>Ga0209091_10000246_pt1 | contig 53269 bp, 44 predicted proteins | sample ArcticOcean_MG_C_6_FD_187438 | JGI IMG/M metagenome (GOLD analysis project Ga0209091, IMG submission 187438) | Marine microbial communities from western Arctic Ocean - ArcticOcean_MG_CB8_128 (SPAdes) (version 2) | ecosystem: Environmental > Aquatic > Marine > Oceanic | place: Arctic Ocean...
GTTGCTAATGAATGGAAATTTGGTGATGGTGCTCCAGTAGAGAATGCATGGAAGATGTCAGAGCAATATCCTTTTGCAATAGCAGAAGCATTATTCCTCACAAAGCCAGGCAAGTTTGCTAGTGTGTTTGCAGAGCCAGAAAAAATTATTAGAAGTTCAGCAAATCCTTTACAATTACTTGACAAAACAACATTTAAACGTTACCAAATTAAAGATGCAATTGTGCATGGTAATACTGCCGCTGACAACAAGACATTACTTACTAACACAGGGTATACACAATTTATTGATTCGTACTTACGATTTAATGGTATAAACACTAAAACAGCATTTGCTACTCCGTTTAAATCAGTTAACGGTAAGCTAGGACATAAGTTTGCTGGATTTGTTGATAAAGATACTATGACTGTATTCAGCGATAGCTACAGTATAACCGGTAACAGTTCAAGTTTAATTCTTCCACATGAAGATATTCAAGTAAGTGTTCACGTTGGTCCTTACACAACTACAAATCAATACACAGGTGTAATAGTTGAACTTACAGGAGACGGGCATTACAAACTATCGGGTTATAGTAGTACTAAGCGATTCTTTGAAATTGAGACTTCTAATAAAGAAGGACAACGTTCAGAAGTAAGTGTTGGTGGAGAACCTGCAGACTTTTCATCGTACTCGGGCACAATCTCATACAACGCAGGCGACATTATTAAGTCTGGGTACAACTACTACCAAGCCAAAAGTGCAATTGAAAAAGGAACATCAGTAACTAATACAGAATTTTATCAAAGACTTAGTGCATTACCAATGGTCAATGCCGCTGAAGCAACTTACTATTTAGAAGGCACAGGCATAACGGAACGTGTAGAATACGGTACAGTTTATAAAACTATAGGCGAAGTATTTGAGTTCTTAATTGAGTTAGGCAGAAAGCAGAAAACACAAGGCTACGACTTTAACGACTACAACAACGAAATTAATGATGTTAGTGATTGGATATATTCAGGCAAGCAATTCTTATTCTGGAGTTTAGGTAAGTGGGCAACTGGTAACACATTAAGCATAAGTCCAATGGCAAGAAAAATTAAGTTCACTTCTGTTGAAGGTAGAATAAGCGAGATCGAAGAATCCTTTAAAGGACAGTTTAGCATATTAGACGAAACTGGTAATAAGATTTTACCAACAGACTGTTTAATTGTTAGAGAAGGAAGTACTATTGAAGTTACTCCGCCAACAGACTCGCAGATTTACGGAATTATTATCCACACAAACAGTATAGAACATGCTATGCTTATTAATAATAAGACTGTGTTTGGAGATACAATTTATGATACAGTATTTGGACATAGACAAAAACGATTAAAAGTTAAAGGTAAGAGAACAGCAAACTGGACAGGCTCATTAATGAGTGAAGGTTTTTTAATTACTGAAGATGGCTTAAAGCCAAACTACGATACCCTTGCACAAGACATGGGCAGATACAATGAGATCGGTCATGTACCGGTTGAAAGACAAGTATACGAAGCAAGTAGACGACAGTATGGTTACACCGAAAGAAAATATCTAAGAGAGTTTGAACTTGTAGACGATAACCAATTCGATTTCTACAACGGCATGATTAGAGACAAGGGTACTAAAGCAAGTATTGAAAAATTACTTAACAGTGATAAAGTATTAGTTCCTGGAAGTATAGCAGTATATGATGAATGGGCTCTTAAGAATGGCGAGTTCGGAGATGTACAGAATAATCAAAGACTAGATATTAAAATAGAAGATTCAGAAATTACAAGTGAGAATCAATTAATACAAATTGTTTATCCAGAAGATATTGTTAGTGTAATTAGTGAAGTAGAGGTGTTGGGTGCAACTACTAAGTTCTACAGTGTACCTGTTTTAGAAATTGAAGGACCGCCAGCAGAGATTCCAGGATCATTTATGTATGCAGGTGGAACAACTGCTGAAGCAACTGTTAACTTAAAAACAGACGGAACTATTAAAGATATTACAGTTACAGAGCCAGGATATGGTTATACTATTAATCCTAGTGTAACAGTTGTAGCGGCACAGTTACTTACGGCAAATATTACAACTTACTTTAGTAAGCCGTATGCTGTTAGTAATGCATTCTTAAATAGCTCAGGCGACTTTAGTGGCAACGTGTTAACTGGTATAAGCATAACAGATAACTTCTCCGCAAATGCGGCATCGTTCATTGATCTCAGTTCGTCTAGTAACGTTACACTTGTTGCAGAAGCAATTAACACCAATGCTAATACTAATGCTAACGTTACAGCAACAGTACTTACATTGGGCACAGCGGCGGCTACTAACTATAAGTTACAACTTTCAGGTAACGACTTTACTTTAAGTAGTGCTACAGCGGCACAAAGAGATGACCTTGTAAATAAATTAAAATTGGATAACTCAGCAAATGTTATTCTTGATACTGGCACTAAGCGTTTCCAACCTAGACAGCGATACAGTTTTGAAACTGCAAACGCCACAACAAACACTAACGTTATCGTTAATATTAATGGCACAACAGTAGTAGCGGTAGAAGAAGATACCACTGTTAATTGGGAATTTGATTCTGGTAGTAGAGCAACTATTGTTCCTACAGAAAGAACAACAACTGGATCATTAGCATTTACATTTGCTCCTATGTCAGGTAACGTAACTAGTCAAGCAACACCAATAGCAGGTAACATTGCAGTAGACAACTTACAAATTATAAACGGTAACTATCCGCACATAGAAGTGCTTATTAACGGCACACTAATAAGTGATGCATTAGAGACAGACGGCACAAACGGTTTTGCAATAGACAATGTTGCTGGCACTGATAATGCTACTATTACATTCTATGATGTATCAAAACTACCTGGTGGAGAGTTAAACGAAAATACTCCTATCACAGTTATTGAAAGAGCAACCGTAGATTTTGAAGAAACATATCAAGGTGACTTACCTGGTAGCACATTAAACATTAAAGTTAAAGCCGAGGATGCATTAGCGGCAAGACTAAAACAACAACGAACATTAGAAATAACACCAGACGACTTATCAGACTCGACTATATTAATTGACGTAGATGATAGCACAAGATTTATTCATAGACCAACAGATATGAAATCTAAAGACTTGTGGCCCGTTACTAAAAATGTTGACTTCACTGGTATTACTGACAGCAAGTATACCCCACTACCAAACGCAGGCTACATATCCTCGTACAACGTGGCGTATCAAGCAATGGACTTAAATGACTTTACAGGATTATTTGATATTGATTCTCGTCCTGCTAATAAGATACCTCAAGAAAATGACGTAGTACATTTTGCTGTTAGTGAGCATTCAGACTTTGATGCATATAAGTTAGTTCAGCCTACAGGATTTGATGCTACTAGTAATGTTGCGTATATTAAATTCAACGAAAACCTAGGCACAACAATGTTGTACACAGATACAAGTTTAGATGCTTATGCTAACGCAAACTACTTAACAGACGAAGCAAATATTACAAACTATTACGATAATGTTATAGCATTAAAACGTGAAGGTATTGTACTAGATAGTTATTATGCAAACATCGAACTTGCTGATGGTGATAAGATGTTTGATAACACTATTATGGAAGTTGATAGTCCTGTTGGATACTTCTTAAATGAAGACCAAATTGTTAAAAATTCTATAACAATATCAGGTATTGGCTACAAAGAGCCGTTAAGACTGTTAATAGAAAAGATTGAACCAGCAGTAAGTGGCAATGTTTCAGCAGTAAACTATTATATTAATACATCAGAAACGTTTGCTCTAGATGCCAACGTTGGTACTAACAACACAGTTAACTTAACTTATACAGGCACTACTTCAATGAATGACTTTGAAGACGGCTCGTATATAACGTTCACAGATTCAAGTACAGGTGCCTTAAACGGTAATACTTATAAAGCGAGTAATGTTACAGTAAGTCCGTCAACAATGTCAACAACATTAGTTGATACCACTGATACTGGAATTTATTCCACAACAATTAATGGTGCATTAACTAGTGCAACTACTATAACTATTACAGCAGGCGACAACACTATTCAAATTGGACATGTTGTAAGTGGAACTGGCATACCAGCTAACACTAAAGTTACAGCTATAACTGATGCAGTCACAATAGTAGTAGACACAGCAGTTACAATGTCAAACGGTGCAACTATACAGTTCTCTAAAAGAACAAATAATTACAGTACAGCAAATTCTATTATAACAACATTCACAGTTACTGAAAGTACTTTTAGTTCGAATGTTAGTTCAAGTGCATTAAGTTTAGCAGTTAATAACGGTGTAGTATTTACAACAGATATGGACACTTCAACAATTGCAAACCTAGGAGTTGTTAAAATTAACAACGCAGGTTACTACTCAGGCGTATACAGAGTTGTTGGGAAATCAGCAACTACAATTAGTGTGTACGGAGATTTTGTAGAGCCTACAAGTGTTGCAGTTTCAGTAGCCACAACTAGCGGAAGTACAACGGCAACTATCGCATCACCGAATGCAGTAGTAACATCCGGTATGCTAGTAAGTGGTACAGGCATTACTGGTGGCACAACAGTTGCAGAAGTTACAGTAACAGGAGTGATATTATCTCAAAATGCAACAGCAACAGGCACAGTAAGTCTTACATTCCAGGATAATGTATTTGGCAATGCAACTATGATGTCAGACCAAGTAGATGTTACTTTAAAATCAGCACATACATTAGAAACAGATGGCTCAGATACAATTGTAAACAAAGTTGTAAACATTCTTGAAATGGAACCAAACTATTATAACTGGGCATGGAAAGTAGAGTCTGTACCTAGCAGTACTGTTATACGTCTAGAAGGATTTGGGTATGACCATCCGTATGTAACCGGCGGCATTAGATATATTTCACAAAAAGATTATAATGTACACACTACAGATACATTGCCAACAACCGGCGGAGCAGATTCAGAAGCATACTTAATATCAAAACATGACGGCGATATTATGGTTAATGGAGCCAAAGTTGCAACAGCGTTCCCAATGCACACTTCACAAGAATATGCAGATGAGATTAATAGACAGATGGCTATTAAGTCAGGAGCATTAGTACAATGTGATTCCATGTTCATGTCATTAACTGGACTGTCTGGAATAATGAGCAGGTTTGGGCGAAAGTCGGGAAATCCATATCTTCAACACATGAGAGGCGGGTCCGCGTCAAAGGTCGGCACACCGTTCCAACAAGGCGGCGCAGGCATGGGCGGGGCCGGTAAACCAAATTCAAGTATAGGTCATACCCCACCTGTGCTTCCATTTGTGAGTGGAACACCTCTAGTAAATAATATTGTTGCTAACTTAACAACACAAAATCCTATACCTTCTGCAGTAGGCAGAGGTGTAGCATATAATACTATACAGCAACAGCTTAGACATACAGGACTTGGTTATCCTCAGATGCCAGTAATTCAGCCAGCTCCAGGCGTACCAGTTCCGGTGCTTATAAATCCGCCCGCCACTGGTCCAACTCCACCCGCCGCTGGTGTTGATCCTAACGCTCCAGCTTTCCCCAACGCACGACAGGGAGATCCGGGCTATGGGATAACTAATAATGGCTTGGCCTACATGATCAGAAAAGGCCAGAAGATACCTCAAGGCGATGGTACTCGGGCCGCCGCTGGTTTGGGTCCTTTAAATCCAAAACCAATTCAAACTATTGTTCCACCAACAACAATTAAACGTGGACAGACTGGACCTGGTTCAAGTGTGCCGACTACAGGTACAACTGTAGTTGACTGGACACCGTTGATATCTCTTACACAGCATGATGATCCGTGTCCTCCACCTCCTCCGGTACCACCAAAACCTCCGGTACCACCAGTTACATCTGTATTTGTAAATGAGATGAACTCAGCGGGTAGAGGGGCAACAGAAACATTTAAGTACAAGTTTGCGGCAGACACTACTCAAACATATCCAGTTAGAATATTGTTTGATATGTATAGTGCTAAAGACAGACTAACGGTTTACCAAAGTACTCATGCAGGATCAAGCGGAACTAAAATTGCAGGCACAGGTGTTGCAAGTACATTAAGCAACATAACTCAAACAGATATACATGCATGGTCAGGTGTTAAATGGCAAATATCAGCTGGAATGACGCCATGGCAACAAAATAATATAGGCGCAGGAGCATCATTACTAGGTCAAAACTATACAGAACACGGCAACGGCTTTGTTAAAGAAAATGGTAAAATATCATTTACATATGATGCTAGTAAAGGTAGATATATTACTATTACTTTAGATAAAGATTCTAAGACAAGTACTGCATTTAAATACTTTATGGAACATCCTGCAGACGATGTTAACGGAAACGGATATCCAAGTAAGGGATCAGTTGGAGTTGGTTCTCCTCCTGCAAACGGAAATCAAAATAATAATTTCCCAACAATGCCAAACCAAACACAAATACATGGCATAGGCCATGGCATTAACAATCCAGGACACAACTTTATAGGCGGCTATTCTGGTCAAGGATACACTACTATTAACTTAGGCGGCAGTGGCGGCTATGGTGGAATGGGCTCTATTAATGTTCCAATATACAAGACATACCCTATTAACCAACAACCAAACGGAGTTCCTTCGTATGGTGTTAACGGTACGCAACTAAACGGAGCAATATTTGGCGGAACTGGTTTAGTATCTAGTGTAGGTCTTAATGCGAAGCAGAATAATACAGCAAGTACTAGCTATCTTTCATTAACGGCTTTGAAGAAGAATTCAACATCAGGCACAGTTGCTCCAGTAAGTGGAACAGTTAATGTGCCAATTTGTAAGCCTAAAGCTAGAGTTAAAATATGTGGACAAACTAAAATGGTTGGTAAAGGAGATACATTCTTTATTAACGGTGATAGCATATCGCTTAGTGGCTCAACTAACTTAACAGCAATTAAGAATGAGATACTAAGTCAAACAACATCAGTTGACGTTCTTATTACTATAGATTCAGCAACTAAAGAAAAGTGTTTAATGATTAGAAATAAGTTATCAGATCCTATGATACTTAGAAATGGCTGTGCAGGCGGAATATACAAAGAAGTATTGGATTATTCTATTAAGCAAGACAACCAAGTATGCTTTAGTAAAGAAACAGTAACAGGTCCAACAACGTTGAATAACACTGCAAGTGGCTCAGGTAATGCGGCTATAGTTGGAAGTAGTGTGGCAACATATACCACTAATACTATAACAGCAGATGCTCAAAAACAAGCACTTGTTAAAAACAATATTTGTATTACAGCAGGCACGGGCTATAATGTCGGTGATGTATTAAGGGTAATAGGTGGTACACCTGTAGTAAGTCAAGGTACTAGTGGCATTGTGGCATTTATTGTTAACAACCCAGGCACAGGCTATACTGATGCAAATGGAATTGCAACACCTGTAGCATTTAAGATTGGGCAACGTGGCGAACCAGGCAGTGGAGCAACTGTAGACTATAACGCAATTACATACAATTCAAATGGCGGCATTGCTTCAGTAGGTTTACTACTAGGAGGCAGTGGCTACAGCATAGACAATCCTCCAACTATTACTGTTAAAGGACAAGGTAGAGATGCACAAGTATCAGCAAAACTTAAAGAACAAGTAGCAGTTGAAAAACCTGCTAAGTTTATTATTACAGGCGTTGATGCTGACGGCGGCATAACTGATATACAAGTTATTGATAGAGGCATATATAAAATATTCCCAAGTGATTTAGATAGCGGTGTACCAATACAGTACGATATTAAACGTAAACAAGTAGGTGCACTCCCTAGTGAGGTATTAGGCACATTAAGCAAGCCAGGCGCAGGTACAGGCGGTAGAGTATTCTTAACAGCAAGAGATATTCCTAGCTGTAGCGAAAAAGGTAATGCCCTAAACGATTTAGGACTACCGGAAGGTGTAATTAATCGTCGTTCTCCATTAGGACAATTAGCAGATGATATCACAGCATGGTCACCATTAGACGAATTTGGTAACCCTTGGTTCTCAGCAGACGAAGTACAATACGGGCCAGACGGACGGTCTTTAAATCCAGATGGAGATAACAACGGCGATGGTAATAGCGGCACCAGAGGATTAAGCGGTGCTGGAGGCAGAGGCGGTGTTGGCGATGGCTCAGGTGGCGATGGCTCAGGTGGCGATGGCTCAGGTGGCGGTGGCGACCTTGCTAGTTTCGGCGAACTACTTATGGGCGGACCAAATATTGATGGTCTACGACTAGGCGATGAACTTAACCCAGGACTACTACAGTTATTAGGCATTACAGATGGTGACTATGTGTGTGGAACTTATCCAAACTTTGAGAACATCGACTCCACTGGAATTGATCCGACTCTAGATGTTACTGGTTCTGCATTAACTAACGCCAATAGTACAGCAGGATTATTAGGACGTGGCGGCGGTTGGCAAGGTAACCTTCCGTGGACACAAGGATTTACTTTAGGAATGGGATTAGGTAATGCTAGTGCAATAGCAAACTTATTTGAATACGAGCTTAGACAAATAGACGGTACAAGCCCTGTTGTGTTTACTAACACTAACCTTACAAGACAAGATGTTAAACCATTGTTACTGCAAAGCATGAGACATGACACAGAAGCAGGATTAACATTAGCCGACCATGCCAATGTATGGATTGATAACTACGGTGGCAACGGTTGGGCATATTTAGAAAGCGGTACAGTAATAAGAAAGCAAGAATCATTAACTGATATTGCATTCATAGATGACGTAATTACTTACGATGCTGATACGGCTGTAAAAGAATTTGATATTAATTTATACGATCCATTCAAAGGTATTATACCAGGATTCATAGATAAGGACATTACTTACAAGGTAGAGAATGATCCTATTGTGTATGATCCAGCATATACTAAGTTTGGCGAAGAGCAAGTAGGCCAAACTTGGTGGGATACCGGTAAAGTACGATATAACTGGTATGAGCAAGGTAAAGGAACATACGGACAATTTGCTTACAATAACATGCAACGAAATAACGATTGGGGTTCTAAATTCCCAGGAAGTGAAATTGTAATTTACGAGTGGACAAGAAATGCTGTACCGCCTGCAGAATATGTAGGTCCCGGAACAGTAATAGACAGTGGCGCATACATTGATGAGAAAGCATTAAACGAACGAGGCAAAACAATAACTTCGTACTACTATTGGGTTAGAGGATTGTCAGACGTATCTAACGATGCTATGATGAAATACAATAGAACCAAAAGCACACAAGAGCTTGAACAGTTATTAGATAATCCGGAAGGAAACAGAATGCCTTATTTTGCACTTGTTTCTCCAGAAGCAATGACTATTAACAAGTTAGGTGATTTAATTAAAACTGAAGACTCTATTGTAAGTTTAAACTTTAGAAGAAAAGAATCTGGATTATCACAGAAGCATACCAGTTGGACTTTAGCAGGTGAAGGAAATACTAATGCAAGTATTCCACACAACCTGAGTATTAAGGTTATGGACAGTTTATCGGGCTACAATGCTATAAGCGAAGTTGTGCCAGTTCCAGGACTTAGTGAAGGTGAGAGATACGGTTCACAATTTAGACCTAGGCAAACAATGTTTAAAGATATTAAAGCGGCTAGAAAGCAAATGTTCGAAACAATGAACGACATATTCTCTGAACTACAAATGGATACAATATTCACAGATTGGAGAGTTGGGCTACCAGCTACAACTCCTCATTTAAAAACTTCTAATTGGTTTAAATTATTACGAACTAACCGAGTAAAAAATACTAAAGTTTATTATAACGAAGACTACAGACCACTTAGACGAGTTAAAACTGAAAAGCAATTAAAGTTAATAAAAAACTTACTAGACAAGAGTATTATACAAGTACAAGATATTGCTACTTCTAAATATAAGTTATTCGAATATACTAAATCAGATAATAAGTTTACACTGATTGCTATGGAAAACGAAACTGTACAATGGGATAAAACAGTATACACTAACAAGCAACAACTTGAAATTGGACAAGAGATTAGAGCAGTACTACATCACTTGTACACAAACGTATTCATAGGCTCACATAAACTTTACTGGAACAAGTTATTCTTTAGTATGGTTAAGTTTGCAATAGGCGAACAAATAGAGCTAAGTTGGGCGTTTAAATCTACATACTTAAATGTACAAAAAGAAGAAACTGACTTAATCCAATTTAAAGGATTAAAAGTTGATAACTTTAGCAAAGCAGTTGAATACTTTAACGAAGTTAAACCTTACAGTAGTAAGATTAGAAACTATAGAGATATTAAGAAAGCTCCAGTAGAAATAATGAAGGGATCAACTAGTGACTTTGATAGACCTCCATACTTTGATGAGGATGCCACAACTGTTCGTATACTAGATGCAAGTGTTAGTGCTGACGCAAATATACTTAATAGTGATACAGCATACGCAGGATTTGTAAGTAGCAATTCTCCAGTAAGACAGGTAAACACTAAAATTATAATTGATAGAGTTAATTCAGACTTGTATCAAAATGCTCTTATTACTAAGACACAACAAGTAATAGCATCCGGTGACTTAACCGAAGTAGCATTCAACTTCACACCGTACATTACTGATGCAAGTGATGTATCAAGTCTTACAGTTAAAGTTAATGATGTAATTGTGCCTAACGTTAGTACTAGTGAACTATTAGGTACAACTGTTACTAACTGGACATACGATGTTGCAGATAACAAAGTTGTATTCAATAAAACGTATACAGATAATCCAACACTAGGCGGAATACAAGAAGGTGATGTACTTGACTTTGAAGCAGTAAATGGATTTAACCCTGCTAAAGAAACATTAAAAGAAAGTATTGCTAAAAATATTATATCTATTGAAGGGGCAACTGAAACTAGCCTAGGCAACACGAGCCTGGCCTGGAGAGCAAGTGACAGAGAATTTAAGTTCAATACACATATTAGAACAGCATTTATACATGCTATGGATTCAGCACACGGTACCGGGGCAGGATCAAATATAACTTTAACAACCGATAAAGCTATTATGACCAACATGGTTAACGATGGTAACTTAGACTATACATTAAGTTTAGTTAAGACATCAGTTGGCGGAGACTTTAACGGGCAGATGTTAGATGCTAATGTGTTTATGGATATTGTTCCAGGAACACACCCAACTACATTCTATACTGATACTAGAGGATTTGACTTCTTTGCATGGGATAACGAAGTTTGGGATAAAGATGTAAAAGTTGATAACTTCTACGGTGTGTTTGATACTGATACTCAAGGCGCTGTAAACTATAGAGTTAACGACGAAACAGTATACGGATTTGATGCAGTAACATTTACTAAGTCAGGGTACGGGCCAGATAGACCAGAAGAACTTATTGTTATACAACCATTTGAAACATTAATTATGAATGTTTATACCAGTAACGTTTCACATGGCAATGTTGCAATAGGAACAGCTAGTTCTAAACCAGTTAGACATACTGTGTTTATGGATTTGTTTGGAAGAACAGACTTTTATAGAAGTACGCCAGCAGGATTAACAACAGTTACAGCAATAGTTAATGAGTGGGATACCACTATTACAGTAGCAGATGACAGTGTTTTACCACAAGCATCTGCTAGTAATAAAGGTGTTATATGGATTAATTCAGAAAGAATAGAGTATACAGGCATTGATTCAGTAAATAACAAGTTGCTAGGCATTATACGTGGTACTAGAGGTACAACAGTTAACCCAACTATTGCAGTAAGCAGTAGAGTATACAACGGTGAAGAAACAGAAAATATTAAATTAACTAGTTATAGAGATCCACAAGACCTTAACTGGTTAGCAGATGACAGTGATAGTGCTTATGTAACCACAAGTTTAAGTGATACATCGGGCTCATCAACTGAGAATAGTATCGTAGGATTCATACAAGGTACTTAATTAAAACTATTTTTAAAGAAAAGTGATAAATAACAGCATGGAAGATAAAGAGATAATTAACCAAGAACAAGCGGAGAGTCCTGTGGATGATACAATGGGTCTAAAAATGTCAGGACATATCCTTATTAAGGATAAAGAGACTGGCGAAGAACTAGTAAACAAACGTAATGCTATTCACTATGGTAACATGGCGAATATGATTGCTAGAGCAATTACAGATAAATTAGGTGCTTACTATGTTCAATGGATGGGCTTTGGTAACGGAGCAACCAGCGTTGACACAGCAGGTAAAGTAATTTACAAATCTCCAAGAGTTAGTGAAAGTTATGAGAGTAGTGGAACATTGTACTCAAGAACTTATCAAAAAGTAGTTAGTAATAACACGACAACGGATAAAATCGAAGTTATCCCAGGTCCGAGTTACACTGACTTAAAAATTACTTGTACATTGGGGTACAACGAACCAAGTGATGCTGATGCATTTGACACTAGCACAACACAAGATGGATCGTATGTATTCGACGAGTTAGGATTATTATCTTATGCTGATGATATTGACGACAGTATATTACTGACACATGTTATATTTCACCCAGTACAAAAAAGTAAGAACAGAGAAATTGAAATCGTTTATACGGTTCGAGTTCAATTAAATTAGAGGAATTTAAAAAATGACGTATTCAGTAAAAACGACAGACGAAGGCAGTACTATTACCGTCGCAACAGGTGAGGTAAGCACTAAATATGGTGTAGCACTTGTAGGCAGGAACGTATCAGGCTATGGTCAATTTTTCGTACAAAACACTTTATGGATGCTAGAGAACTTTGCTTCTACTAGTAATCCAGTTGCTAGAGGCAAAACAGCATTAGTAGGTCAGCATTGGTATAATACCTCTGACAACACTATGCGAGTATATGATGGCACGGCATGGAGAAGGCAAACTCCTCTCATTGCTTCTTCGGCCCCGACATCAGACTTAGCCGCAGGCACAACGTACTTCGATACAGTTGACAACAAAGAAAAATTATATGACGGCACTACGTGGCGTGATGTTTCATACGCAGGTACAGTAACAAGCAGATGGCAATCAGAGTCAGGCGGACCTAATTTTGGAACAAGATTAAGAACATTATATTTAACAGACGATAACAATATTAAAAGAGCAGTTATAGCCTTAGTTTATGTTAATGATAGTGGTACCGCTTTTGGTACTCCGTCAGGACTTGAAACTGTTATGGCTATCTTTAGTGATAACGCAACGTTTAGTGTAACAGATGCTACATTGCAATCAAGTTATAGAGATAACGAAAGTGCTTCAGTAGACTTATCCAGCGAATTTAATGACGCAGGCGGATTAGGTATTGGCTTAACTATTAAGCCAGGTATGAATTTAAGACAAGCATACAGCGATACTTCTGTACCATTAGCGGACTTAGCCGTTTCGGCTACCTCGGCAAATGCATTACTAGTTTCTGGATCACCAATTGCATCAGCAGGCTTCTATCACACAGGTAGTACAAATCTTATTCCGAATAATACAGATACTGCTTCGTTAGGTACTTCAACACAACGATTTAATAATGCATTTTTAGGTGGCTCAATTACACTTGGTAGTTCGTCGGCAGGTGACGAAGTTATACATACTATCAGCGATGCTGGTGGTCTTTCAAAACTCTCAGTTGGTACTACAGCTAAACCTGTTAAAACACTATATGTAGATGACATTCACATGTCGGGATCTATTATAGGATTTGGTGCTGACACAATTGAAACAATTGGTAGTTCAGCTAACCCAATGGATACAGCATTTTTAAGTAACGTATCTATATCAGGTACGCAATATATTAATACTGCTGGTTTAAAAGGATTAGATTTAAAGAAAACAGATGGTACAGTAGTATTTAATGCAACTACTGGAGCATTTACAGGAGTTGCATTAGACAATGCAATATCAGAAACAACTGGTGCTGGTATTACAGCGTTCTCATATAACGGTGCCGGCGCACAAACAGTGGGCGTTGATAACACAGTTATTAGAACAACTGGCACACAAACACTTGCTGGCGCAAAATCATTTACATCAGAAATTCTTGCAACAGCAGGCATAGATTCAAGTACAACTACTGTTAAGTTTGGTACATTAAACGATGGCTCAATTGGTATTACAGCATGGGCTGATGAAGATAACATGGCATCTAATAGTGCTACTAAAGTACCAACGCAACAATCAGTAAAAGCATACGTTGATGCACAAGTGGCAGGCAAAGATAATACAGACGAAATAACAGAAGGTTCAACTAACTTGTACTTCACAAACGCAAGAGTGGATGCGAGACTTGTAGGTGATATTGCCCCGTCAGTGAACAATACATCTAGCTTAGGCTCAGCAAGTTTTAAATACGCAAACGTACATGCAACAACATTTACTGGTGTTGCAACCTCGGCACAGTATGCGGATATGGCAGAGATATACTCAGCTGATGCAGACTACGAGCCAGGCACAATAATTAAAATTGGTGGCGATGCTGAAATAACAATGACATTAGAACATGCAGACACCGACGTGTTTGGTGTTATATCAACATCACCTGCTTACTTAATGAACAGTGAAGCAGAAGGTTTACCAGTAGCATTATCAGGAAGAGTACCTGTTAAAGTAATTGGAAAAATTAAGAAAGGACAACGTTTAGTTTCTAGTGATGTTCCAGGAGTTGCATGGGCAAGTATGGAAGACGAGTACGATCCAAGGGCTATTGTAGGAAGAAGTCTAGAAGATAAAAATGACGGCGGTGAAGGCACGGTAGAAGCAGTTATCGGTGTCAGATAGATAAATATAAGTAAGAAGAAACTAGTAGGAGTTTAATATGGCAAGTGGAAGCACTTTATCAGTATCCGGTGGATTTACAATGACCCAAGTGGTTAGTGGCGATGTCATCGATGATGCAGATTACGACGGAATGAAAAATAATGTCTACAGGCAGTTAAGTACTCCTGCGGATCATACATTGGGAACATACACAGCAAGTTCAATTTATGGTTACGACCAGTCAATAGGTTCGCTTGACGCGGCGGCTGGAGAATTAATCAGAGCAAGTAGCACAGACAACGGCTACAAAAATTTACAAGACGAGATACAAGCGGTAGGTACATTCCTTGGTTTAACATTAAACAGTTCAAGTACTTCAGACGAAGTAGCAGGTGGTAGTATTACTGCTAGTGACTGGTCTAACTTAATGACAGATACTAAAACATGTTATGATAGCAGATTTAGTGTACCCAGTGGAAGTTTAACTTCAGAGTCATTAGCATCTAGTTCAAGAACATCGGCATGGGGAAGTTCAGGAACACCAGAAGTAACACATGAATTTTCAGTAAACTTTGCAAGTGAATCACAATGTAGAGCGTTCTTTAATGCAGGTGGAGAGATTAACTTTACATCAGCAAGAGCAGGTGGAACATCAGGTTCAAGTGCAGGAACAATTGGATCACAGAACAGTAACTGGACAGCACTATTAAGTGCTATGGGAACATTAACTTTTAACTTAAACAACTTAACTAGTTCAGGTGCAACAGGCACAAGTGCTGGTAAAGGCTTTTATGAATTAACTACTTCGTATGTACAAATGTACATCAAGTATGGTTCTAGTTCATACGCAAGTAACTACTATCAATTAGTTGCTAAAGTTAACAGCACTACTAACCCAACGCAAATTACATTCAAAGCAACACTTAGAGATGACCACGCATTAGGCGATGGCATTGGAGCAGATGGAGTTGACGGTAACTCAGATGATACTGTGGGATATGTTGATAGTGTAGACGGTACAGTTTCAAGTACTTGTACTACTAAAAGAGCAAACAATGGTATAGCATTAGCACAACCAGGTACAACTGCAATAAGCAATATGTAATAATAAGATACAACTTTAAAAGCCAGTTCACAGTAACTGGCTTTTTTTTGACTGATAAATATAGCTATGACATCTAAACTAACCAAAGCATTAGAGTTCGCGAACTATAGATTAACTCTAAACGTACAACATAACGCACTTCGATCTAAAGTGCAAACACTATTAAGTTACAGTACTAACGGTGGTACGTTTGAGATTTCTCAAATGCTTATATCATTTATACAAACATTAATAACACAAGGGCACACTAAAGCAGTATTGTTAGATGTGTACAATAATCCAATCGAGATTATCGGACTAGACGATTTTTTAGAGGAGATTCTATCAAGGTACTTTGAAGCTACTAACGAATATCACGCAGAATATTCCAAAATAAAGAAAAGTAGAAAGGTTCATAAATTAATAGATTTAAATGAAGAAGGAAAATGATAATAACCAGTGGATGTAGTTTTAGTTTAACCAGCCAAAATATAATAAATCATCATTTAACTTGGCCGGATCACTTATCTACATTATACTCTGAAAAATTAATTTCTAAAGCCATGGGATGTCAAGGCAATGGGTTAATTAGTAGAAGCATTATATATGAAGTATCTAAACAATTAAAGGAATATCACTCGGATGATATTAGAGTTGGAATTATGTGGTCCGGACCACAAAGATATCAAGTGTATTCCGACGACCAACAAGTTGAAAATATAGACGGTTGGGTAGAGAATCCTACTGGATTTATTAATAATCATAAAAACTGGCAAATATTAAATCCCCATTGGACGACAGGAAAGAGTAAGATTTATTATAAAAACCTCCATATGGATGTGTATGGGTGGATACAAACACTAGAAAATATTTTAAGAACTCAATGGTTTCTTGAAAAATACAATATAAAATATTTCATGACAACATTTATAAATCTTTTTAAAGGCATGCCAGATACAGAAGAGACAAAACATCTTTGGAGAATGATAGATTGGGATAAATTTTTACCTATAGAGGGGATGTATGAATGGTGCGATGAATCTGGATTAGATAGTACCAATCACCCTACATCAAATGCCCATGAAAAATTTGTTAAAGAAATAATAATACCATTCGGATTTAAATGAAAAGGGAAAGTAATACTCGCGGCATAATAATGTTTGCTCATAACAATGAGGAAATAGATTATCTAAAGTTAGCAACTATAAATGCGTACTATATCAAAGAAAACTTAGGTATAGATAACATCACGGTTGTTACAAACCAATACAGTTATGATTATAACCTAGACGAGATGGGTTACGATTTCATACACAATGCTATATCAAATATTGTTATAACAACTAAAGACAAAGCATTCAAGAACATTAACAGACGTTCATACAAAGATACAAGTCACAAAAGCACATCACTACCTTTTTACAATATAGATAGATGTGATGCTTACGACCTAAGTCCATACGATGAAACAATACTAATAGATGCAGACTACTTAATTATGAGTGATGTATTAAATCAGTGTTGGGGACACGACAATGAACTAATGATGAACTGGAACTACGAAGACATTATGTCGGAACGTAATGACGATTCCCTTAAACGTTTAAGTCCAGTTGGCATAACAATGTATTGGGCTACAGTAGTGTACTTTAAAAAGTCTAACTATGCACAACAATTTTTTAATACAGTAAGACATGTAAGAGACAACACACAATACTATCAAGAACTATATAGGTGGCCCGGCGGCTTGTATAGAAACGATTATAGTTTTAGTGTAGCCGCACACATGTTATCTGGATTTGTAGAGAAAGGAGTTCCGGAACTTCCTGTGCCTGCACTTTACAAAACATTTGATACCGACGATGTTCATTCCTCACCTGAGAAGAATGAAATAATATTCTACTTAGAGAAGCCAAAAAGTTTAGGCGACTTTATGTTATGTAGATGGCGTGGGATAGATATTCATGTTATGAATAAGTGGGCGATAAATAGAGTGAGCAAGGAGTTACTAAGTCATGTCATGTGAAGAAGAAAACAATCAAAAAAACAAGCAACAGGATTTAACAGAATTAAATTCAGACGGTAATCGCACTAGAGGTAGGGAAGGCGAAGACTTGCGAGAAAAGGAAGAAGATGAAAAAGCCAAATCTTAAAGATGTCATAGTACATCATGAGCCAGGGTTTAATAGAACTAACACAGGTAAAGTTGTACAACTACTAGCAACACAGTTTGTGTATGAAACTAAGGATGGACAAACTAGATTTTGTTTATTTAAAGAGGATTGGAAACTAGTAAAATGAAGTTACAAGATTATACAGACTTTACACAAGAAAATGATAAGCCGTTAGACCAATTATTAAAAGAATATGAATATTTTGAATTAGCAAACAACGGTGATGTGTGGAGTAAACAAATTTTAAATAAACACATAGACCCGAATACACAAATTTCAATATTTGAAATAGGTACCGGAATAGGTTCCGGCACAGTTTGGATGAGTGAGAATTTATGTCTACATCCTGATAGTGTTATACACTCAGCAGGCATAGACCCAAAGCACGGTATAGATAATTATGCTAAAACTCGATTAGAAAATTATAACAATGTTGTTTTCTATAACGAGTACGGCAATGCAGTAATTAGAAGATTAGGTATAATGTATGACATGATATACATTGACGGTACGCACAAATATTTGGCTTCATTAAACGATGCAAAGTTTTCATTAAAATATTTAAAAGAAGATGGCATAATTGTGTTTGATGATTATAATGACTCTTGGCCCGGTGTAATACAAGCCGTAAACGAGTTTGTAAATATATACAAACTAGAATCAGAATTTATAAGTAACACACAGTTATTAGTAAAACGCGGAAACCAGTAAAATGAAGTTACGAGAAAAACTAGACAAGCGAATGGATCAAATTCAAGCATGGATGGAAAGCAACTACCACTTGGAGCATCCAGAAGAAGTAACTGCGATGATAGATAAAGTTACCTTTGCTTGGGAAGTACTAAGCGAAGAAGATAGAGATTACATTCACGGTTGTCAATCTGCGATAAACGATTTAATTAGTTGGGGCGATCCTTCAACGTGGAAGAAAGATGTTTAAATTACAACAATGGTGGTCCGAAATTTGGAACAAGTTTTTTGAATGGAGTTTTCAGCGAACTGCTGATAAGCAAAATAGGAATAAGAAATGATAGAATCAATTTTAAATAACACATGGTTCATTAACTTATGGCCATGGGTATTAATATTCACGGTTGGAGTTTGGTATGATAACCGAACTAGAAATAAGAAATGAATAAAGTTACATGTAAAAAATGCGAACATACTGTTACGCCGTGTAGAGAGCCAGATGTATATAATTGTGCTCACTGTGGCGTAGTATTAAACATCAAAGATGTAACTAAAGAGGAAACTTAGATGAGTAGAGGCTACATAGTAATCGCACAAAACAACGGCACTGTAGATTATCTAGAGCAGGCGTATGCACTCGCGATGAACTTAAAGCTAACACAGGGCATTGTAAACAATCTTACGGTGTGTGTTGACTCTAAGACTAAGAAACTTATTACAACAAAACACAAAAAAGTATTTGACCACATTGTAGATATACCGTGGGAAGATGATGCTGAAGACAAAGAATGGAAAATTAATAACAAGTGGAAATACTATTACATGACTCCATATGATGAGACTGTAATACTAGATACTGATATGTTGTTCCCTACAGATGTAAGTCAGTGGTGGGATATTTTAGTACAAAAGGATATATGGTCTTGTACTAATGTAAAAACATACAGAGACGAACTTGTACACGATACACATTACAGGCAGACATTAAAACTAAATGAGATGCCAAATGTTTATACAGCATTCTTTTATTTTAAAAAGTCAGATCTCGCAACAGAATTTTTTAAGATGGTAGAGATTATATTCCATAATTGGGAACGTATGTACTTTAAGTATATGCCAAAAGGAAAACCAGACTGGCTAAGTGCCGATGTGGCATTCAGTCTTGCTATGCATATATTAGGAATAAAAGATAAGTGTACAGCCGACCACATGACTGAACTGCCTACGTTCATTCACATGAAAAGCGAAGTACAAAATATCCCAACAAGTTTAGTACACGACGACTGGACTGAAACATTGCCTACATATTATAAGTCTTATAAAGATTTTAAGATAGGTAATTTCCAAATAACACACCCGTTTCATTATGTTTCAAAGGAATGGCTAACAAAAGATATGGTTGCACAGTTAGAAAGCGACTATCTTAAATAGGAAAACATTATGACTCCAGGTGAACGATTAGCACTACTTAAACAAGAGCAAGGCAGTTTAGCAAAAGTAATTGCATCAGAAAACGATACTACTTATTTGGTATACAATGATGATGGCGACATATTATATAAAAGTACTAAGCCACCTGAAGCCAGTTCTATCGGCGACAATGCTGTTGCAGAACTTAAAACTATTGATTGTAAAATTATAGATGAACAGAAAAAAGGCATGGGCCAGTTCAGTATAGAAAGAGATGAACACGGTGTTTGCCATATTATATTAAAAACTTATACTAGTGACAAAGTTACTTCTAACGGAAACTTTTTAACTGAAGTTACAGCATTAAAAGGCAATGTGTTTGATGTAAAAGTAAGCATGACTGCAAAAGATTTTACTGTAAAGATACATGCCAACACAATTAAAAAGAATAAAACAAAGCATAATTTAAAGTTTTATGCAACAGAAAAAGGCGATCCGCATTTTGTAATAGAGAAATTTATGGTAGACGGTATTACATTACACAAAGATAAAATAGTTACATTACCTCACACACTTGCTAATATTACCGACATTAGCATATACACCTCCAAAATATATGATAAATACGTTAGAGTATAAACTACACTAACACAGGATCAATCATATGGCGAAAATAGACGTAACAGAATTAGATATCTTTTACATCAGTTATGACGAGCCAAATGCTGAAGAACACTGGGCAGACTTATTAAACAAGGTCCCATGGGCAAAACGAGTACACGGAGTTACAGGCTTCGATGCCGCTCACAAAGCATGTGCAAATCAATCAGAAACAGAACGTTTTATCACAGTAGATGGTGACAATATTGTTATGGATGATTTCTTTGAACAAGTATTAGATGTTCCTGAAACTGACCATGATGGCAATGATATAAGCAAATGCATATTCAGTTGGAATGCAAAAAATATTTTAAATGGTTTAGTGTACGGTAACGGTGGACTTAAATGCTGGCCCACAGAATATACAAAAACAATTAGCACACACGAATCTGCAGAAGATGGTGAGGGTATGGAGTTTTGTTGGAAGTTAGATTACATACAACTTAACGACACGTTTAGCGAAGTACATCAAACAGCATCACCTTTCCAGGCCTTCAGAGCAGGGTTTAGAGAAGGTGTTAAAATGAGTACTGATCAAGGTGCTAGAGTTAAGCCAGATGAATTTAAAGACAAGATATGGTGGCAGAACTATAATAGATTACAAACTTGGTGCAACATAGGCAGTGATGTAGAGAATGGCTTATGGGCTATCTACGGAGCAAGGCTTGGATGCCAAATGACAGTACTAAGTGATTGGGATACTAATTTAATATCAGACTACGATTGGTTTAAGTCGTTCTTTAATGAAACTGTTATTTCTCGTTTCCCCGGAGACACTGTTTGTCCTTACACTAAAGTATCACACAATCCTGCGATGTTAGAGATTGCAATTAAGGATATCGGCGCAACATTAAATGAAGAAATTAATGAAATGATGTTGTTTGATCCAAATCCTAATATGTGCAAATTTTTTAAGAAAACATTTGTTAATCCTAAACGTTGGGGTGCTATGATTAGAGAAAAACAAATACAAGAACTATTGGAAAAAGGATTGTTGTAACTAATATGTTTATATTCATAATAGGTTCGACAACTCCATTTCCTAAGCATATTGCTGACTACTTAAACAACGCTGGGCACAAAGTTATATTGTTTGGTAGAGATACCTTAGACTATACATCACCTGTACAGATGGAAGAAGCATTTAGTAAATACCCTAAACCAGACATAGTAGTATTTAATCAGCGTGTTAACGGTGGAGCATCCGGTAGAGGTCAATTAAAGTTCCCTTCTCCAATCACAGCATCTTCTATAGATGGTTTTAACAAATTCATAAAAGATACCGATAAAAATTTACAACAAATATTTTACGGCAAAATTGCTATAGTTGAGATCTTAAAAGATTGTAAACAGTTTGTTTTTATTACTAGCAGTATAACAAGAATGGTCCATAAGTACGGATTTGAAAATCTATCATATAGGTACCTTAGAGCATCCGAGCAACAGCTAATGAAATGTATTGCATTAGAAGAAGGTAAAAAAGCATACGGCTTATGCCCTGGCGGCATGGATCTAGATATAGAACTGTTTGCTATAGCAACTGCTAAAATTATCAATGGAGAGCTCAATAACAACGAGTACTTGCTAATGAATGCTGAAGTATCGGAAGTCAGTAAACTTATGAAAGAATACATACAGACTGAGTTAGCATGAGCATTTACGACCAAGCCGCTGATAAGGCTAAAGAGCAACTAGATCAAATAAGTCCTAGCATGTGTTATGCTAAATGGTCTCAGGTATCTATGCACTTAACAAATGGTCAGACTCACAGTTGTTATCATCCGCCTACACATTCAATACCATTAGATGAGTTAAAGGACAATCCAACAGCACTCCATAACACAAAAGAAAAGAAAGAACAACGCAGACAAATGCTTAAAGGCGAGAAGCCTGATGGGTGTAGTTACTGTTGGGACATAGAAGATACTGGCGCAAGAAGTGACCGGGTATATCGAAGTGGCGAGTATTGGGCACAAGAAAGTAAAGAAGATATTTTGGATGCCGGAGCCAGTGGAAATATTAATCCACGTTATGTAGAAGTAAACTTTAACCAAGCATGTAACTTCAAGTGTAGTTATTGTTCGCCTCATTTAAGTACAGCATGGCAAGAAGAAATTGACGAGTTCGGAGAGTATCCGACTACTGCTCCACATAATAACATAGACAGTCTAGCATTAAAAAACTTAATGCCGTTGAAAGTAAAACAAGATCTTAACCCATATGTTACAGCCTTTTGGAAATGGTGGCCCGAGATGTACAAAACACTTCGTGTGTTTCGTATGACTGGTGGTGAGCCATTAATGGATAAGAACACCTTTAAAGTATTAGACTATGTATTGGCAAATCCAAATAAAGATTTAGAATTAAGTATAACAACAAACATGTGTCCTGTTAACGATGCATTGTTTGTAAAGTTTTTAGACTCAGTTAAGAGATTAGATAATGTAAAGCATGGCGCAGAAGTATATGTAGCAGATCCATTAGATGGAACTGATTGGCAAACATGGGACCATGCTATAATTGGTGCTGATGCAAAACGTTATCACGACAGCAACTTAGCAGTGATAGAACGAGAAGAGATACCGCAAACGTTTATGCAAGTTGGTCAATGTGAGGAACAAGGCAACAATAGTTTTACATACATTTACGAATACAACGACAAAGCATATCATAACTTTAGTGTGTTCTGTAGTCTAGATGGGTGGGGCGAACAAGCAGAGTATATGCGTAATGGAATGGACTTTGATACTGTTTGGAATAACTGTCACAGGTTTTTAGACGAAACTAGATTCACTAGTATTAATTTTATTAACACGTTTAACTGTTTAAGTGTTACAAGTTTTACAGAGTTCCTACAAGGAATATTAGAACTTAGAGACAAGTGGAGTAAAGAAAATCAGTTTGCAATGGGTTGGGAAGTTCCTGAGCAACGCATATGGTTTGACATTCCATTGCTTAGAGCACCAGCATGGCAAAGTATTCATGTACTACCTAGCTCGTACTGTGACTACATGCAGGAAGCAATTCAATTTATGGAAGATAATAAAGCAACTGAGGACTATGTGGACTATAGAGGTTTTAAAGATTTTGAGATTGCTAAAGCAAAACGTAACCTAGATATAATGAAACAAGACATCGACAGTGATAAATTAAGAAGAGACCGAGCAGATTTTTTTAAATTCTTTAGCGAACATGATGCTAGAAGAGACACAAATTTCTTAGCAACATTTCCAGAGATGCACCAATTTTGGCAACAATGTGAAGAGGCAGAAGCACTACTATGAACATACAAGATTTAATAAGACAAATGCAAACCGGTGTAGCAACCGTGGTATTTGAAAAGATAGACACTAAAGAGATTAGGGTAATGCCCTGTACTTTAAATGAAGAAGTAGCACAAAGACCGATGACTATTAAAAACTATGATGCTAAAAGTATGTCATTAGTTATGTGGGCGTTGGATAAAAAAGCATGGCGAGATGTAAGAGTAAACACCATAAAAGAATGGTACAAAGGATATCCTGAAGGAGGATAAAATGTTAGACTACGCAACAATTAAAGCAGACTTGGAATCTAAATTTCAAATAGAGAAAGCTGAAGGTGTAGATATTGATATCAATGTTAATGTTATCAGTGAAACTAATGGCAAGTTTTCTATTAGTGTACACGGCAAGAAATGTATTCTGTGTAACGAGCATTTAGATAAAGCAGACATCACTGTAGGATTTGTTAATAAAGATACAATGATTGAGATGTTTACTAAAGGAGCAGACCCAGTTAAATTAGTAATGGGTGGCAAGATGACATTCAACGGTGATATGTCAAAAGGGAAAAGCATGAAAGGATTATTTGTTGCTTGATTAATTAAGCAATTCATGTTATAATATAAATAGAACACTTCTATATAGAAGTAAACAACAGGAGAGGATTATGTACGAATTCACAAGCGAAAGCGTGAGTAACGGACATCCGGATAAAATAGCCGACTTAATCTCTGATACAGTAGCAACATTTATTATTGATGGCAATATTAATAATAGAGCCGCAGTTGAAACATTAGTTACAACTAATATGGTTACAGTAGCAGGTGAATATAAGTCAGACAAACTCATTAGTAAAGAGGAAGTTGAATCACTAATACGCAAAGTAGTAAAAGAGATTGGTTACGAACAAGACGGATTCCATTGGGAAACATTAGTGGTATACAACGAACTGCATGGACAAAGTGCAGACATTGCCTTAGGCACTGACGACTTTGGGGCTGGAGATCAGGGTATTATGTTTGGTTACGCATGTGACGAAACAGATAACTTTATGCCTAGCACAATACATTACAGTCATAAAATACTAAAAGCATTAGAAGAGGCAAGACGCAATGGCGCTGATTGGCTTGGACCCGATGCAAAGAGTCAAGTAACATTTGCATACGAAAAACTAGGAGAGCCTTTATACATTAAGACAGTTGTATGCAGTACTCAACACAGTGACGAACTAAGCATAGACGAAGTAAGAGAACGTGTAACAGACATTATATTGCCTGTTATCAAAGACAAGGTAGACTTATTAAAAACAGTATGGCATATTAACCCTACAGGTAAATTTGTTATAGGTGGACCAGATGGTGACACTGGACTTACAGGACGTAAGATTATTGTAGACACGTATGGCGGCTATGCCCCACATGGCGGCGGAGCATTTAGTGGCAAGGATTGTACTAAAGTAGATAGAAGCGGTGCTTACATGGCACGTTACTTAGCAAAGAATGTTGTTGCTAGTGGCAAGGCTAAAAATTGTGTAGTGCAACTAAGTTATGCTATTGGTGTTAAAGAACCTACTAGCATATATGTGTATGCGGACGGCATTGTTAGAAAGGAGTTTGAAGATTACTTCCGTGATAATGTTGACTTAACACCATTAGGAATTATTAAACGTTTTGATTTATTTAACCTAGACTTAACAACGACAACTAACTACGGACACTTCGGTAAAGAAGAGTTACCATGGGAAAGCGTAGATTTGTTTACAAACTAGAAAAAAGCAGGTAAATAGTAGTATGGCGCACACAAAGAGAGTTGCAATAACAGGACACACACGAGGCATCGGAAAGTATCTAGTTGAAAGGCTAGAAGCTCAGGGTATCGAAGTCATGGGCTTTAGTAAAAGCAATGGCTACAATATTATGAAAGAGAGTACTTGCAAACGTATTGTTAAAGAAGCATTAGAATGGAAAGCTGATATATTCATTAACAACGCATACGCACCCGGTAGCCAAGTCAGACTACTATACCTATTTTATGAAGCATGGGAAAACAAGCCTAGACAAATAATTAATATGGGTGCAACAAGTAGCGACAGTATACATAACTTTGCACAAATGGGTTACAACAAAGACTGGACTCCGTATGTTAGTGACAAAGCAAGACTGGACTGGGCGAGTTTACAATTAAGTAATCAGTTCCAGAAAGGTAAGTGCAGAGTAACAAACATTAAGCCTGGTATGGTTGATACAGATAGTACAGCATGGCTTAAAGATTTTGCAGAAGAATATATGATGACTGCTGATAGTGTAGCAGAGATGTTAGAATGGATAGTTGGACTAAATAATCAGGTACAGGTAAGAAGCTTGAGCTTCGACGTAGGAAATTATAATGGTTAGAAAGGTAGACGAGACTCACAGAGAATTTAAAGCAAGGATGATTGATCCAGTATCAGAATCCTTCTGTGGTGCCAAATGGTATAATGCTACTATATGGTTAGGTCACGGTGGAACTACAAGTTGTCACCATCCCCCAGCACACCAAATAGATTTAGAAGACATTAAAGAAAACCCTAGTGCTATTCACAACAGTAGACACAAGAAGAAGATGCGTCAAATGATGCAGGAAGGCACACGACCCAAAGAGTGTGAGTACTGTTGGAAGATTGAAGACATGGGGCAAGACTCGGACGGTAATGAAGCCGTGTCTGATAGAGTATACAAAACAGTTATATATGAAGATCGGGACTTGCAACACATTGCAACCCTAGATCCTAATGCTGATGTTAATTTAAAAACCTGTGAGGTTGCATTTGATAGAACATGCCAGTTAGCATGTAGTTATTGTAATCCTGCATTCAGTAGTACATGGGTTAAAGACATTAGAACCAACGGCGGGTATCAAGGCATTAAGTCAGATGCAAGAGGTCACTTTATCGATGATGCTCCGTATGCCGAACCTTACGATGCCGGAACAGCCAATCCTTATGTAGACGCATTTTGGAGATGGTGGCCCGAGCTAAGTAAAGAGCTAGAAGAGATTCGTGTTACTGGCGGTGAGCCATTAATGACTCCTAGTATTTACAAACTGTTTGATTGGTTTAAAGAAACAGACGAGCCTAATGCTAAGAAGATGCGTTTGGCTATTAACAGTAACTTAATGGCTAAGCCTGGGTTACTAAACAAATTTATTGATGCTACACAACACATTGACCATTTCCATGTGTATACTAGTTGTGAAGCCTTTGGTGCCCAAGCAGAATATATTAGAGACGGATTAGATTGGGAAATATGGACAGCACAGTTCGAACGTTTTGCCACTGAGGCAAGATACGAAGGTGTACACATGATGATGACTGTCAATGCATTATGCTTAGATACTATTTGTCAATTCTTAGATTGGACATTGTCTATGAAAAGAAAATACGGACATCACGTTCCGGGTATTAGTGTAAACATATTACGTTTCCCTAGTTTTCAAAGTCCATTAACATTGCCAGACAACTTGCGTAAAATGTATCATGATGAACTTAGTGAGTGGCTAGATGATACACGAAACAAAGGCGAAAGAGATATGCATGGCGTAGAATTACTCCAAGCATGGGAACAGGATCAAATAAGCAGACTAATAGAATACCTAGACGTTGTTAAAACTCCACATAGGAATACAGCAGAGCAATACTTATTAGACCATGACTTCAAAGTGTTTTACGAACAGTATGACTCAAGACGTGGGCATGATTTTAGAGCTACATTTCCTAGACTAGTAGAATGGTATGACAGTATTGATGTGTTAGACATTAGCGATGACCATGACATACAAGCACCAGATAGTGTAGGTGTAACTAATACATTGTATGCTAAACGTATTGTTACAGAAGACGGCGAAGTTAAAGTTGTAGAAATGAAAGTACGTGGAAGACAAACCGGTGAGAGCGACGATGACTACGATGATAACAAATACGAAAATGAAATAGAAGGAGTTAATCCTAATATTAAAAAACGTGCTGGTAGTAGCATTGGTTGGGACACAGATACTGATGGTCTTGGCGGAGCAGTAGACGAGTGAGTAAATACTATAAACTAAGTTTGAGTCCAACACCTGTAGGTGCAATGGATAGTGGTGGTACTAACTGCATAGGCAAGGATAGTTTTAAAGATGGCAACCAGGAAATTATTTGGAAGCTAGACGACTCCCATCTTAGTAATCAGTTTTATAAGATTACAGAAGTTGCTATAGCCGATGAATATAGATGGCTACATTGGAATTCCTATAACGTTAATCAGGCTGTCAACATGCAACTGCTAATTAATAATTTAAATACGGACATTGATACACAGGGTGGAGACCCGGTGTTAAAATTATCCGTTACTGATACTATGAAAGAGATGCATGATAAATTAAACGCAGTACATTATCTTTTTGAGAATGAACTTATGGCTCTTCAAGAAAATCCAGATCATGTACAAACGGAAGAAGCAGATCCAGAAGTAGAGATACTAGAACGTTTAAATAAAACTGTACATGAAATAGAAGCAAACTTATCTAGATTCTTTGCAGTAGAACATTTACACGACAAAGAATATTTTATAGTGACTAGACATTTTAGTCCTAATGCACAAGAAGAGTACATGGATCTAACAGATGACGATTACGCAAAATTCCAAATACAAAATCATAATGGCGATTTGTTTTTAGACTTTTTTACAGTAGGTAAAGATTTAGGACATGCATTCGACACAAAAGATATAGAGCTTATTAAAGCAGGCGAAGTTAAACCACAAACAATAATTTCCGGTAGTGCCGCTTTTGGACTACATGAGGAAGTGTTTCAAGAATTCGATGAAGAGATTGAAGCAAGTGTGAAAAGAAGAATCATTAATTGGTGTAACGACAATGAAGTTTCTAAATATGGCATAGACCCCTTAGAGCCTAAGCATGCCTATGGCAGAGCTAAACTAGGCACGTTACAAAATGAAACATTCGAAAGTATTATAAACAAAATAGAATCTTGTCCTTATGTATGTAACATAGCGGTATACGAGGAATGAGTAATCGTATAAAGCCTAAATGGGCTCACGGCAGTATGGCAGATGATTCAGAGAACAAGGTTTTTTGTACTGCTCCATGGACACATACTTACATTAGTCCTCAATCAGAGAGGCGAATGTGTTGTGCTAGTAGAGAAGAACATCAATTCCAAAAGCAATACATCGATGCAAGTAATGATGAAAGCACAGGACTATATAAAGAAAGTGGCACTATAGCAGACTACCAGCCAGTTAGTTTAAAAGAACATTGGAACAGTGACTACATGAAGGACATAAGAGTAAAACTTATGGCTGGTCAAGAGATACCACAATGTAATGTTTGCAATGATAGTGTACTAAGTCAAAGTACATACCGAGCATGGTTTACTGGATTTTTGTTTGAAGATAAGATAGATGAATGTTTCGATAGCACAGATGACACAGGGCATACAACTATGGACCCTATCAGTTTTGATTATAGAGTTAGTAACTTATGTAACTTCAAATGTCGTATGTGCGGAGAGCAACTTAGTTCAGCATGGGAAACAGAGAAGAGACAGAACGGCCATTGGACTCCTGAGAGCCAGCCGTTCATGGTACCAGAGAACAAAGCAATAATACAAAAGTTTCAAAAGGAAGTAGTAGAGGAAGAGTTTTGGGAAGCCATTAAGTCAGGCACAGTGGAAGAAATATATTGGGTTGGTGGTGAGCCACTCATGTATGACATACATTGGAAGAGCATGGCTAGACTTGCTGAAGATGATAACTTACGCAAAGTACACTTACGTTACAACAGTAATTTAAGTAGAGTACGGTTTGGTAAGCACTACTTGTACGATTGGTTACCTAAAGCAAAAGACTGGACTATGTGTGCTAGTATCGACGGCATAGGAAAGATAGGCGAGTTCATACGTACAGGTTTAGTATGGGAAGAGTGGGATAAAAACTTTAGAGAAGGTGTAGCATGTCCAGGTGGTGATAGTAAGATGCTTATGGACTTAACACTAACAGGACCAGGACTATTTGGCTTACGTGACTTTGTTAATTATTCGTTAGAGCTAAATGTTAAAATCGAAACTAAGAATATGTTTGCATTCCATCCTGATGTAGTATTTACATTTATGAGTTGGCCCAGACATATACTAGACAGAATAGTAAACAGTTTGCTAGACGACTTACGTCCTATTGTAACTGAGAAGCAAAGCACAGTAATAACTCAGCTAGAAGCAATACTAAACACTCCTACGTTCGGCGAACAGTTTCCAGATACACATGAGGAGCAGTTCTTTAATGGCAGACAATGGCAACAAACTATAGCACAGATTAGAAATGATGGTGCTGAAGGCGAAGCATTAACTATACAAGAAATTTATAAAGCAGATGAAGAACTGTACAACTGGTATACCCGAACAGACCCGAAGCACAACAGCAGATGATAGTATTTTTAAATTTTAAAAACATAGGCGAGCATGAAATGGGCCCACCTCTTAATAATGTATGGCATAGCTGGGACTCTGCTGGTCCTTGTACACCCTGTTACCAAAGGCTCCCTGCTGGTCCTAAGTTTGCTAGTGCTGATTGGTTTACTGGGTCAATAGAGTTTAGTAATACAGCACATGATTATGGTTCAATTACATACACTCCACAAGGTCACCGAACTGAAACAATTGATTTAGACTTGCCTATTAAAAAGCAGTTGAGAAGAATAAATGGAATACCTATTGTACTATTACTATTTCCGTTATACATACATGACCTTAAAGACGACAACAACACATTAAGTAAAATAATAAAAACGTTTGAGCCTTTCCCACAAGTTAAGTTTATGTTCTCTAACACATGGGACATGGGTGCATACTCACATAAAGAATTCAATGCTGTAGATTATATATTAGACAGTGTTAAAGATATTGACAGCGAAAGACTTAATTTTTATCTATGTAATCCTCACACAGTAGATGCTATTAAAAGTAAACGCCCGGAAGTAGATGCAAGGTTTATGTCTGTATACTTTAATAGGATAAGGCATTTTAATCAAGACATATATAAACATAATCCAGAGCAACGCTCGAAACATTTTTTATGTTTAAATAATTTAAAAAAGAATCACAGAACATTTATTGTAGACCGGTTGCCGCCTGAGCATAGTTATGTGTCGTATGTGGCTAATGGTAAAAATTTATCTGACGGTCCTCTGAGCCAAGATGTATTACCTACATGGCAAGATTCGTTGCCGCATTTTTATTACGATGATAGTTATATTAATATTGTAAATGAAACTATGCATGAATATGATACTCCTCAAGCAATCGGAATGGCTGGTCATAGTACCGAGAAGAGTTTAAAGCCAATACATTTTAGGCAAATGTTTTTAGTGTCTGGGAATATTCATGCTAATAAATTAATGCAGGACTTAGGATTTAAATTGTTCGATAACTTTATAGACTACTCTTTCGATATTGAGGAAGATCCACTATTACGTTTAAAACAATTGTATGTAGAAATAAAACGACTAACAGATATAGATGTAACAGACATACATGCTTATTACAATAGTGAAGAATGTCAAAGCATTATAGAACATAACTTAGCAGTATACCAAACATATTGTTATAACCCTACACAAGAATTATTAAACAAATATGCTGTTAACTATATACAAGAGCTTACACTAATATGAAAGTTATAAAACTATGCTTAGTAGATTATCTTTTTACTCCTGAAGACAGATTTGATACTATGAATAATGACAGACCACTCGGCATACCATGTATAGCCAATAGCATGCCTGGGCTTATAAGCAAACAGGTTTCAACAGAAAACTTAAACTCGTATGTTAATATTTACAATCTTATAGCTGATGCTAAACGGAATGAAGATATAACACATATATTAGAATTAGGATTAAGTGTAAACTCGTACTTAGATGACGGGCCAATGTTAAAGAAACTTGTTGAAACAATAGTGGAATATAAAAATATACATTTACTATTTTCATGTGGTTGGGATATGTATAGTAGCAGAGTATACAATGAATGTGAAAGTACATATACTCCTATACATGACCGAACTAAAGTAATTAAACAACAGTTATCTAGTGTAAATAATAAACGATTGCACTTTTGGTTAGGTAATACTACAGAAGTCCAAATACATAAAAACGCATTTCCGGGTGCAGATGTTCAATACTATTGTGTTTATCCTAATAGACTTATATCTGAACACGTTAAGTCAAAACTAAAATTGTATGTTGCTCCTGGCGGAGAAATATACAGACGTAAAATATTCGTGTGTTTAAATAACTATGAAAAGGAACACCGAACTGCTATGGTGAGATTTATACGATCCCAACCAAAACTTATGTCACAAACATACCTAAGTTATCTAAAACCACATGATTTAGATTTGTGTATCCTAGCAGACGGTGACCATGTTCAGCATCAGATTGGTGACTGGCAAGATATTATACACACTGATGTAGTAGACGGTTGCTATACTTACATAGCAACAGAAACACATTGGCAACAAGACTTCAGGTTTGGTCATTCTGTATTCCCTCCAAAAAATAACACACCTATATTTGAAACTAGTACCGAAGAATGGATACTACATCAAATGGGCATGCCGTTCTCAGGCTGGATATCCGAGAAGAGTTTAAAGAGTGCTTACTACGAGTTACCGTTATTATCTGTTGGGTATGCAGGATCGCTACAAGCATTTAAGGATTTAGGTTTTAAAACATTCCCTGAGTTCTTTAATGAAACATATGATAGTACAGCTCACCCGGGCGAACGCATGAGAATGATACAAGAAAACATCTCTAGGTTAGCCGACTTGCCAATAGAACAGATACATCAACTATATCATAGTGAAGGTGTACAAGCGAAATTAAAACATAACAAAGCACGATTCATGGCATTAGCTAATACAGATCCTTATTTGTTTGTAGTTAAAAATACTGGACGGTATGAACAAATGCAAGAATTCTATTATAGCTAATAGAAATTTGCATAAATAGTACAGTATACGATACACACAATAAAATTAGGAGATAGATAATGGCCTCAATCGGATTTATTGGGGTAGGCAAGTTAGGACAAGCCTGCGCCGAGATGGTCGCTGAAGTTCATTATACTGTTGGATACGATGTTAACCCTGTAGAGCCTGAAAACTTTGAAATGGTTAGCACACTGGAAGAAGCTGTAGTTGACAAAGATATTATCTTTGTAGCCGCACCTACTCCACATGATCCAAAGTATGACGGCAAAGCACCTACCAGCCATTTACCAAACAAAGACTTTGATTACACAATAGTAAAAGAAGTACTTTCGCAAGTAAATGCTGTCGCAACAAAGGAACAACTAGTTGTTCTTATAAGTACAGTCTTACCAGGAACAGTTCGAAGAGAACTGGTACCACTGTTACCCAACACTCGCTTTATATATAATCCATACTTAATTGCTATGGGTACTGTGAAGTGGGATATGGTTAATCCAGAAATGGTAATGATTGGAACAGAAGATGGAAATGAAACAGGTGACGCAAAGGAACTTGTTGACTTTTACAAAACAATAATGCAGAACGATCCAAAGTATGTTATAGGTACATGGGATGAATGTGAATGCATTAAAGTATTTTACAATACATTTATATCAGCGAAAGTATCGCTAGTAAACATGATACAAGACGTTGCAGAAGCACAGGGTAACATAAACGCAGAAATCGTGTGTGATGCTTTAGCAAATTCTGGAAGGCGTATTATGGGGCCTGGGTACATGAAGCCCGGCATGGGTGATGGCGGCGCTTGTCATCCAAGAGATAATATTGCACTACGCTGGATGGCTGAAGAACTAGACTTAGGATACGACTTGTTTGATGCTGTAATGCTTTCGAGAGAAAAGCAGGCAGAGAACATGGCAAAAAGATTAATGGAACTTGCAGGTGTAATACACCCAACAACAAGAACATCAATACCTGAAATGCCAATTGTTATAGTTGGTAAAGCATACAAGCCGTTAGTCGAATATGAGTCAGGCTCTAGCAGTATGTTAGTAGGTCACTACATAACAGAAGCAGGATTTGATTTACATTACTATGACGAGCAGACTGGAGACACTCCGCCACTAGAAGTATTAAACAATCCAGCAGTATATTTACTAGCACATAATCCAGAAGTTACATATGGCGAACAATTGGATACAGTACCAGGGTGGTACGAACAGCACTCTCCTTCATCTTGCGATGAAGCATTAAGTGTTAGAACGGGTAATGGCACCGAACTTAGTTTTTCACTAGGTAGTGTTGTTGTTGATCCGTGGAGGAAAACTCCAAACATAGAGGGCATTAAAGTTGTTCACTATGGTAACACTAGGGTAACAAAATAATGAACTGGGACCAGAAGATAATAAACTACATACACAACAAGTGGGGTAGCGAAAAAGAAATGCGTAATCTTAACGAGCAGTATCGTTACACACCTCCCTATCCTACTTTGCATTTAAAAGATTTTATTCCTGAAGGTCTCCCAGAAGCATTGTACGAAGAGAGTATTACGATACCTGAAAAATATTGGACTACGTTTACCCGAGCCGATAGTTATATGGAAGAGTGTAAGAATTTAAAACATGCTCCGGTGGCTAGACAACTTGTTAGTGCTTTACATAGTCCAGAGTTTTTAGAATGGCTACGAAAAGTATGTGACGTTCCTCACTTACTACCTGATCCGTATTTAGTTGGTGCAGGGTATATGAAAAGTTATAAGGGAGATAGTCTTAAAATACATTCTGACTTTAACTGGAATGAAGAATGCCAAACACACAGAGCATTAAGTTTAATATTATATTTTACTCCCGAGTGGGAAGAGCAATGGAATGGCGACTTGCAGTTTTGGGATTTTGATAAGCAAGGCAAGGTAGTAAGTTATCTGCCAGAGATGGGTAACGTTGTTATTTGGAAATATCACAAACGTGGCTTCCATGGACATCCTAATCCAATTGAATGTCCAGATGATAAGTTTAGAGTAGGCTTTAGATTATTTTACTACATAGCAGATAGCAAACATGATTGGAGAGATCCTCCACACAAAAGTTTGTACTGGTATGACAACGATGCAGATCAGCCTTACCATTTAGAAAATGAATACGGACATGGCAAATTGGATGATGACGAATGAAGGGTGCTTACGCTATACAGGATTTAGAGATAACTGCTAGTTTACAACAGTATGTTACTAAGCCAGAAGTATGGAATAACTTTTTTGTTGCTGACGGTGTAACTGGATTAGAGAAACAGTTTGTAAATAAAATGCGAGAGTGGATTTCAGGTAGTGCAGAAAATACACTTACTGGTTTAGAAAACTTCCAGCATGGAACTATGACTCATGGTACTAGTGAAGCATTCCAAATGTTTATGATGAGACACCATGATAAGAACTTTAGATTCTTAAAAGGTGACTTCATGATGCATAAAGTTGCTAGTAATGTTATGGGCAACAAGTGGAAATGGATACTTGATGCAAATGAAATTACTGTAGGAGATGCTGTTATTATAAGCATACCGTTTAGTGACTTCGGTACTACACATCCACAGCACATTAAGTTGCTAGAGAAATGTTCAGCATTAAATGTTCCAGTACTAATTGATTGTGCATACTTTGGTATGTGCTACGATATGGAAATTAATTTAAATTATAAGTGTATAGAAGAAGTAACATTCAGTTTAGGAAAAACGTTTCCTATTATAGGTAGTAGGTGCGGAGTAAGATATCAAAGAACAGAAGTAGACGATGCTGTAACATTTGCTAACCAGCATGGCATTGTAAATAACTTTGGAGCATTAGTAGGACTGCATTGTCTAGAGCAATACTCAGCAGACTTCATAGCAATAAAGTACAGGGCCGTACAGCAACAAGTGTGCGATGACCTTGGTGTTGATCCCACTAACTGCATATTGTTTGCTACAAGCAATGACGATAAGTACAGTGGCTACAACAGAGGTAATGATACTACTAGACTCTGTATCAGTAAACTAATACAGGACGAGTATGAGCGAAGATAATAAATATTGTGCATTACTGTGGACACACTTGAGTAACGAGCCGGGTGGAAGTATCCGCACATGTTGTATCGCAAAAGACAGACTACAGGACCACCATGGCAATAACTTAACCCTGGGTGATGATGCTGTACAAGATATCTTTACTAGCCAAAACCATCAACGTATAAGAAATGAAATACTAGACGGCGGTAAGCCAGCTAACTGTGAAACGTGTTGGATAGATGAAGACAATGGCAAATACAGTAAACGCCAACAATACAATGACTACTACGATAACTGGTACGGCCCTAACTGGATGAAAACATTCAACTGGAATGCTAGACCTAAAAAAGTAATGGACATGCAGTTAATATTTGATAACACTTGTAACTTAGCATGTAGAAGTTGTAATGCAAACTACAGTAGTAAGTGGTTAGCAGAAGCTAAAGAGAGACACATACCGTATTGGGAAACTAGTGCGAAGGTTCCTATGAACGATATGGAGAACAGTAAGTTTTGGACTACAATGGATGATTGGCTACCTGGCATAAGACGATTAGAGATTATGGGTGGCGAACCTTTCTATATGAAAGAGTTCAAGAAGTTTGTTGACAAACTTATTAACGAGAACTATTCACAAAACATTAGCATGACTTTAAGTACTAACGGCACAATAGCAGACCCGGTGTTTTTGCAACGCATGGCAAGTAACTTTAAAGAGTTAGCATTTAGTATTAGTATAGACGGCATAGAAGACAGATTTGAATTCTTAAGGCATCCGGGTAAGTGGGACGAGGTTAAAAAGAACTTAGATTATTTTTACGAACTACACACAGGAGACTATCCAGTACACATGCAAATAACACATACTGTTACAGCATTAAATATAATGTACTTGCCTGAGTTCCACGATTACTTCCACAAGCACTATCCTACATTTAAGATATGGAATAACATTGCACATTATCCTAAGTGGCTTACATGTAATGTACTACCAGCGTTTGCTAAGAAAATAATCACACAACAATTACAAGAGCACACATGGTCCGGTGACTATGAGAGTGAAGTAGTAGCATTACTAAAATACTTTAACTCACCGTTATATGAAAATGGTGCCAGCGTAGATGAAAAGCTACGGGCAAAAGTTTCTGCGGAAAAACTATTAATGTTTGACCAACGAAGTATAGAAAACAAATGGAAAATATTTAAATCACAAATAGCAGGAGGAGACCATTATCGAGAAGAGAACTTTACAGAAGTCTTTCCCGAGTTACACGAGTTGATAAAAGCAGACTTCGATTATACGAAAGAATATGAGGAAGTGTTGACAAATGGTTACAAACAGCATAGCACCAGGGAGTTGATAAATTGAGTACAACATATTGTCCGCTACCTTGGCAACACTTGGCCACCCACCCTCACGGTGGTATCACATTGTGTTGCATCAGTGACCACACTGATGGCAAAAACAGAGCTAGAAATTATAAGGATGATTACGATGAGTTCCTAGACTTAAACAAAAACAATATCGAAGAGCAGATGAACAGCGACTACTACAAAGAGGTTCGCCTGCAGATGCTCAACGATGAAAAGCCAAAGGCTTGTATGAGGTGTTACAATGAAGAAGATAATGGAATCAAATCAAAACGAATACACGAGCAATCTGTTTTTCCACAGAACACCCTTGATTGGGCGAGTGGGGTTACTAGGGAAGGTGGGGATATTGATATGGATCTCCGCTTTGTGGAGCTTCGTCTTGGCAATGTATGTAACGTTCGGTGTCGTACATGTAATCCGGCAAGCAGTTCAAAGTGGCTTGAAGACTATAAAGACATCGTGGAGAAAGCTGACTTCGTAAACAAAGGTTACTTAGGACTTAACTTTCCAGAAGATTTTAAATGGGCAGAGGATGATAATTTTTATGACGACTTATATAACTCCGCTCCAAACTTAGAAGTAATTTATATCAATGGTGGAGAGCCTACATTAATTAAACAGCATTGGACTTACTTAAAGAAATTAGTAGCTAGTGGCAGAGCAAAAGATATTATACTGTGGTATAACATTAACTGTACTATGCTCCCTCCAATTGCATTAGAACTGTGGCCCCACTTTAAGGAAGCAAGAATATGTTTAAGCATCGATGACTTAGAAGATAGGAATGCTTTTATAAGAACTAATACAAAATGGGAAGCCGTATTAAAAACTATTAATACATTATTACCATTACAAGATACATTAACATTAAGAATTACACAAACAGTGAGTGCTTATAATTATGCTACGTTGCCTGAATTTTTTAAATGGGCCGATAGCATTGGGATAGAAGTTGATATGAACTTCGTGTATGATCCTGATTACCTAAGTCCTGCAGTTATACCTGCTAAGGCAAGAGAGTTGATACATACAGAATTTAGACAAGCGTTAGGCAATGACCATAAGTTAGGCACTTTACTTAGCATGTTTAATAACGACGACTGGAATGAATTAAAGTGGGAACAGTTTTGTCGCTTTAATGATTTACTAGACAACAATGATAACAGCGAGTGGAGGAATACATTTACTAAGTTAGTAGATGTCGTGGAGCAGAGTGAACATACTAGCATATACTAAAACTAAAGGAGACAGTCTTAGATGGCTGGCTCATATCGGACTACTAGCAGTAATGCTTTTAGGTCCTAGTAAACTGTTGTGGGTAACTGCTATTGTTTATTTTTGGTTTAGTAGTATAGGCATATTTGTTGGGCAACACAGATACTTTGCACACAGGAGTTTTAAGACTAATAAGTTTTGGGAAAGTGTACTTAATGTAACAGGCACCTTAGCAAGTTTAAGTAGTGTGTTTGGTTACATAGTTAAACACAGAGAACATCACAAGGCGTCAGATAGCGACAGTGATCCTCATAGTCCGCACCACATGAGCTTATGGAAGAGCTGGACATTAGGGTTAAAGGATGAGAATTATAACATACGACTTGCTAAAGATTGGATAAAGAACAACGCAGTATTACATACGCATAACTACTTTTTTGGATACATACTAGTATACATTTTAGTTTTAGCATTAATAGATCCATTGCTAGTGCTGTATGGTTACTTGGCTCCTGTAAGTTTATGTGTGTGGGCCACCGGTGCTTTTAATACATGGGGTCATGGTAAAGGACTTACATGGATGGGTTATCGAACATATAACACTAATGACCGGAGTACCAACCATTGGCTGGTAAATATAATAACGTTCGGTGAAGGTTGGCATAATAATCATCACAATGATCCTAGTCTAGCATACCAAGGAAACAAATGGTGGGAGTGGGATTTAAACGGATTGATAATAAAGGCAATAAGCAAATGAGTTTTAAAGATATATCAAAAGAAGAACTAATGGAAAGCGAAGCGTTCTGTGTTATCCCATGGATACACATGCACCCGTGGCCCGATGGCAGAGTATTTACTTGTTGTTTAAGTGAACTGCATTCTCCTGTAGGCGATCTAAATGAGGAAGGTGCTACGCTGGAAAGTGTTTGGAATGGCCCAGGACTGAAAAAGTTTAGACTAGATATGCTTAACCACAAAAAACTTTCTAACTGTAATAGATGCTACGAGCAAGAAGCTCATGGTCATCAAACGTTAAGAAAGAGAAGTAATGATGAATTCATTCAAGGTATACATAACCCATATGGCAAGGACCAGTTCCTGGAAGTGCGTAACACACATGAAGATGGAAGTGTCGACGGTGTTAACATGACATACATGGATATTCGCTTTAGTAATATATGTAACATGAGATGTAGATCCTGTGGACCAGATTTAAGTAGCCAGTGGTTCAATGATGCTGTAGACAGCCAGTTCAATAAAACTCCAACACAACCTATACATCAAATTAAGAAAGGATCAGAAGACTTCCTTACAACATTCGATCCGTATCTAGACACAGTAGAGAAAATTTATTGGGCAGGTGGCGAACCACTTATCATGGACGAGCATTGGTATATAATGAACAAGTTAGTCGACATGGGCAGAACTAAACGAAACACTCCTATGAGAATTTACTACAACACAAACTTTAGTAAACTAACATATAAAGGACATGATGCTATTGAGCTTTGGAAGAACTTCGAGTCTGTAGGCATTGGTGCTAGTATCGATGCTAGTGGCAAACGTGGAGAGTACTTGCGTAAAGGAACTATATGGAAAGACATCGTTGCAAACAGGCAACGACTACATGACGAAGCACCCGAACTAAATGACTTCCATGTTAGTTGCACCGTTAGTATTTTTAATGCACTAACAATTACAGACTTCTTTAGAGAACTTGTTGATACAAACTTTATTACAATAGAAGGCTTTGCTGTAAACATATTACTAGGACAAGCATTTCAAAGAGCAACTGTAATGCCTAAACATTTAAGAGAAGAAGCACAGCAAAAGATTGATGTGTTGCTAGAAGAAATAAAAGATCAGGACAAGTTAGGCAGAACAACAAACACATTTCAGTCATTTAGAAGTTTCTTAGACGGAGATGATACACACTTAACAGCACAGTTCTTAGAGAGTGTAAAAGAAATGGATAGATTTAGAAAGGAAGACTTTTTTGATGTACATCCAGAGTTTGAATTTTACAGAGATGCATACGATTCGATTGACTTAGAGTTAACAAGACCTGAAAGAGAAGCCGCAAGAGGCAAGACATAGAGAGACAATTATGACAGATAAAGAAAAACATACAAGAGCACCTGAAAGAGATATTAATTGGGACGCCATACAACGCAGACGATTTGCAAATGCAGATGCCGAGATTGCACCAAACGATAGTTTCACACAAGAGTTTGCTAATGGTGATAAAATTAAAGTTCGAAAGAATAGTACTAGTGGAGACGAGGATTAAGTAATGTCAACTGCTATCCCAGAACATTTTTGCATACTACCTTGGATTAACCAAGAAGCACGGACTGACGGATCAGTTGCTGTGTGTTGTGTCATGCAGGAAACAGTTCCTGGGATCGACTTAGCAAACGGTTCTACATTAAAAGATGCATGGGATAGTGAATGGCTTGCTGATTTAAAGACAGACTTTTTAGCAGGTGAAAAACCTAAAGCATGTTTCAATTGTTGGAACGAGGAAGACGCTGGAATAGAAAGTAAACGTTTAAGAGAAGTTAAGAAGTTTGCACATCACATAGAAGACCTGGAACATCTAAAACCTAAGAGCATGGATTTGAAACTAGGTAATATATGTAACACCAAGTGTAGAATATGTACAAGTTTTGCAAGTAGCCAATGGGTACCAGAAGAACAAGAACGTGATGGTGATACAAATCACTTTGCAAGGATAATGGCAAAGCAAGGCAGGTGGCCTGAACTAAATGAAAAGTTCTGGGACGACTTAGAAAGCCAGATTGAAGATGTAGAGAGCTTGGAGTTTTTCGGTGGCGAACCGTTCCTTATTAAAAGACATTTTGATATATTACAATCATTAGTTGACAAGGGCAGGGCTAAGGACATAAGTATTAGTTATAATACGAACGGATCTATTTACCCGGCTCATGCTATAGAACTTTGGAAACAGTTTAAGAAAGTACAAATATTTTTTAGTATAGACGGTGTAGGCAAACAGTTTAATTATATAAGACATCCACAACAGTTCGACGAAGTAATAGATAACTTCCATAAGTTTAACCAGCATGACTTCTTACAATTAAATATATTTTATACGGTAGGGCTGTTTAATGTTATGTACATGGATGAGATACTTACATGGCAACAGGATAACAATATAGACTGTGGCATACATTTTAATATGGTATACGAGCCTAAGCATGTAAGTCCTAAAGCATTGCCCAAGAAAGTTAAACAGGCAATTACAGACAAGTTACGCGGACACACCGATCCTAGAATACAAACAACATTAAAATATATGAATCAAGAAGATTATGTAGGCTATATGGATGAGTTCACTAGACAAACTATGTTTAGCGACAAGTACAGGAATGAGAGTATAGCTGAAACATTCCCTGAGCTGTGGGAACACTTAAAACCATTCTTCCAGAAGAGCGATGTAATGAACTTCATGGATGAGATGAAAGAACTTGGAGCTGATGAATAAACATGACCGACTATAGTAAAACATTCTGTCCGTATCCGTGGATACACATAATGACACAGCCTAGTAGTACAGTTAACATCTGTTGTGTTGCTAGTGGTCAAATTAAAAAGGATGATGGTAGCATACTAATGCTAAACAAAGGTGATGACATTTCCACGGTATGGAATAACAATCACTATCGCGAGATTAGAAAGCAAATGATAGAGGGTGACCGTGTAGATGGTTGCCAGCCTTGTTACGAATTAGAAGACTTAGGTATTCCAAGTTACAGAGAGAACTACATCGAAGACTGGATGGGGTTCCATCGTAACGCAGATCAAATAAAAAAAATAGTAGACAAGAGTATTGTAAATGATTATGTTGTAGAAGAAGCACCACAGTACTTGGACTTTAGACTAGGAACACTTTGTAACTTAAGATGTAGGATGTGCCAAAGTCAAAACAGTAGTGCAATCTACAAGGAGTTACAAGATGAAGAATTATACACCGAAGAAGAAAGACAATTTGTCGTGGATACAAGTCACTGGGGTGACTTTAGCGATTATACTCAGCCTTGGTTTGATGATCCTAGCTTCCTCGCAACAGTCGAGGGGTGGTTGCCTAATGTCAATAGGTTATACTTCACCGGCGGCGAGCCCACTATTATACAGAGAGTGTATTGGATCCTCAACAAGTGTGTCGAACTAGGCATAGCAAAAGACATTGACTTAGTATTCAATAGTAATATGACTAACATACAACCTAGGTTCTTAGACTTAATAGCCAAGTTTAGAAGTGTGTTGATGTGTTTAAGTGTTGACGGCTATAGTACAACTAACGATTATATCAGAAGCGGCAGTACGTGGAGTGTTATTGACAAACACATTAAAGAGTATGCGTCATCCGATGTAGTAGGTAACATACTGTTTAGTCCTGTTATACAAATATATAACATACTAAGCATCACAGACTTACTTGACTATGCTGAAGAGATATCAAACGAGAGTGGACGCAGAATTGATATTAGTTTCTTGTTAAACAACTACCCAAAGTGTTTAGACATTAGAAACTTACCGCAGAACATTCGTGATGTTGCTGTACAGAGGTTAGAGGATTGGTCAATAACAAGCAAGTACTTTGATGCTGACGAACGTAACAAGCAAACAGTATTAGGCTTAATCAAGGCATTAAAGGAAAACTACAACGATGATTCGGAAGTGCAAATGCAAATATTCAAACAGTATACAGAACTGTTAGATAATAAACGTGAACAAAGTTTAAAAGCAAGTTGCCCCGACTTATATAAATTACTGGATTGGTAAATGAATTTAACAGACAAGACACACTTATACGCAATCGGCTGTAGCCATATGGCAGGTAGTGAGATATGTGGGGCAGGCTTAACTGCACCTACTAAACAAAATATTACACATGCATGGCCCGGGCAACTTGCTAAACACTATGAGCTTAACTATATTAATCATTCAAAGCCGGGCGGCAGTAATGAATACATCATGCGATCTACAATTGACTATGTCAGTCAGTGGTTATATCAGGGAAGAGATCCAAAGGAGTTGTTTGTATGTGCCGGCTGGACTACTAACGAACGACTAGAGTTTAAATGGGAAGATAAAAATATACATTGGGCAAACGGTTCTGATCCAGAGTGGTTCAAAAAAGACTACGGTGATTTCACTACATGGTTTAAAGCATTGCAATTATATCATACAGACTATAACTTTGGACTGTTTAAGAAAATAACTTATATGTCTATGCTAGATTCGTTCTTAAAATCTCACGAAGTTGATCACATACAGGTAAATAATTGTGCGTCAATTAAACAAGAATACATCGAGTCGTTACGATTGAAACATTTAATGCATACGTTCCCGAACGATGTGTTCTTCGAAAGCGACGATAGTTTTATAGAACGATACGATACAGAAGATAATGCTTCACACTTTACAGAATGGTACCATGCGGATAAACATTTACACACGCTATATGCAGATGAAGTTAAAAAGTTTATAGAGGAATTATAATGCAAGAAGAAAGAAACGAACTAGCCGAAGAGGTAACAGAGATTATAGACCACGGTGACCTACAAGGTAATCCAATACTTGCTGGAAGTAAGAAAGCGGAAATACTTAAAGGCCCTACAGAAATTGAAGCACCTGCTGTACCTGATTTAAATCTAACAGATGAGGAAGAAGAGATGCTAAAGGATAAGTTAGAACAAATCCGTAAAGCAGATCCATTTATATATAGATGAGAATACTTGGTATAAGTTGCATGTTCCATGATGCGTCTGTTTGTGTTGTAGACGAAGGCAAAATTATGTTTGCCGGACACAGCGAACGTTACAGTAAAAAGAAGAACGATGCGTTCCTACACAAAGAGTTAATGGCAGAAGCATTGACATTTGGCATGCCAGATGTTATAGTAGTACATGAGGATAGTAAGTTAAAGTCTAAACGTAGACTAAAACAAATGAGAATGCTGGCAGTTAAGTCTGCGTTCATAGAACCAACTGCCGAGCAATGGCTTAAAAGGTTTTATCCACAGCTAGACGATATTCCAGTTCAGCATACATTACATCATCAAAGTCATGCCGCCGCCGGAGTACTCACTAGCGACTTCGACGAGTGTGCTATAATGACTATCGATGCTATAGGTGAAGTGCAGACTGCAACCATATATAGATATGAAGAACGTGCAGGTAAGTTTGAATTGGTACACGAAACAAACTTCCCAAGTAGTCTAGGTTTATTCTATAGTGCGGTAACAGCCCACGTAGGATTAAAACCTATGGAGGACGAATACGTCTTAATGGGGATGGCGGCTTATGGCGTGCCACAGTATGCAGACCTAATGAGAAGAAAGTTATTTAAGCATGAAACGATTACTAAAGATAATAGAGGAGAGTGCTTACACACAATTGATATGAGTAAGGGCTTGCCAGAAGACTTTATTCCTCTTTATACTGCCGGTGGCATAGAACAGCAGAAGTATGACATAGCCGCGAGTGCTCAGTTAGTATGCGAAGAAAGAATTATGGATTATGCGGAGTTAGCCTACAAGTACACCCACAGTAAGAACTTAGTGTTCATGGGCGGCTGTGCATTAAACTGTGTTGCTAATAGCAGACTGTTTGACATATACGATGACGTACACATAATGCCTAACCCAGGTGATGCTGGAAGTAGTTTAGGTGCCGCGGCATTTGTACACTTTGCAGACACATTAAAGAAAGTAGAGTGGAAGACTCCATACTTAGGAACTGTAATAGAAGGCAAGTGGCCCGTAAGGAAGTTTGTTGAGAGTTTAAGCAATGGGGAAATCTTTGGAGTTGCTAATGGCAGAGCAGAGTTTGGTCCTAGAGCGTTAGGGAACAGAAGTTTATTTGCTGATCCTAGAGGGGAAGAAGTTAAAGATAGAGTCAATGAGATTAAACATAGACAAAAGTTTAGACCGTTTGCTCCTATCATATTAGAAGAACATGTACAAGATTGGTTTGAACTGCCTGGCGGTTTAAACGAAAGTCCATACATGCAGTTTGTAGCAAAATGCAAACGCCCAGATGAAATACCTGCTGTCGTACATGGGGATGGAACGAGTAGGGTTCAGACTGTTAATAGAAAACAGCACCCTGAACTATATGAAGCACTATCCGAATGGCACAAAGTATCAGGTTGTCCTATTGTTCTCAATACGAGTCTCAATGTTAAAGGTCAGCCCATAGTTAATACTAAAGAAGATGCTGACGCCTTTACAAACCATTACAACATCAGAGTACATACAAGTGACTAACAAAAAAATTAAAGAACGAATAGAGAGCATAGGCATAAACGGTTACGTTAAAGAACTACTTGCGGACCACGACTACGGCGAACTAGACCCTACCGAAGTATCACGCAATCCATGGCTATATGATCCACAGTTATCTGATGAAGAGACGATGTTCTGGAAACTAAAAGGCGACTGCCATGTGTGTAAGATTAGTGTAAGACATCACAGAGATGATTGTTGCTTTAGTGCTAATCAATTAATGTTCCGTGAATATGAAAACGTAGACAACGGACTAGATCATATTAATAAATATATAAACGCAGTAGTAGGACACAAGATAGATGTATGATATTTTTTATGTAGGAGACAACGAAGCTCTAGTAGAGCAGTTACCTTTTGCACAACAAGTCAGTAACGTGTCTGCTATCTCTAGCAATACATCAATGTATTGGCTTATCGAAGAAGACATCACCATTACAGACTATAGCATATTTGACTTCAAGCCAGATATGCATACAAAAAAATACGAACATGTATGGAAGTGGAATCCATTAAACTATGGCGGAGTAACATTAAAAGTTAAAAAGCCATACGGGTTTCCAGAAACATTTCATCACAACACCGTGGCATGTACCAAAACATTCAACGTACTAACAAGCACGACACCGGGGGACTACTTTGATAACTCTAGTAGCACACATGTTTGGTGCGTTGATCCTGAATATAAAATAACTGAAAACATCGATTGGGCACCGGGGAACTTTGAACCAGACTTCATACACAGTTTTCATTTAAGGGGACAGCTAGAACATAAGTATCCAAAAGAAGAAGGTGGCATTAAATTATATCCACGTGATTGGAAAGACGCACACATTAAATTCCATGGCTTCTTAAATGCAGACTTAGACATACCGTTTATGTTTGTTACTGACATAGACGATTACAGTCAGCGTGACATACACACAAACGAATATGTTTGGTTGATAGATAGAGAACATACTATTAATACTAAAACACTTGATTGGGTTCCTAATCCTTTTGAGAAGAACTTTGTACACAGTTTTAAAATGCCATACCAATTAAAAGAAAAGTATCCATTGGGTATGGGCGGCATTAGACTAGTGCCTATGAATTGGAAAGATGCTGAACTTAAAATACATCCTGCATGTCCAGTAGAGGACGAAGCGTATGATGTATTCTATATAGACAACGAAGACTTTAATGCAGAAACATACAGCGACTATGCCGAGCGTAGTAAAACAGATTGGTTCTGGATTGTGGATAGAGAGTTTCAGTTTAATGGCAAACTATTATATGTTCCAGCAAGTCACGAATTAGATTACATACATGTATTTAAAATACCAAGTCACCTAGAAGAACGTTACCCAGCAGACTTTACAGACGCATGGGATACCAGATGTGGTGGCATAAGATTAATGAACAAACACTTTGACGTAACCAAGCATAAGTATCAAGAAGATATTTGTCCTGTGCGTTATGATATATTCTATGCGGATAATATCGGCGACTATGATACGCCTGCAAGGAAAAGCAGAACTAAAATGTTCTGGTTAGTAGACAACGAACATCAAATCAACGAGGAGTTCAACTATGTTCCACAACAGCATGACACAAAGTACATACACATATTCAAGTTTCCGGATGACCTGGAACACAAATACCCCAAAGCAATTACAAATATCAGCGACAACAGAGCAGGAGGTATTAAACTTGTTCCGAGATCTGGATCGGCGGACAGCAAATTTGTTGCCACTAACCCTGTCGGAGGTAGAAGCTATCCAATCATATACAGAGATGAAGCGGTGGGTTCAGTAGATGCTGACTGTTGGATACTGCCTACAGCGTTTAATGACATAAGTCATATACCGTGGAGCCCAACAACATTCGAACGTAACACTAAACACATATTCAATGGCGTACTTATATGGATGCCAAAGGATTGGAATGGTGATGTTAAAGTACATGACATGAGTCCTGTAGCATTAACGTATGAGTTCGAAACCTTTAGTAGTTATCAAGAAGGATTAGCAAAGAGTACACATGCTTGGTTCTGGGTAGTCGATCCAGACGTTGACGTAATTGTAGGATTTGACTTTGACTTCCAGCCTGATGTGTTTGACGATGGTAAGCAACATGTATGGCAAAAACTAAATCCTATTACTAATAAGCAATACGACTATGGTGGAGTTAGTTTAAGGAATAAGAACGAAGGCAAAGGTAGACCAAAGTATATCAGAGAGCCGGCTTGTACACAGAAAGAGTACCCAGTGTACCACATACAGCCGGAAGAACTACTACAGCCGTTAGACGGCGTCTACGAAGCTCTAGCAACGCAAACAACTGTAAGCATGATGTGGGTAGTTGATGCACATGTACAAGTAGATGCAGACTTCGATTACAGCTATTACCCAACACAATATGATAAAGATGTAGTTCACATGTGGCAACATGAGGGTACTAGTAAGCAAAGTGGCGTTAAACTAATGCCAACTGCCCACTACACACTAGAACAAATTAAAGAAAACAGTTATATTAAACTAAAAGAACTGCCTAAGGTAGCAAGTAGAGATCCTATATGGCCCGTAGTACAGTTAGAACATATGACTAGCAGTGAAATACAAGGCATACTAGCTGAGTATAGTGACGTAGGCTATGTGTGGACTGTAGATCCAGACATCGAATTAGCAGAAACTGTTATATCAGAAAGCGTCATACCGCATGTTGATAACTGCAATGTGGTTCACGTATGGAAAAGAGCAGACCGTGAAGGGCAAGTTATAGGACACGGTGGTCTTAGACTGTGGCCCACAACGTATAATGCTAGTCAATTAACTGACGAGCAAGTGTTAACTTGCAGTATACCAAACCAATTAATACTAAATGCAGTGGCAGGTGAGCAAAAAGACTACCCAGTATGCTATTTAATTGGCGGCACAGACATCCTAGAACAGATAAACGCATTCAATGTTACTTGTGAAAGCAACATGTATTGGGTAGTTGACCCATATATTAAACTAGTAGATGACTGGAAGTTTGATTATGTGCCTACAAAATGGGAAGAACATGTAGTTCATATATGGCAACATGCGGGTACTAGTAAGCAAAGTGGCGTTAAACTAATGCCGGTTGCCACATATACTAAGCAAGAGGTTAAAGAAAACAGCTATATTAAATTAAAAGAAATATATAAAGTAGCAAGTAGGGATCCCGTATGGCCCATTGAACAATTAGAAAGCATGACTAGTAAGGAGATACAAGGCATATTAGCCAAGCACAGTGATGTAAGTTATGTGTGGACTGTAGATCCGGACATCGAATTAGACGATAATATCATTAAACAAAGTATTATCCCACACACAGATAACAGTTTAGTTGTTCATGTATGGAAAAGAACAGACAATGAAGGGCTAGTTATAGGACATGGAGGACTTAGACTATGGCCTACCTCATATGATGCTAGTCAGTTAAGTGATGAACAAGTACTGACATGTAGTATTCCAGGACAATTAATACTAGATGCCGTAGCAGGAGAGCAAAAAGAGTATCCTATATGTTATTTACATGATCGTAACGACATAGTAGAACAACTTGTACAGTTTGAAAGCACACTAGACAGCAACATGTACTGGGTAGTTGATCCTTATAGCACCTTAGTAAGCGATTGGAAGTTTGATTATGTGCCTACTAAGTGGGAAGAGCATGTGGTTCACGTGTGGATTGACAGCATAGATGCTCAACGTGGCGTTCGTTTAGTACCCAGAGGTACCTTTACCAACACCAAGTTCACTGTTAAACAGTTAATTAACAACAGTTTTAAAGACTTGAAGACAGTATACAGGGTAGCAACTACACCTACAACGTGGGAATGTTTCGCTCTTAACACTGAAACACCATTACTCAAGCAGTTAAACAACTATAAAAAGATTACAACAGGCGATTACTTCTATACTATTGATCCAGATGTAACGCCATTAAGCGAATTCAAGTACAGTTATACTCCACAACTAGATGGATTAAACAAAGTACACACATGGCAACGAGCTAATCCACGCACAAACAAAACACATTCATATGGCGGCATACGTTTATGGCACAAAGGCATAGAGGGATTAACATCAGATGACATACAGTTAAACAAACTGCCACGTGGAACACTACAGTATGTTAAAGCAACTGCTAGTGTATATAAGCCATACGACATAGTACTCATCACTTACGCACAAAACAACGCACACGAACTCTTAGAGGCATTACCAGACGAGTCTGTACTGGTTAGTGATGTAGAAGGAATATTCAATGCACACCAACAAGCAAGTAATAGTGTTAGCAGTAGTATGTTCTGGGTAGTGGACGGTGATGCTGATGTGGTCGAAGGCTTTGACTTTAGTTATATACCAGATGTATATGACCAAGACGTTACTCATGTGTGGAATAGTTCTAACCCTGTTACTGGTGATACTTATGGCTATGGTGGAGTTAAACTGTTTAACACTAACGCAGTTAGAGGAGCAACCACTTGGGGCATAGACTTTACAACTGGATTAGGCAAACGATTTAAAGTAATGCCTGAAGTTGCATGTACTACACGTTTTAATACTGATGCATACAGCACATGGCGTAGTGCATTCAGAGAGTGCGTTAAGTTAGCAACTAGCACAGACGCAGACGCACAACAAAGATTAGGAGCATGGCTAAACGCTACTGAGGGAGACTACAGTGAACAAGCTGTAGCAGGAGCAAACGCAGGCAATGACTATGCAGGACGCAACCGGGGGAACACCGTTGCACTAGAAATGATTAATGATTACAACTGGCTGAGGGAACGTTATGAACAACATTAAGCTGGACACTTGGGAAGCGGTTAATAACTATATCGATAGTGGCTTCTTGAAAGTAAGCATGAGTCAGTTCGAGCATATAGTACAACACAGCAGTTTATATCCTAAACATGCATTCAGCAAAGGACAGTTAGCATCAAAGAGTTGGCTGTTAGGAGAACTGTACAAAGTAACTCCGCTAAAGCCTAATGCCACTGTGATTATATTGGGCAGTTGGATTGGCAGTCTAGTTGATCCACTACACAGAGCATTAACCATAAAACGTATATACGGAGTTGATGCTGATCCTACTGCATTAGATTTAAGTGAACGACTTAATCAAAAGTATCTAGAAGGTTGGCGTTACAAAGGAGTAGTTGCTGATGCTACTGAATTAGATTTATCCAACTGTGAGTTTCAAACTGGCGGTGAGTTAATCACAGTTAAACCTGATTGGATTATTAATACCAGTGCTGAACATATGAGTACTGATTGGTTTGATAGTGTAGCCGAGGATCAATTGATCATAATGCAAACTAATAACAGCAAAGACTTTGATGGGCATGTTAATGTTTGTAGCAGTGTAGAGGATATGCAAACCAGATACCCATTAAGCAAAACTGTTTATGTTGGCAGTATGGTAACTCCAGCGTACACACGTTACATGCAAATAGGATATAAATAATAATTACACTTCATACTATTTTTTGCTAGTTGTGATGCCATTTCATACTATTTTTTGCTAGATATTCAATTAGCAAGTAATCATTAGATAAAAATTTGTCTATGATACGTTGTGCCAAAGGACCGTTATTACTTTTCCATTTAGTAGCGGCAATTTTAGCAACATCGTTATTAGCAGATTGTCTATGTAATAATTTTTGTTTTACATGCTGTGGGCAAGGGCCTTCCAACAAATCCTTAAAAATAAATGTATCTGGATTATTATCTAAATTCAGTCCTACTAATTTAAATTGCTTGCCTTTGTAATGCCATAATAGTATAAGCAATATTATATGTATTGGATAATAATGATTGTCGTATCGGCTGAGGGACGTAGACTCTATGGGGTCTACTTGATTTTGAAAGAGGCCTACTAGCTTGTCGCCTTCCACATGCCCTGTTACTAATTCTTGTTTTATTGCCTGGTTCATAAATTCATCTAACTGGTCATAACAGTGGTCTACAAAATAGTCAGTGTATTTAACGATATTATTTGTTTCCTCGGTGTGCTTCTGGGTGTGAAATACAGCCGACAAGATTGGGTCGTTTGTAAAGAACGCACTTATAAATTTATCCAATGGGTCTTTGTAAGGTATAACCAGTGTGTTCGCAAGGCCCCCGGTCCCTTCCCAATCATTTCCGTCGGAACTCGCAAGACCTAATTGTTCTAATGTAATACCTTCCTGCTCACAACTGTTTAATATATTGTTAATTAATGTAGAGCCACCTTTATTATAACACAAATAACTATACCAAGCTGTAGCAGGATCAAACACTGGCGAGCCAATTGGAACTGCATGTATCCATCGACGCCCGCCGGCAGTGGTGATTCTCAACGATTCTCTTATAGGCAAAGGATTGTTGCGCCATGACTTCTCTAGTGATTCATCCCACTGCATGTATCGTCTTGATTGAGCACGGTCTAACCCTATTACATCAAATAGTGTTGTTATAATATCAGTTTGTTGGAGTACGTCTTTAGAAGCCATAACAGTATTTATGCCCAGGGCAGGCGGAACCTTCAGTAGGTGCGAGTGAAACGAAGCGCCTTCGCGGTGAGATCCTTTTTAATCCGCTTCTACTTTTAGCAAAACTATATTAATTCACTAAGTGCATACACGCATAAACCCATCGCGAATACTAAAGCACAAATTAAATAGCCTATGTGAAATTTAGTATATAGTATTTTATTAATTATTTTATTCATAATATTATTTATATTGATTAATCGATTTTATTATCATGATGTCTCAATTTAATTTTATTATACTTCTCTCGCAAATGTTTCATGTGAGCATAAAAGCGTAGCCTAGTGTTCTTCACTATAGTTTTAATCTGTTTACGGTGTGCTCTAGCCTTTTCACTTTTAGCATATCTATCTTGTTTAGTCATTGAGTTCTCCTGCAAAGTAATACTAATAGTATACATTCAATCAAGTGCTTTGTCAAACTATATATGAATAACACACTATAGCGTATAGTGTTAGCCGAATACTTTATATACGCAACTATTGTACTGACTAGAGCACAATACACACTATACGCAACTTATAACGTATTAGAGAGTAATACAGCTATAACACGCTATAACTAACGGGTTATAGAACAGTATAGAGAATAGATAATGCGTAGCATTATCCTTCAGCCTTTCGTACACGCTACACGCGGTTACTTCAGGCTATATATACAATAGAAAAATC
>Ga0209091_10000249_pt1 | contig 53079 bp, 82 predicted proteins | sample ArcticOcean_MG_C_6_FD_187438 | JGI IMG/M metagenome (GOLD analysis project Ga0209091, IMG submission 187438) | Marine microbial communities from western Arctic Ocean - ArcticOcean_MG_CB8_128 (SPAdes) (version 2) | ecosystem: Environmental > Aquatic > Marine > Oceanic | place: Arctic Ocean...
TTCGTAGATTACTGGGGTTCGGGAGAAACTTGGGGTGGAGACCTAGATGGGAACTCTAATACACTACACTTAGAACAAAGTGGAACTGGTTCTAAGAACGATATAGGATTCCACATAATAGGAAATACCAATGCTGTTCGATGGGGTCAAGGAACAGTACTCTCAAATTCATCCGACACCACATTCGATTCTGCCTCATATGTCGCAGACGATGGTGGTCATAAACTAAACCTAGACATCCATGGAAGTGATAACACACTCATAGGATATCAGAAATCCACAACAGGTGGAGACCACACTGCAACGGTATATCTTTACAGCGATAATAACACTGCATGGTTACGGCAACAAGGTGCTGGTGATAAGACTCTCTATCTGAGAACGAACAACGATGATAACGTAGTAAACAGTAATCAAAAAGGAAGTGGGTCTCATGCGACATCCATTACACTTGGTGGTTCATACGGAACTACACTCAACCTAATACAAAATAGTTCATCAAACCAGTCATACAACCTTACACAAAGCTGCGTAACAGCTGGTGGTTGCACACTAACAATAACTCAAGAGTAATGTACTCATGACACCCGAAGAAAGAATTGAAAAGGAAGTCAACGAATACCGAATCAGTTATAGAAAAAAACAGATATCGGGAATTACTTCTGCTGTACTTGCATTGACATTACTAGGTATCTGTATTTGGATATTCTTTTATGCAATGCCAGAGTTTGCATAATGTATTGTAAAAGTAGGAAGTATAGATTCTTGGAGACACTCAAAGGAAACTTTGTAGACGTGTATGTATAGTTGGAAATCCGTATTAATAACAATAGGTTTATTATTCACACTTAAGATTTGGAACCCGATGTTCATCGAGAACATCTCTTGGTCTTGGTTCGATTACTTACATTCAACACATAGTGTCGAGGAATACAATCCCGATTCAGGTCTTCCTGAAATAGTATTGGTCGATATCGATGAGAAATCAGTAGAAGTCCACGGTCAATTACCATTTCCAAGAACTATCTACGCAAACAAACTGTTAGAAGAACACTACAGTAACACTTATGTGTTCACTCAAGTGTTTTCCGAACCCGATAGATTCGGTGGAGACGAAGAATTTGCAGGGGCTTTGGTTAATAGATTATCAATTTTAGCGTCAGCACCTACTATTCAGACCGAAAAAGGGTCTAGTCCCTTTGTCGGAACTAGTACTTTGGGTGGGGGAGACGTTAAAAACGCAGTGTGGGGGACTCTAGGAGTCCTCAGTCCCATTCCTGTACTAGAGGGAAACACCTATGGAGTAGGGGTAACTACTGCAACTCCTAGTATTTCAGGTACACCAAACTTTGATGGAACTATCCGTTCTGCACCATTACTGATGCAGGTTAACGGAGATGTGTATCCATCACTTGCAGTTGAAGTGTTAAGAGCATATACAGGTGAAGAATCATATCAACTTAAGGTCACCGATGAGGTGGGAGTTGAATGGGTTCGAATAGGAAGACAACCCCCAATCGCAACAACACCTCAAGGTGACTTGATGATTTCATATTGGAATAAATTCAAGAGATATTCCTTTACTGATACATTACCTGAAAATGTTATTCTCGTGTTTGGTGTGACTGCTGAAGGATACAACAATCCAGTTTCAACCCCAATGGGTGTAATGTATCCTCACGAAGTGCAAGCGAACCTAATCCAAACCGCTTTGACAGGAGTTCAAATACAGCAATCCTACTTTCTTGAATTCGTAGAAACTGTTCTTCTTCTGTTAGTTCTTTTAATAGTGTTGGTAATGGTTTATAGGCTTCCCACAGCTCTTTCGGGGTCATTGAGTTTAGGACTCGTAGGACTTCAGGTGGGTGGGAGTTTCTATATGTGGTCTTCAAGTCTCGTTCTTTTCGATACCTTCTTTTCATCTATGGCCTCCTTGATTGTGTTTGGTCATGCTTCTTTCAACAAATACTACATCACATTCCAAGAAAAACAACAAATTAAGAAGCAATTCCAAAAGTATTTATCACCCGACATGATTGAAGAACTCCAAAAGCACCCCGAAAAATTAAAACTTGGTGGAGATAGAAAAGAACTTTCTTTCTTATTCGCAGACATTGTAGGTTTCACCCCCATAAGCGAAGCTTACATGAAAAATGATGACCCTGAAGGTCTAGTGTTACTCATCAATAGATTCTTAGATGGGATGTCAAAGATAGTTCTTGCAAATGGTGGAACTATTGATAAATTTATGGGCGACTGTTTAATGGCATGGTGGGGAGCTCCACTAGATTGTCCGAACCATGCAGAAATGGCAATGAAATCTGCAATGGAAATAGAACTACTTACAGAACAAATGAACAAAGATATTAAAGAAGAAGGAATTGATTTACCACCAGTGGTCATAGGCACTGGAATAAACACTGGTCAGTGTATCGTGGGTAACATGGGTTCAGAAGAAAGGTTCGATTACTCAGTGGTTGGTGATGCAGTTAACCTTGCAGCCAGACTTGAAGTGCAAACTAGAACTTACGATACTCCAATCCTATTTTCAGAGTTTACCAAAAACCAAATTGATATTGACTGGAAATACATCGATGAAATTAATGTTAAAGGTAAGGAGATACCAGTTAAGATATATGCACCACTTTTCGGTGCAGAGAAAGAATTGAGAAAATTACAAAAAACCTCTTGATTTTTTAAAGTTCCTTTGTTATACTGTATAAATACTACTGTAATGCCCATTTGGGGTTACATAACATTAACTTGCTTAATAAAGGAGAAAAACTATGACACATTTCAATGATGTCTTCGGGAAATTTTCAACAGACTTCCCATTCGCAATCGGGTTCGACAGAACTCTTCAAATATTAGAACGTGCAGACACGTCTAATGTAACCAACTATCCACCTTACAATATTGTAAAACACGATGAAGAGAACTTCTCCATCGAACTTGCAGTTGCTGGATTTAGTAAAAAGGAAATCGTAATCTTAAAAGTGAAAGAATCCCTTTCTATTGAAGGCGTACAAGAGGAATTGGATAACAGGGAATTTGTCCACAAAGGACTTGCTTCAAGAAACTTTAAAAGAAAATTTACACTTGCAGACGATATTGTCGTTAAGGGTGCAGATATGAAAGATGGTATCATGATTATATCACTGGAAAGGATTGTAGCAGAAGAAGACAAACCCCAAGAAATTAAAATTTCTTAAAAAAACCCCTTACGGATACACCTATTATGATGTATAATAGGTGTATCCTTTATTATATTATGGAGAAAAAATGAGTGATAATAATGCAGAAATGGGCCTACCCATTGAAGTCGGACAACAAGTCCCCAATGTATCCTTCCCAGTTCGAATAGAACAAGATGGAGAAATTGTATGGGGGTCATTAAACACAACTGAAGAGTTTGCAGGAAAACGAGTAATATTATTCGGATTGCCTGGAGCATTCACACCAACTTGTTCATCACAACAAGTGCCTGGATTTGAAGGTAATTACAAGAAATTCCAAGCATTAGGAATTGATGAGATTTATTGTTTATCAGTTAATGATTGTTTTGCAATGAAAGAGTGGAGAAGTAACTTACAAATTGAGAATATTGTATTTCTACCTGATGGAAACGGTGAGTTTACTCATAAGTTTGGTGCAGAGGTCAGGAAATCAAATCTTGGTTTTGGAATGAGGTCATGGAGATACGCTTGTATCCTTAATGATGGCAAAGTCGAAAAGATGTTCATCGAAGATGGATTCGAAGACAATTGTGAATCAGACCCATTTGAAATATCAAATGCAGAAACAGTAATGCAATACTTGGGTAACCAAGAAGGGTAGTGGAATTAAGTAGGGAAGATACTTTTTGGGCAGCAGGAAAACTTGTTACCTATTTTGCAGACTTCAATAGAATTGACGATTACTTTCGTGCAAGGAAAATTGAACGAGTAAAAGACTTACCTGCTCCATTATTTGGATTCGGTCTTGAGGATGATATGTTTCAAAATTATGACATACATCCCCAAGATATGAATTTCTCTATAACTCAAATACCAAACGAAACATTCGATGCAATGTTAGAAAAAACTGCATCATTTTCGCCAGAGACATCAATTCCTGGCAAATCATTAAAACTTGTAGTTAAAGAAACTACGACAAATACAGTAGTGGGATTTATTAGATATGGTTCACCACTAATCAATAGTAAACCAAGGAATGATTATCTTGGTCATACACCCGACTTAGAAATCTTCAACAAACGTGCAATCATGGGATTCAATATAGTTCCAATTCAACCATTCGGATATAATTATTTGGGTGGTAAATTACTTGCGGCCATATGTTGTTCTCATGAAACAAGAAGAATGTTGAACGAGAAATACAATACAGAGTTTTGTTTATTTGAAACTACATCTTTATATGGAAACATTAAAGGGTCAAGTATGTATGATGGAATGAGACCATTTTTAAGATACAAAGGTGACACTCAAAGTAAGTTTCTATTGACACTAGGTGAAGATATATACTTCGAACTAAGAGATTGGTTTACAGAAAAGAATGATGGAGAAGACCTAATACACAAGGGTGCTTCATCCCGTAAACTTAAGATGCAAACTAAGATGATTGGTTTGGTCAAACAGAATTTAAAAAGACTTGATACAGTTGGTTATAATCATTTTGTTAAAGCAATGGAGAAAGCAACTGGTGTCACAACGCAGAAAAGATTTTATATGTCTGAATGGGGATACTCTAACACTAGAGAGGTGATACTAGGTAACACCGATAAACTAATCAAAGCAGAAAACTTTGATAGATTTGAAATGGATGGAATACTTGCATGGTGGAAAAACAAAGCAAGTAAGAGATTTGATAATGTAGTTGCACAAGGAAGAAAAAGAACTGAATTGGAAGTATGGAATCAGAACACTATGAACACTATTGATATTATAAGATGAAGATAGGATTTACTTGTGGTGCATTTGACCTCTTACACGCAGGTCATGTTGTCATGTTAAAAGAAGCACGACAGAATTGTGACCATCTTATTGTTGGATTACAGACCGACCCATCTATTGATAGACAATCAAAGAATCAACCAGTACAAAATGTATATGAAAGGTTCATACAATTATCCTCTTTACAATTTGTGGACGATGTGATACCATATGATACAGAACAAAGTTTAATGGACTTACTTGAATCAACTCCTATCGATATTAGATTCGTTGGAGAGGATTACAAAGACAAACAATTTACGGGTGATAATTTACCAATAGAGGTATTTTACACAAACAGAAAACATTCTTTCTCAACAACAAATTTGAGAAGACAAGTAACAAAAGCGGGTATCGTATAATGGTTATTACAAGAGGTTTCCAACCTTTTGATGGGAGTTCGATTCTCTCTACCCGCTCCATTTCTTATGTTAGATAAATTCTATTCAGAGCAAGACCTCGCAAAAACAATTCGGATACTAGTATATCCCAATATCACTTGGCAAAAAGACTTAGAGAAAGATTCATATGTCCAAGTATTAAAGAATATGATAAGGGAAACTCAAGAAAAAAACTTCTTTTGGCATATCATATCCCCGATTCATATTGAAGGTCTAACATTTCCTAATACAGAACAGTTGATGGTTCCAGTCCCTTCCTATCCACCTGCAATGAGGAGTCATTTTGACGTTTCATATATCAAATCATTGCTTGGTCATGAAAAAGATTTTGATATTATCATGTCTCACTTACCCGAACATACTCATCAACTTGTAAACACAATGTATAATCTTACACATCATACACCTAAAGTTATGGGGTATACACATTGGTTCGATTTCAATCATATTGTTTCATGGTATAAGGGTGCATTCAATCAGAATATGTTGGGACTATTAGAATACGAGAATTGCTATATCAATACCTATGCACAAAAAGAAATGGTGTTGCAACAAGCAAAGGAAGTATTTAATTCTGCAACAGTTACTAAGTTAGATATGAAACTTGAAGTTCAACATCTAGGTGTCTTTGAAGAAGATATCGTCGCCCCTAATGAAAGTCCCGAAAAGATAATTGTCTTCAATCATAGATGCGAAAAGTATAAACACTTTGATGAGTTTGTGTCTCTTATGGATTCATTATATGAAAAAAGACAAGACTTTAAAGTATGGGTTCCTCTCTTCGAAGGAGAAGTACCAAGACCATACATGACTAATGAAAAGTTCAACAAGAAAGGTTACTACGAAAAACTAAGAAACTGTTTGGTTGGATTTGCACCAAAACAGAAGTATGGTGGTTGGAGTGTCGCTGCTACAGATGGTCTTATGAATGGATGTCCATACATTTTCTTTGATGGTTCTTACTATCACGAATTGCAGGATAATGCAGAGTTCTTTAAAACAGATTATGAAGCACTTACATTACTAAACACTTACTTGGATAATCCCGACCATAGAGACGACCAGTCTAAAATTGCACAACAATCTCTTAGAGACAATCTTCTATACAAAAACGAAATGACAAAGATGGTGGATAACATTAATACCATTGTAGACGGAACACATAAGATGGGTCAGTCTGAAAAATTAGAAGAGTTAATTAATATCATAAAAGAACATGGGTCTATTACAAAGATAGAACTGTTCTCTAAAATGGGATGGGGACGAGGAATCAAATGGACTCCTTACAGACGTGCATTGCTATCTCATCCAAACATCTATGACACTATGAGTGTTGAACCAACATACAATTGGAAAGAATGAGAATATACATCCCAACATATAAAAGAGTTGACTCACAAATTACTTTTGAGAACCTTCCTTCTGATATACAAAAAAATGTTATCATGGTAGTTCAAGACCAAGAGAGAAAACACTATACATATGATTGTGAGTACCTTGTTGTAGGAAACGAAATTGGTATAGCAAAGACAAGAGAGTTGATATATCATCACGCTGGAACAAATCACTTTGGTATGATGGATGATGATTTAAGATTCTATAGAAGAAATTCAAAGTACTATGGTGAAGAATCAAATATGGATACTTCAAAAAGACTAATGACACTTGAAGATTGGAATGACTGGTTCAATAGAGTTGAGACTTGGTTTAAAGAAGACAACATAATGCACATTGGACATAGGGATAGATTTCTACCACCTTACGGTGAGAACCACTATTTCAATAAACTATTCATTGCTACTCATTGGATTGATGGCAGTAAACTAAATAAGTTTGTAGATGAAGTGGATTGGAACTTAGCACAAGTTGGAGAAGATAATGTCCTAGCAATTGAATGTGCAATGAGAGGTCATAAGAACATAACTTCAGATGAGGTTTGTATGGATAGGTGGTTAACTGCTTTTGCAGAAGGTGGATGTGCAGAGTTTAGAACTGCAGAAGTAAATGAAATAGAACATATGAAGATATGCAAAAAGTATCCATTCTTAACATTGACTAACAAATTCGATGAATGGGAAAACATAGGTAGAATAAGAAGATTCAAATGTGATATTAAATCTGCATATGAGTCATACAATTCATCTTCTTTGGAGAACTTTTTTTAATGACAATGATATTTGATTCGGGAATATACAGGGTTGTAGAGAATCCTGATGTGAAGGATGCAGCCATAGAACTAAAAGAACATTCTAAATGGAATGGTTTGGTTTATCAATATGGTAAAGTCCAAATGGAAGACGGTAAACCCAATTTAAACTTCCAAAGAACAATAAGAAGAGTCCCTCACGACATGGAACCAACAGAACTTAACCTTGAGGAACTCCTAAATAATGATGAATTAAACACACTCATGGGTGAGATTTTAGTAGAACTTATCCAACAACAAGCAGACAGGGAACAAAATGAACAAAGAGATACTAAAAGAACAGATTAAACGCCACGAAGGTGAAGTACTAGAAGTCTATGCAGATTCACTAGGATATTTGACACTAGGTGTTGGACATCTCATTAAAGAAGGTGATGCAGAACATGGTCAATCAGCAGGAACACCAGTAAGTCAAGAAGTGTGTGATGCATATTATGAAGACGACTTTGACAAACACGTTGATGAATGCATTCATGTATTTGAATCAAAAGGTGGAGAAGACTTTTACAGTCTTCCCGAAGACATACAACACGTTCTAGTCAACATGACATTCAACTTAGGTGGTGGTCGTTTTGGTAAATTTAATAATATGTGGAAAGGAGTAATCTCAGAAGACTGGAATAAAGTTGCAGTTGAGATGGAAGATTCGAAATGGTTTAGACAAGTTGGTAGACGAAGTGTAGAACTACAAGACTTGGTTAAAGCCTGTGCTTAAAACCTCAAACATTAAAGCACTAAAACTTTTAGGTGGAGAAGTCATTATGGGAATAGTGACTGAATCTAAACTAAATGGGAGTGTTCATATATCTGAAGCACAACAATTAATTTCAGGTGTAGAAGATGGACGAATGGAAGTTAACCTTGCACCATGGTTACCATATGCAAGAGAATACGATTTTAACATACCGAAGAGTCAGATAGTTACTATATTTTCAGTAAGACCTAACTTGGAGACGAACTACAAAATCGCAACAGGGAATAAATAATGGCAGATATATTAGGTGCATTAGTAAAGAAATACGAAGGTGATATCGCAGTACACACTGCAAACATCTCAGTTTATCAATCAAACCCAGCAGGTATCGGAGAACATCCCGATGTCGTAGCTGCAGTTGATGAACTCGTTGGACAACTTGCAGATGCACAAGACAAACTCAAATCAGTAAAAGAATTACAGCATCCAAGCAAAAAAACACTTGTAGAATAGACATCTTTCTGTTATAATAACAGTATGGATTTTTATACTAACGTATGTCGTACTCGTGATAAAATACTCGTAAAGGGTTATCAAGGTAAAAAACAGGTAAAACTATCTGTTGCATATCGTCCCAATCATTACGTCCTTTCTAAAAAAGGTGACACTGCATACAGGTCATTAGATGGAAGACCACTAGAGCAGGTCAATCTTGACACTATGGGTGGTGCAAGAAAATTCAGAGAACAATATCAAGGAACTCAAGGTTTTGAGATTCATGGATATGACAAATACATTTACACTTACATCGCTGATAAATTTCAGGGTAATGTAAAATGGGATTACAAAACAACTAAAATTGCAACACTTGATATCGAGTGTGAGTCAGAAAACGGATTCCCCGAACCTACTCTTGCAGAAGAAAAAGTAAACGCAATCACAATCAAACCATTTCGATTTATGGCACATACTTTCGGTATTGGGCCTTGGGATGCACCTGCGAATGTGACTTATCATGAATGTGTTGATGAAGCACAACTACTAACTGAGTTCATTAAGTATTGGAGAAAGGAATCTTTTGACATTGTTACAGGATGGAATGTTGATGCATTTGACATGACGTATCTTTGTAATCGTGTAGATAAACTATTCGGTGAAGGACATCATAAGAAGTTCTCACCTTGGAATATGTCTGATGTCAGAGATTACACAAACAACTATGGTCAGAAGGTTATGGTGTTTAATCTATACGGGGTTAACATCGTTGACTATATGGCACTTTACAAAACTAGAACATTCGTCAATCAAGAATCCTATTCACTCAATCACATTTCACACGTTGAGTTGGGTAAAGCAAAGATTGATTATTCCGAATACGGTTCCCTGCATACACTTTACCAACAGAACTATCCATTGTTTTTAGAATACAATGTTAAGGATGTAACACTTGTAGAAGACCTCGAAGATAAACTCGGTCTATTGGAATTGACCATGACCATGGCATACGATGCCAAGTGTAATTACTTGGATACATTTGGTATGGTTAAGTATTGGGAAACAATCATATACAACTTCCTCAAAGAACAGAACATCCAAACACCACCTCAGAAATTAGATAGAAGTAAAACGCATTCTATTGTCGGTGCATATGTTAAAGACCCTATTGTGGGTAAACATGATTGGGTTATGTCATTTGACTTGAACTCATTGTATCCTCATATCATTATGCAGTATAATATTTCCCCCGAAAAGATGATTAAGGGTGATATCAAAACTCTCAATATTGATAAGTTACTGAACAACGAACATGACCTATCCGACCTAAAGACAACTAATAGAACTATCGCTGCCAATGGAGTCCAGTTCAAAAGAGACAAACAAGGATTCCTTCCCGAACTTATGGAAAAGTTTTACACTGAACGTAAAGAGTGGAAGGGTAAGATGATTGAGTATCAGATTGAGAAAGAATCATGCGATGATAAGAAACGACTGAATGAACTCGATGGACTAATCAAACGTGCATATAACAATCAACAGGTTAGAAAGATTGCACTTAACTCTGCTTATGGTGCTCTTGCAAATCAATACTTTGCATTCTTTGACCCTAACCTTGCAGAAGCAATTACTATGTCGGGTCAGTTGATTATTAAAACTGCAGAAAACACCATCAATGATTACATGAACAAGGTTCTTAATACTGATAATGAAGACTATGTGATTGCAATGGATACCGATTCGATTTATGTGTCTTTTGATAAAATGGTACAGAAGGTATTTCCTGAAGGTACACCCAAAAATAAGATTGTAGATTTCCTTGATACCGTTGGTCAAGATAAGATTCTAGACGTGTTAACTGGGGGTTATGACGACCTTGCAGAATACACCAACGCCTTCCAACAGAAGATGGTTATGGGTCGGGAGATTATTGCAGACCGTGGAATATGGACTGCGAAAAAAAGGTACATACTCAATGTAATGGATAACGAAGGGGTAAGACTCAGAGAACCTAAACTTAAAATGATGGGGATTGAAACTGCAAAGTCATCAACTCCTGAATGGGTTCGTAAACAATTAACTGATGTCTTGAAGGTTGTCATGAACGGGACTGAAGAAGAAGTTTGGGACTTCGTAGAGAACGCACGAAGAGACTTCAGACGATTGCCAGTAGAAGAAATGTCATCACCAAGAGGTTGTAATAACCTTGCACAATATTCGGATGCAACTACAATCTACGGTAAAGGAACACCTATTGCAGTTCGTGGTGCATTACTATACAACCATCTTCTCAAGAAAAAGAACGTACATAAACGATATGAGAACGTAAAGAATAGTGACAAGATAAAGTTCACTTACCTCACACTTCCAAATCCAATCAATGAGAACGTGATATCATTTATCAATGTTCTCCCAAAAGAATTTGACTTAAACAGTTATGTGGATTATGATATGCAATTTGATAAGTCATTCATCGAACCACTTAAGAACATCATAACATTAATTGGTTGGAACGTAGAACCAGTTGCATCATTGGATAGTTTTTTCGCATGAAGATAATGACTCTATGGGGTGAAGAAGAACTCAATATTCCATCAAAGATGTGTAGGGAGTGTAAAGAAGTACTGCCTTTCACATCATTTGGATATAGAAATAAGACAAAGAATAAACCCGAACTACTCAACACTTGCAAGAAGTGTAAATCGACACATGATAAAGTAGTAAGGGATTGGAAGAAGTATAATCCACGACCAAACGCTGACTATAGATGTCCTGTATGTAAAGAAACATCTGCTGAGATAAAATCAAAAGGTGGTTTCCATGAACATCAACCCAAAGACGTATGGGCAGTAGATGTAGACCATGCAACAATGACGGTAAGAGGATGGATGTGCGACTATTGTAACAATATGATAGGACGTAGTTTAGATAGAGATTGGGTTATGGAGAGGGGCGCAAGATGGGTAAATGATTATAAATCTATGTTAGCGGAAACAAATGTCTAAGAGTTCTAGATTTTGAACCAGTTGCATCATTGGATAATTTCTTTGGTTAAATTACACTAAATAGATATATGGCATATAGTAAAGAAGTAGTACAACGGTTCGAAGCCGTATTAGAAAATCCTCAAAAACATTCCGTTGGAAGTTTAGATAGGAAAGACCCGAAGGTTGCAACAGGCCTTGCAGGCGCACCTGCTTGTGGTGATGTGATGCAACTACAATTGTTACTGGATGACAATGAAAAGATTATCGATGTAAAATTCAAGACTTACGGATGTGGAAGTGCAATTGCATCTTCATCATTGTTCGTAGACTTAATGATGGGTAAGACTATCGCAGAAGCAAAATTAATCAAAGATAAAGACATTGCAGATGCACTTCAACTTCCACCAATCAAATTACACTGTAGTGTACTAGCAGAAGATGCTATCAAACAAGCAATGGTAGACTATGAGACAAAACAGACAGAAGGTTATTCTCATCCAATTTTAGACCAAATAGATGAGACAGCAACGTCTTATCATCCAACTGAACATGACGAGTCTGATGATTTGGAAGACTCTAAGAGAGTTGAAGAAACATCATCAATGGTCGGCCATAATTCATTGCCTGGTTTGGCAAGAGAAGACTTCATAGAGTGATAGGAATCACCTAGGGATAAATAATATTATGTATGAATATAAGGTAACAATTACCAAAGTGGTAGACGGCGACACGGTTGACGTAGATATAGACCTAGGTTTCGGAATGGTTTATAAGAAACAAAGAGTACGCTTACTAGGAATCGATACACCTGAATCTAGAACAAGAGATTTGGTCGAGAAACTATTCGGTAAAGCATCAAAAGCACACCTCAAAACTATCTTAGAAGAAGGTAATATATCTCTTATCTCTCACGATAAAGGAAAATTCGGAAGAATCCTTGGTGAGTTATTCATAAATGACCCTGAAAACCCACAAGAAAATAGGATATCTGTAAACCAACAACTGATTGACGACCATCATGCAGTAGAATACACTGGTGCTAATAAAGACACTACTATACTACAACATATGGAAAACCGAGAATTTTTATTAAATATTGGAACCGTCACTCAGGAACAAATAGATAAAGTATCATGATTATAACAGCCATGGATTGTTTTTACATATTCATGATTGCGTTCATAACAACCTTTCTAGTGGTAATTGAGATTCAGTTACACACAATGAAATCTACAATGGAACAATACATTGATATTCGTCTCAATCCAAAAAAGATGAAAGAATCTTCAGAAAACTCCGAAAAACCTCTTACAAAATAACTCTAAGTATAGTATACTAGAGTATACATTATGAGAGGTGTTAAATTATGACAAGTATTTTAAAAGACCTGATAAAGGCAAGTGGAAATGAGTACGCAAGTATTGTTTCCGAAGGAGTATCCGCTGGGGATGTCGATGAATTCATCGATACAGGTTCCCACATTTTCAATGCTCTTCTAAGTGGTTCACTATATGGTGGACTTCCTTCAAACAAAATCACTGCAATCGCAGGTGAATCTGCAACTGGTAAAACCTACTTTGCATTAGGGATGGTAAAACAATTCCTAGAAGACCACAAAGATGCAGCTGTGATTTACTTCGAATCTGAATCTGCATTATCAAAAGATATGATTGAATCGAGAGGAATAGACTCATCAAGAGTTGTTATTGTTCCTGTTGTTACAGTACAAGAATTCAGAAATCAAGCAATCAGTATACTGGATAAGTATGCAGAAACCCCACAATCCAAACGTCCTAAGATGATGTTCTGTTTAGATTCACTTGGTATGTTATCAACTACTAAAGAAATCGAAGACACTGCAGAAGGTAAGGAAACTAAAGATATGACTCGTGCTCAAATCACCAAAGGTGCATTTAGAGTATTGACATTGAAATTGGGTAGAGTCGGAGTTCCGATGATAGTAACGAACCACACATATGATGTGATTGGTTCTATGTTCCCTCAGAAAGAAATGGGTGGTGGTAGTGGACTGAAATATGCAGCTTCATCAATCATATTCTTATCTAAGAAGAAAGAAAAAGAAGGTACTGAAATCATTGGTAACATCATTCATTGTAAGAATGCAAAATCAAGATTAACAGTTGAAAACAGAATGGTTGACGTAAGATTATCCTATGAATCAGGGTTGGATAGGTATTACGGGTTACTCGATATGGCATTAGCATTTAATGTCTTTACAAAAGAGGGAACTCGTGTTAAACTACCTAATGGTAAGACAGAATTTGGTAAGACCATTAACAACAACCCGACAAAGTTCTTTACTCCTGAAGTAATGGAAGAACTAGAGACACACGCACAAGGATATTTTAAGTATGGAACAAACGATAAGAATAGAACAGACAATACTGAAGAACCTTCTTCAGAGTGATTCATTTGCACGGAAAGTGCTCCCCTTTGTAAAGTCGGAATACTTTACCGAGACCGATGAAAAGACTGTATTTGAGGGAGTAGTTGACTACTTCGAAAAATACACTAAGACTCCTACAATGGAGGCACTTCTCATAAATTTAGAGAACAATACTAGTCTACAAGACAATGTATTAAAATCCTCTAAATCTATTGTTAAGGAGATTGGGAACTCATCAGAAGAAACCCCACAAGAATGGTTAATAGACGAGGCAGAAAAATGGTGCAAAGATAGAGCTATCTACATCGCTGTCATGGACTCTATTGAAGTACTTGATGAGAAGTCTAAAAGGTCTCGTGGAGATATTCCTGAACTACTTAAGGATGCACTTTCCGTGTCTTTTGATACTAATATTGGTCACGACCAATTAGAAGATGCAGACGACAGGTGGGAATTTTACCATACTGAAGAAGAGAAGATTCCATTTGACTTGGAATACTTCAACAAAGTTACTAAGGGTGGCTTACCCAATAAAACCTTGAATATCTGCCTTGCAGGAACAGGTGTGGGTAAGTCCCTATTCATGTGTCATATGGCATCAAGTCATTTGATGATGAACAAGAATGTATTATACATTACATTAGAAATGTCGGAAGAGAAGATTGCAGAAAGAATTGATGCAAATACCTTAAATATTCCTATACAAGATTTGGGTGATATCACCAAGAATATGTTTGGTAAAAAGGTAGATAAACTTAAGGACAAGACAAAAGGTAAACTTATTGTTAAAGAATATCCTACTGCATCTGCTCATGTTGGTCACTTTAGACATCTATTACAAGAATTGGATATCAAGAAGGACTTCAGACCCGATATGATATTCATTGATTACTTAAACATATGTGCATCACATAGAGTGAAGCCAGGTGCTGGTGCGAACTCTTATACTCTTATTAAGAGTATTGCAGAAGAGTTGAGAGGACTTGCAGTGGAGTATAATGTTCCAATCATGAGTGCAACTCAGACTACAAGAAGTGGTTATGGTTCAACAGATGTAGAACTTACAGATACCTCAGAGTCATTTGGATTACCTGCAACTGCAGACTTTATGTTTGCACTAATCTCCTCAGAAGAATTAGAAGAGTTAGACCAAATGGTAGTCAAACAGTTAAAGAATAGATACAACGACCCGACAATATTTAAGAGATTTGTTATCGGTGTTGATAGAAGTCGTATGAAACTCTATGATTGTGAACAAGAAGCTCAAGAAGAATTGATAGAGAACACTGGAATAGACGATTCTATCCCAGTCGCAGATAGAGGTAGAATGGGAAATAAATACGGAGACTTCAAAGTTTGACCTAAATAGAAGTATGAAGAAGAATTTAAAATCCCAAGAGGTTCTAGATTCGCTTTCGAGGAAAGTAGAATTAAAGATAGCACTAAGAGATGCAAAGAAATTGCACGATGACGAGAAGGTTGACATATTATCTAAAAAAATTGGTAAAATAGAGTCCAAATTGTCCTCGACACCTTTGCAAAAAATATAAATAAACTTATAATCTCAAACAACACCATAGGAAATTAAGAATGGCATTAAAAGAAGGGGTGACCCACACACAGGCAGATTGCGATACATATCTTGCTGAAATAACAAACTATCAAAACACCCATGATTGGATGTCGGGTGTATCTAAGACATACTCCATGACAAGAAATGATTGGAATGGCACCGAATTAGTTTTCGAAAGTAACTATGACTACACTGGTGCAGGTGCTCTAGACTTCTATCCTGCATGGAGAGTTGAAAACCCTTCCGTAACTGAAGTTGGTTCAGACCAAGACTCTCATACATGGGAACAGTGGGACTACTTCACTAACAGACGTTCAGATTGGGATGCCGAAGCTGCCACATTAGGTGAAGACCTAGGGGAGATGAGAAATCATCACGCAGAAATGCTTGCGTCAATACCCGAATAACTTACACTAAGTAGTATACAACGCACCAAAACAAAACAACCCAGTTGTTTCAGGGGTCTACAAGACCCCTTTTTTGTGTCCATACCTTTTTAATTAACTAAATAGTAGACAAACCTATAAAAAGGGTGTATACTTACAATATTAATTGCAACAGACTAAACTTATGGCTGGAAAGAACTTACATTTAGAACACCTCGAAGACGAAATCATTAACAATGGTATCGCAGGTGGTCGTGCATCAATCAATTTCTTAAGAGAGTTAAGAGATATGATGAAAGGTAATGCATCGGGTCGTGTCAACATGACTGTTAAGTGGGACGGTGCTCCTGCAATTTGGTGTGGGCCTCATCCCGAAACAGACAAATTCTTTATCGCAAAGAAATCACTATTCAATAAAGGTGGTGGACTTTTCTATTCTAGTATAAAAGAAATCAACGACACTTCCGACCTAAACGGTACACTTAAAACAAAATTTACGGAAGCATTCAACGCCTTTTCAGGTGTCGGAATGAAAGAAATCCTGCAAGGAGACTTAATGTTTACTTCGGGGGACAAAAGTACCACTGCAATGGACGGACAAGATTACATTACATTCCAACCAAATACAATTGTGTACGCAGTTCAGAAGGAATCAAAGTTAGGAAAAGAAATAGATAAAGCAACACTAGGTGTAGTGTGGCATACAACTTATTCAGGGTCATCCATTGAAGGACTATCTGCATCATTCGGTGCAAAACTTCCACCTGCACCATCCAAAGTATGGCAAGATGATGCAACATATAAAGACCAAACTGGTTATGGAAACATGACTGCAAGAGAAACACTTAAACTTACACAAGCACTTACTAATACAGGTAAAGCATTTCATGGTATCTCAGCAAATAACCTCAAAAAGTTCAATGACGTACAGGGAGTTCTTAATTCAAAAGGAGCTGCAGGTGCATCATACAAAACGTATACTAATACCCTTATCCGTGCAGGTAAATGGAATCCAAATGGAGCAGACTACCTTAAACACGTTGAGACTTACTGGTCAGATAAAATAGTCGCAAAAGTTAAGATGCAGAAGACTAAAGACATCAAGATACAGATTGGTAAAGATATAATGCGTGAACTAAAAAACATTAAGACGATGGTAGATAATCTCGCAAAATTCCAAGGTTATCTAATTGAGTCGAAATCACTTATTGTCACCTCTCTAAATAGAATAAAGAGTATAGGAACCTTTGTAAAGACTGATAATGGTTTCAAAGTAGTTAACCCCGAAGGTTATGTTGCAATCGATTCAGATGGAAGTGCAGTAAAACTTGTAGATAGAATGGAATTTAGTATGAACAACTTCAACGCAGCTAAGGCATGGGATAAGTAATGGATATTTACGACTTAGAAATCACTGAATCAGAATACGAAGGAAGAAAGGTTACACTTAACTCTCCTTTTCGATTACCTTCAGGTAGTAGTAAAAAATTCGGTGTCTATGTCATAAACGATAAGAAAAACGTAGTCAAAGTTACATTCGGTAGTTCAGAAATGGAAATCAAACGTGATGACCCTAAAAGACTAAAAGCATTCCGTTCAAGAATGGGTTGTGATACAGACCCAGGCCCAAAATGGAAAGCAAACTACTGGTCATGTTGGCAGTGGAGAAAGAACGCAAAGGTAGAGGACGATTTTAGAATGTCAACCTTTGGAGAGTTCCTAGGAGAAACAATTAGAGTTCCAATCAAGATTGGTGATACAGTACTCGGTGGTAAGTTCAAGAACAAAAAAATAATAGTAAAATCAATCGAGAAAAACGAAAAGGGAGACATTACCATTAATGGTAAACCCTTTATGAAATTTAGGACAATAGACCAAAATGAAAACCTTTAACGAATTTTTAATAGAAAACTTCCCACCTTTTGCATTATCGGATTATCCTATGCAAAGAACAGATATCAAATATGTTGATGGAGACTGGGCAGTAGGAGAAGAAGATAAAGCATTCGAATACGATACCAGTAAAGACGGATACAAAAATATGAAATCTTTTGAAAATGAAGTTAAAAAGGATAGGAAAAAGAGATAACGAGATGAAGACATTCAAAAAATTTAACGAGGCAACACAAGATAAGGTCGTATTTACTTTTGGTAGATTCAATCCACCTACTGTTGGCCACGGAAAATTAGTTGATGCATTGAAGAAAGCATCAAGTGGGGGATATGTTCCTCTAGTGTATATGTCTCACTCACAAGACCCGAAGAAAAATCCACTAGACCATGCAACAAAATACAAATGGATGAATAAGTTCTTTGGAAAAAAAGTTGGTATAGTGAACTCAAATTCAAGACAAGTGTTTCAAATTGTTACTGAGTTATATGAAAGAGGATACAGAGACCTGAGAATGGTTGTGGGTTCAGACAGAGTCAGAGAGTTCGATACTTTAATTAGAAAATACAACGGTTCAAAGGGTAAACATGGTTATTATAACTTTACTAATATTGATATCATATCTGCAGGAGAAAGAGACCCCGACTCCGATGACCTAGTGTCAGGAATGTCTGCATCTAAGATGAGAGAAGCTGCAGAGGAAGGGGACTTCGATTCATTTAAAAATGGTGTTGCATCTAATAATAAGAGAGACCAAGAATTACTTTATAAAGCAGTTCGAAATGGTATGGGTATTAAAGAAGAGACCATGCCAAACTATATGTATGAGGACTTACTTTCAGAAGGTGTTTATGACCAAGGTATATTCAAAGCAGTGTTCTTAATGGGTGGGCCAGGAAGTGGTAAATCAACAGTGGTTGATGCACTTGCACTTAAAGTGTTAGGTCTTAAGATGATTAACAGTGACGTTCATTTTGAAAGACTTATGAAAGATGCAAATATGTCTATGAAAATGACCAAGACTGGTAGTGGGGAAGTCAACCCCGAAAGAGATGCACTCAGAAGTAAAGGAAAGAAGATTGCAGGGAAACAATTATCAATGCACGCTCCTGCTAGATTGGGATTAATCTTCGACACTACTAGTGCAAAAGCATCCAAGATTCAGAACTACAAGAAAGAATTGGATAAACTAGGTTACGAATACAAAATGATATTTGTTAAGACTAGTCTATCACTTGCACAACGACTCAACTCAATGAGAGCAAGAGTAATACCCCCTGAAATTCTTATTAAAGAACATGAAATGGTCGCTAAAAATGCAGAAGGATTTAAAAGACTATTCAAAAAAGATTTCATAGAAATCCTAAACGATGATACAGTTAAGTCACTAGAAGCAAAATCTAGTAGACTATACGGACAGATGCTAGGATGGACTTCAAAGTTCCCTACGAATAAAGTTGCACTCGACTGGAAACAGCGAGAGTTAACCTTAAAAAAGAGATAAATAACAATATGGATATATTAGACCAAATACTTACCGCCCAAAAAGGTTCTCGTGATGAGAAAATCGAAACTTTTAGGTCGTTGTTTGCAGAAGATGATAAACAAGATGGAGACCCTTGTTGGAAAGGATATAAGCAAGTTGGAATGAAGAAAAAGAATGGTAAAGACGTTCCTAATTGTGTTCCTGAAGAAACAACCAATCCTATTAAGGAAGACAATGTTGCAGTTAAATCTGCAAATGCAAAGGCAAAACAGATTGACGAGTTGGAAAAACTCAAAACCAAACATGAGACAGAGATTGAAGCACTTAAAGACCGTCATGAGAGAGAAAATGATAGACTCAAAGGTGCAAAAGAAAAAGAATCAGAAGATGATGCAATCGGTAAGAAAAGAGACGCACTTAGAAAAGCAAATGAAGAATTTGGTCAGACTTTACATTCATTAGAAGATTCATTAGAAGAAGGTAAGTTAGTATCAAACATCCAACACGTCATTGATACGGTTATGCAAAAGATTAGTAAGCAAGTTGGAAAAGAGATTGCAAAGAACCAAGAAAAAGGTCTTGGTATGTTAAATACTTTGGGGTCATTTGTTGGTGCAACTGTTAGTGATAAAAAACAAGACCAAGGAAAGTTGTTCCTTAAGTTTGGTGAAGAGGTAGAATTAGGAGAACGACATTCAGATGTAATGAGAAAAAGAAATCAGTCTCAACAAAAGGCACATCAAAAAGCAATGATGAAGTCTGCAAAAAAGTCTATCAAAGACTATGATGCAAAGAATAAGAACAAGAACGAAGAGTCTGAATTAGATGAAGCAAAAGACATAGACATCTCAGTACCTATGAGAGGTTTTATGCAAGATACTAGAAAAGAACTCTTCGGTTGGGCAAAGAAAGCAGGTCTAAATCCTAAAAAAGTTGGAAGTGGTTCTAGTGAAAAGATGGAATTAAAAGGTACTGCTCAACAGATGAAAAAATATATAGAAATGATACCTGTTAAAGATGTTAAAGAAGGTAGAAATTACAAATCAGAGTATGAGAACTACCATAAAGACCCTGAACAAATTAAAAGACGTGCAAAGAGAAATGAAGCACGAAGAATGTTGAAAAATAGAAAAGATATTAAAGGGAAGGATGTTCATCATAAAGATAACAATCCTATGAATAACGATAAGTCTAACTTATCAATTGTGTCGCAAAAGTTCAATAGAACTGAACCGAGACTTAGAGTAAATGCAGAATGGGTAAAAGCAGCTGCCAAGAACAAAAACAAGGGGAAAAAATAATGTCAGACGGTAACAAAAACAATAACGGAGTTCATGAAGTGGGAACAGAGGAAACTCGTCTTGCATACCAAAATGATACTCCTGGCCAACAGGTTGAAAGATATCTCAATACAATCAATCAAGTGATTGAAGAAAAGAAAGAGAAACAAAAGAAAGCTTTCACTAAGGTATTCGATACCCCCCTTAAAGGATTCCCTTATAATGAACAGAATGATGCTAAGTCTATTGCTAAAATGACTGGAACTCGTGAAAAAGCAGTTCAACAGTTCATAGACTCCAATGACATTCAAGGAGAAAAACTTCTCCAAAAAATAAAGAAAGATAAAAAACTTGCTAAAGACTTTGCAATGGCTCTATCAGGAAAGCCAGGAAATAAAATGATGAAACAGTTTACAGAAGAAACTGTATCAGAAGCAATGAAGATAAAAGATATCTTCAAGAAACATAAAAGAGAACTTACAAAAGCATACAAAACTGGTGATTTATCATTCTCAGGGTCGGCAGGTAAGAAAGCAGAATATGACCTAACAACATGGGCGATGGACAACAATGAAATTAAGACTGATGACCCCGATGAGTTTTTTGATTGGTTATCTCGTGACCTTGAAGATATAGTCAAAGGTAAAATTAGAGAAGAAACTATTACAGAAGCACCTAAGTTAAAGAACTTGATACCTGAATTTGAAAAGATTGTAAAGACTAAAGGTGCAGCTAAAGTTCAAGGTACTATGGTAGATATGTTTACTGCAAGTGTTATTGTAAAAGCATATGAACAAGTCAATGATAAGAACAAAAAGAGAATGGAGACATCAAATGTATTCACTCTTATTAAACTTGCACAAAAAGTTATGGGTATGAAAGAAGAAACTGTTTCTGAAAAAGTAATGGGCGAAGAAGTTGCAGAAGCATTTTCAAAGACTCCAAAAAGTGGTGCAGAAGTTGCTAAGATGATGATGAAGAGTAAGACACTGAAAGGTTTTGCTAACAAAGTTAAGAAAATGAAAACAGTTACCGCTGTTCAGTTAGATAAAATGTTGCCAGATTATGTCTCAGGTGGAGATATTGGGGCAATGTTTGAAGAAGTATTAGACGAAGGGAAAATGAGTGAACTATTCCTAGACATTCAACAAGGTGCTACAGCAAAAGACATCGCAAGAGACTATCCAGTTACACTTGCACAAGCAAAAGACTTCCTTAAAGATTACTACGGTCAGAAGAAAAAACCTATGAATATGGGTGAAGGAATGCAAAGTTCTAAACTTACTGGACAAGAGATATCAGTATACTTCAAGAGAAATAAAGTTAGAGATGCAGAAACAAGAAAGGCAGTTGAATTCGCACTTGACCATGGTGGTGCATACTCTTATGCAATCAAAGGTATTGAGAAGATGAAGAAAGGTCTCTCAAAGAATAAAGATGTCGTAAAAGCACTCAACTTTGCAAACTTTGGTGAATCAGTTAAGGTTCCTTCAGTAGGATTCCAGTTTAAGGAAGACTCACCTGTTGCAGGTAATATGCAAGTCGAAGGAGACCCATATATACCTCAGAAGAAAGGAGTTAACAAGAACATTGCGAACTACTGGAATAAAGAGATTAAAGGGTTAAAAGACAAAGAACTAGAAGCAATCCAATCCATGTACATGATAACAGACCATAGTGGTGTTGTTCAAATGTACAAGGCAGGTAAAAGAGACTTTATTAAGTCTATAAAATCCTAACTAAATACTTGGAGAAGTACTTGAAGGATATCTTGACGGAACAACACGGAACGGGTGTTAAATATCTAATTAGGACGTTTAATGATTCGGTTCCTTTAGAGATTGTGAATGGCATGAAGAAGACTATGCACATTCTAAGTGGTAATGGGTGGTGTATGAGAGAACGAGGTTATATGCCAATTGAACTAAAACTGGGTAAAGAATATACAATGAAGGGAAACCTTGAAAAAGGGGAATCTGAGTTGGTAGTTAGAATTCAAATAACATAAATAAAGATATGAGTCATAAAACAGAAAATTGGCAAGAAGCCTTACAAAGAGTTAGAGTTGGTCTCGCAGAGAACACTGAAACTCCTGTAACCGAAAAAACTAAAGACGAAATCATCAGTGAGGAAATTGATGCACTTATCGGGTTATTAGAAGACGATAAAAAGGATGCATTGAAAGATGTCCCTAGTGCTGGTGATAAATTTGATGCAACTAAACTTAAAGACGCTGACGGTAAAAAGTTGTATGATACTGGTATCAAAGAAAATGCACTAGAAGGTATGTTAACTAAACTTACCGAAAAAAATATGTTAGGTAGACTTGCAAAGTCAATGGAACTTAACGAAGAAAACAAACAAAAATTATTCGATTATTTCGAATCAGGAGAGTTAGAACAATGAGTTTTACAGGATTTCAATTAGGTTTAACAGATTCTTTAATCGAAGCATCTAAAAAAGTTGTAGAGTCATCAGCAGAATATAAGAAGTTCTTTGATGGTGCATTAAAGAAATTTGGTGTTACATCCCCAGCAGAATTATCAGATGAGAAAAAGAAAGCTTTCTTTGATTACATCGATAAGAACTGGAATGGTGAAGATGAGTCAGGAAAAGACGGTGCAAAATCAGAAGGAACACTTCCACCTGCTCTTCAAAAACACTTAGACAAGAAAAACGGCAAAAAAGACGATTCTAAAGACGAAGACAAAGAAGATGTCAAAGAAGGCGAATTACCACCTGCATTGCAAAAAGCAATAGACAAGAAGAACGGTAAAAAAACTGATGACAAAGAAGAAGAGAAAGACGAAGAAGAAGTAGAAGAATCTCCAAAACCATCGAAAAAATTCCTAAAAGCACGGTATAGTTAATACCATGAGTTTAGTTAGAGTCATCAAAGAACATAATATCCTTGCAGAAGCAAGTAGAGATTATTACAAACAGGTAGATGCTCTTATTGGTAAACACGGGAATGAAACAGCATTCAGGTACAAGTCACCTATGCACAATAAAATGATTACAGATATCAAAAAATTGATGAAATCTGAAAAAGAGTTTCCTGAGTCACAAAAAGTTTCTACTAACATCATGAAGAACATGAATGCAGGTTTTGAGATGATGGGTTACGAAGAAACCATAGTTATGACTGAAAAACAACACAAATCACTGGACAAAGATTGGACAGGTGATACTGCATTTAGAGAAGACCTTGCAAGAATATTAATGCAAGACGCTATTATGTCACACGCAATATTTGGAGAGTAACATGAACTTATACGAAGCTTACAGAGATATGAAGCTTTCTGAAGAGATTGTAGATATTACTGTAGATAAGAACAATAAAATCGCATCGTCTTCAAAACAGAATTCGATGGCATTGTTGGTTCATAATGCAGGAAAGAGAATGGGTCTTAAATCTTCAATGGTGGGTAAACACATTAGAGTTAAAGGTTCAAAGAAGATGATACAAGACTTCATGATGGTAGTCATAGGTAAATCATCTTACGGTGACCCAACAGAACAAGACACATCAACACCTCAGATAGATAAGATGTTGTCAAAAGGATTAAGATAACGTGGAAAGAGTAGACGCTAGATTTAAAACTTTTAAAGAGAAAATTAAAAAACTCGGTTATATGAAAGGTGAGGCGAAGAAAGTCGCACAAGTCATGGAAAAGGTTGCAGACTTCGGAATGATGTCTGATGCAGGGAACCAAAAGGTTGCTCGTGCAGTATCTAAAGCAAAAAACGAGAAAGATTTGAGAGATGCGTTAAAGAAAATTGCTACGATGGCAAAAGGAAAGTACGCAGAAGCTGGTGAAGACGATGTAATCCAAAGAGCAATTTGGGCAATGGGTTCTTCAGCACAAGGTATGCAACTGAGACCTGATGCACAAGTACTAATGCAATTCAAGAAATTGATTGACACTGGTAGAGACCAAGACATCAGAACAGATGATATGAAGACTATGAAGGTAAAGGCGAAGGATGCAGAAAAGGTTTATGACGTTTTAATGCAACTTAAGACACCCGACAGGTCTAAATACCTTATATTATTACAGAAAGACATAAAGTCTTTCAAAACCAATTTTAATGGCATACTTAAGTTTGCCAATAAACAACTTAAAAAATAGGGGATAGAAAAATGGCATTATGGGGACATAAATCGGGAACAGAGAGTAAACCTAACTGGTTATCTACTGCCGAAAAAGAAAAAACACAAGCAACTGCATCAGGTTGGGAACTTTCAACAGTTGTTGGTTCTAGAACTCGTAAAGAAGTTTTAGTATCAATCAATGGTTTGAATACTCTACTTGCAAATGCTAACATCACATCATTCTTATGGACTACTACTACAGTAGATAAATCTGAAGGATTTACACTTGGTTTAACTGCAACATTTAATGAAGCAGTAGACGTAACAGGTTCACCTACATTTACAGTAGTTAATGACCAACGTGCAGACCATGTATTAACATACTTATCAGGTTCAGGTTCAAATGAGATTAAATTCGCACTTGCAATCGCAGCTGCTAACGCCGCTACTAACGCTGGTGACGTACTTTCAGTCGGTGCAAATCCAATCGCATTGAATAGTGGAACAATTAAAGATGCAGGGACTTCAGTAGTATCAACTATTACTTCAGTCGCTTCAATCGGAGTCACTGCTGGAACTAAAACAGTAGTTGCATAAGGTAGGTTAATATGAAAGTAAATGTACTAGGAACAGAAGCCGCTTGTGGAACAAGTTCAACGAACGGTTCAAACTTCGGTAGTGGAACTTGTGTTAGACTTCACAATAGTGGGTCTACTGCAAGATTAGTATCTGTAGAAACTTCTGCAGCTGCACTAATCGGAACATTTACACTAGGTGTAGGAAGTACAGTTAACTGTTCAAAGAACCCTACAGACGAAGTATTTGCAGCTCATGCTGAAGTGCTTGGAGTCTCAGTAGGAATAATAGGATAATAATATGAAAAAATTTGCAGAATTTATAAACGAAGGAACTTCACACGATAGTGCAGGATTGTCATCTACTCATGTCCCCCATGATATCAATGACCCTGAAGTTAAAGCAAGGATTAATGCTATCCTTGGTCATTGTGCAGTAAGTGAATTCTTAAACCCAAGTGCCGCTATTGGAATAATCAATTCTAAACTAGGTCAACTTGGTATCGCACTTGACAGTGATGCTCCTGAGATATCTGAAGGTGGTAACTACACTATTTCAATGAAGAGATACGGAGACCAGTTTGGTAAAACCGTAGACACTCCTCATGACGAATTTGATACTAAAACTGAAACAGTTACATTAACACTTAAGGTCGAAAAACTCGCAACAGGTTCATTCAAAGTATACGGTTCAATTTAATCTCCTAAATACTTTTAGGATTTTAAACATATATTATGGATAACACATGGGTCTATTTGACAAACTTACTGTAAAAAACTTTAGTGCATTCGCACTGCAAAACTACGATGACCCTCAATGTGCAGACATTGAGGAATTTCAAGAGGACTTGAGAAGGTTTAGATACCTCAAGAGACTTCTACATCGATATCATGAAGCAGGTGAACTTAGAGAACGTCTAATGTTAAATCATCTCATTACCATATTCAATGTATTTGGATATGATTCATCAATGAGAATGTTAGAATTTAAAATCCAAGAACCAAACTACTGGTCATCCATCAAAACAATGTTATTATACCTAGGTTATATCGAGGATTCGTGGGAAACAGACATCCCAATTAACGATGAACTCGCACAAAAACTGAGGGATTTATAAGCTCCCATAGCTCAGCTGGTAGAGCAACTGATTTGTAATCAGTAGGTCAACCGTTCGAATCGGTTTGGGAGCTCCATATTAGGGGGTTTAAAAGACCTAAATAGATATATGCGTATAGTAGACACATTAATAGTATTCCGAATTCTGAAGATGTTAACAACACCTTGGAAGAAGTTTGAAGCTCATAAGTTGGGATTAATCGATGATAAAGGAACTCGACTAAAAGACAAGAAAGTAGAAACCTCAGCTGAAAAAGAATCATACTCATTACTTCATAGGTTAGTATTCAATCTAAAAAGAATTCTGAACAAAGTCCCATTTGGTAAAACTGCATTTGCATCTTATGCTGTTGCATTACTTTTACTGAAGGAAGAAACTAAACTTAACGGAGAACAGATGGACGAACTTTGCGAGAAGTTCTACAGACTCCTAAAGACCGAAGGTGTCTTACAATCAGAGATGATTACAGAGACCACTCAGGTTCCCGAACTCATGGTCGGATGTAAATACCGTCTAAAGAGACAATTACATGAACAGAACAATACAACCTATCTCGCAAAAACGGAAGTAGATGTTATTTCAGAACATAGTTTGGTGTTCGGATTAAAAGTTTATGTTGCATATATTAACAACGATAGAATACTGGTAACTGGCGATGACTTATATTAAAAAACAACAGTTAAAGGTATGGGAAGATGCAGCCATGAATTCGACTGGTGTTGGAATGTCCTTACCAGTAGATGCAGTAAAGAAAAAAAAGAAGAAGAGAATGCCAGATGAGGTATTCAAGGTATTAAAGCGAAAACTTTAACGGTTACATTATGAAATATTTGAATTGGTTAGCATTGATAACCTCAGTCGCAATTGCAGGAATAGCTGCATACTTTTCCGTATTAGGACTTGCAACAATATTTGCAGGTGCATTCATGGGAATTGTTATCATGGCAGGTGCATTAGAATTTGGTAAAATTGTTAGTGCCGCCTACTTACATCTCTTTTGGGATAGACTCAATTATCAAAAATGGATAATGGCATTCATGGTCTTTGTCCTAATGTTAATCACATCACTAGGTATATTCGGATACCTATCAAAAGCACATTCAGAACAAACAGGTGATACTGCACAAGCACAATCAATTGTTACCCGAATTGAGAATCAAATTCTCCGAGAAGAAAATAAAATCAAAACCTACGAAGGCCGTATAAAAACACTAGGTGTATCAAACATCGATGTAAGTGAGTCTATATCCCAACAGGAAACCATACGAGATGGTGCATGGGATAGAGTCAAGGGAGATATCAACTATGCACAAGGTCAGATAGAATCATTAAGAGTCGAATTAAGTACACTTAATGAAACATTGTCAACTTTAAGAAACAAAGGAGTGGCAACTATAACAGTTCAAGAGGGTGGAATATTCTCTCAAGATGATGTAGAGGTCATTGATTACGTTGCACAAGCGAATGAACTATTCATCCAACAGGGTGACTATAGAACTCAAATAAGTGATGACATTGCAGAACAACAGGGTAATATAGATAGGTACAGAACACAAGCACAAGACACTATAAACGATGCTAACAAAGAAATAAAGAGATTACAACAATCATCCACTGGAGATGTAGATGAGATGATTGCAAAAACAGAAGAATTCAACTTGTTGATTGATGGGTCTTATGATATAATAGATGGGTATAAGGATGATATGTTCAATTCAAAACAAATTATCCTTACACTAGAACGAGAAGTTGGCCCGATTAAGTATATTGCAGAGGTAATGTACGGTCAAGAAGAGTCTGTCAAGTACCTTGACAACGCAGTTAGATGGGTCATTTATATGCTTATCTTTGTGTTCGACCCACTTGCAGTGTTACTATTGATTAGTAGTGTAGGACAAGTCGCAAGAGAGAAGGAGATAATTGAAGAGAAAAAACCACCAGTTATCGAACAAAGATATGTGTTACAAGTACCAAAAAATCGTATTAAGAACATGGAAAAAGACTAAATAAACATAAGAATAAAACCAATCATAGGAGAAACTGATGGCATTCGTAGAAAAAACAATAGCTGAAATGGAAGCAATGAGTCGTGTAGAGAAGAAAGCATATTTCGAAGGTGACGGAAAACCACCTAAACCTACAGGATACGATGCAATGGCAGCAGACGACAGTAACAAACTTGCATACGATGAAAGTATTGCACAAAACTTACGTCAAATCGCTGGTATTGATGACGCTATAGCTAACGCAGAGTAGTATTAAAAACTAACCCAAACCCCCTTGTATAAAAGCATCACCTATAGTATAATAGGTGTATGCTTTGGTTAGAGAAAAAATATTTATCGATGGTCGTGTCCAACTTGGACAACGCCAAATGGAAGGGTGACACCACCCTGAATCATAGATGTCCCTATTGTGGGGACTCATCCAAAAACGAACATAAAGCACGTGGTTATCACTTTGTGATAGACCAATCGTATGTCTATAAGTGTCATAATTGTGGTAAATCTACCTCATCTATCAACTTCTTGAAAGACCATTTCTCAGTCATATATAAAGAGTATATGAAAGAGTGGTTAACCGAAAAAGGTTTCAAACCAAAGGGAAAAAAGATGCCAAGTGCTAACGCATTTAAGTTCCGACCAACCCAAGAATCCCTAAATAAAAATGATATTATGACCGTTGAAAATCTTAAGTTTCTAATGAAACCTTGTTCTGAGGTCTCAGTTGCTAGAGATTATCTGATGGAAAGACAGATACCTGAAGTCCATTATAAAGACTTATGGTACACTTCAACTCCTCAGAGTTTATCAATGTTGTGTGAAAAATATAAAGATAGAGTCTTAGGAACAGACCCAAGAATAATAATACCATTTTATAATGTAAACAATCAGTTAATTGGTTTGAGTGGTCGTGCAATGAACAACAGTCCATTGCGATATATGACCATGAAATTTGACGACAATGAACCGTTAATTTACAACCTACATAAAGTGGACAAAACAAAACGTATCTATGTGACCGAAGGCCCAATAGATTCAATGTTCCTACCAAATGCAATTGCTGTTGCAGGAAGTGACTTCACAAAACTAGACGATAGTATTAAAGAAAATGCTGTATTAGTCTATGATAATGAACCACGAAACGCAGAAATACTTAAGAAGATTGAACACGTTATCAACTTAGGATTTACCGTTTGTATTTGGGGTGACCGAAGAGTGAATGAATTGAAAGATGTCAATGATATGGTATTAAACGGATTGACAGAACAAGAAATTGTTAGTATAATAGAGGACTGTTCCTATAGTGGACTCAGTGCAAAAGCAAAATTTATGGAGTATAAAAAGGTATGAATTCCCCGATGTTAGTAGTTAAGTCAGATGGTTCTAAGGTTACCATAGACCTAGATAAAATTCATAAAATGGTTCATAAGGCGTGTAAAGGTATTACAGGTGTATCAGAGTCCCTAGTAGAAATGAACAGTGGTCTTCAGTTTTCTGAAGGTATCTCAACAATAGACATACAAAAGATTTTAGTTAAATCTGCATCAGATTTAATCTCATTAGAAGCACCCAATTACCAATATGTTGCAGCCCGACTGTTACTATTCGGAGTTCAGAAACAAGTGTTCAACACTAAGTGGAAGGACTCGACCATTTACCCACCATTGAATGAAATCATTGAAAAGAATATCACGAAAGGTGTATACGACCCTGAGATTCTTAAAATGTATTCTCTAGAAGAGATAAGAGAATGCGACAAATACATTAAACATAGTAGAGACTTAACATTTACATATGCAGGTCTACAACAGATTGTAGACAAATACCTAGTCCAAGACAGGTCAACTAATGAAGTGTTTGAGACACCTCAGTTCATGTATATGTTAATCGCAATGACTCTATTCCACAATTATGACCAAGAGACGAGATTAGATTATGTCAAAAGATACTACGATGCAATATCAACTTTTAAAATCAGTATACCCACACCTATTATGGCAGGGGTCAGAACCCCCTTACGACAATTCGCATCGTGCGTACTCGTTGATGCCGATGATTCCCTCGATTCAATCTTTACGAGTGACATGGCAATCGGAAGATATGTTGCACAAAGAGCTGGAATTGGAATTAACGCAGGAAGAATACGAGGACTTGGTTCTAAGATACGAGGTGGAGAAGTCCAACATACAGGAGTCATCCCTTTCCTTAAAAAGTTTGAAGCAACAGTTAGAAGTTGCACACAAAACGGAGTACGGGGTGGAAGTGCCACGGTACATTTTCCAATCTGGCATCAAGAGGTCGAAGACATCCTTGTTCTCAAGAACAATAAGGGAACAGAAGACAACAGAGTAAGAAAACTGGATTACAGTATTCAGATATCTAAACTATTTTACGAAAGATTTTTAAAGAACGAGGACATAACATTGTTTAGTCCTCACAATGTACCTAAACTTTATGATGCATTTGGAACACCTGAGTTTGACGAACTATACGAAAAGTATGAACGTGCAACCTCAATTCCAAAAACCAAGGTTAGTGCAAGAGAATTGTTTACGGATATGTTGAAAGAACGTGCTGAAACAGGACGTATCTATATTATGAATATCGACCATTGCAATTCTCATAGTAGTTTTACAGACAAGGTGAACATGAGTAATCTTTGTCAAGAAATTACACTACCAACTGCACCACTAACGCACATCGATGGAGATGGCGAGATAGCGTTATGCATCTTAAGTGCAATCAATGTTGGTATCATCAAGATGGATGAATTATCAAACCTATGTGACCTTGCAGTGAGAGGACTCGAAGAACTTATTGATTTCCAAGAGTATCCTGTAGAAGCTGCGAAGAGGTCAACCCTCGCAAGAAGGTCACTGGGTATTGGTTATATTGGTCTTGCACATTTCCTTGCAAAGAATAGAGTTAAATATGACGACCCTGCAGCACATCGATTAGTGCATGAACTTACAGAGTCATTCCAGTATCATTTACTATGTTCATCCAATCAGATTGCATCCGAGAAGGGTGCCTGCGATTGGTTTGACAGAACAAAATATGCAGAGGGTTCATTACCTATTGACCATTACAAAAAAGATGTCGATAGTATTACCCCTCATGTATTGAAACATGATTGGGAAAAATTAAGAACGTGTATTAAGGTTCATGGGTTAAGACACTCTACCCTTACTGCACAAATGCCGTCAGAGTCCTCTAGTGTCGTTTCTAACGCAACAAATGGTGTTGAACCACCTAGAGATTACCTTAGTGTCAAGAAGAGTAAGAAGGGAACACTTAAACAAGTAGTACCTCAGTACTCAATGTATAAGAACTTTTATACCTTACTATGGGATATGCCAGACAATGATGGTTACATAAAAACTATTGCAGTGATGCAGAAGTTCTTTGACCAAGCAATAAGCGGTAACTGGTCTTACAACCCTGAGAATTTTACGGATGGAGAAGTCCCCGTATCAGTTCTTGCAGGAGATATGTTGAAGACATATAAGTATGGATGGAAAACATCATACTACCAAAATACAATGGATGGGAAAACAGAAGACGTAATTAAGGATGAGAATTCAGCAATGAATGAATACATCCCACCTATGATGTCTTCACCCGATAGTGATGAGGAAGATTGCGATGCCTGTGCAATATGAAGATAAGAAAGTAAAAGTCGAATTATATGATAAACCTGAAGGTGCCGAAGTTAAGACTAATGACGGTAAAATTTCAACTAAAGGGTGGACTAATCGATTAACAAAAGATTTCCAAGATAATGGTTATGTTGTTTTAAGGAATTTCATTCCCAAAGAAATCATTGATATGACCATGGATGCATGGAAATGTATCGAAAATAGACCTGAGTGGAATGATACATTCTTTGCAGTGGAAGATGATATCATTCATGATTCACCTAAATCATCCTTAAGAAAAAGTCAAGGATGTTATTCCTTTCCACCTTCAGTTTCCCTACATAGATGGTTAAGAGATAATCTAGACAAAGTTATTGATATGCAACTCGTAGAGACTTATGCATATTCTCGTAAATACGAAAGAGGTGCATACCTCAAGGCACATAGTGACCGACCTTCATGTGAAGTTAGTGCAACCATTTGTCTAAAGTATAAAACTGATGATAACACTCCTTGGAAGATATGGGTTCAGAAAGATAAGAACTATATCAATCATGCAAGAGGTGAAGGTCAAGAGATATTTTTTGAGGAGATGCAAAACATTCCTCATAGGGATAGAAAAGGAACACCTATATCATTAGAAGTAGGAGACCTCTTACTTTATCAAGGGCCGAATGCAGTTCACTGGAGAGACACTCTTCTAGGTGACCATTCATATCATATGTTTTTACACTTCATCAATCATGGTGGACAGATAAATTCATTTGATAAGTTCCATCAACCATGGACTAGAAAAAGGTCAGACGGAAGACCTCATAATGTATTTGCATATGATGGCAGACTTGATAGATATTCACATGAACAACAAGATTATTTTAAAGATGCAATGAAATTTTGGAATGAATGGTGTGGTGGCGGCCACGATTGGTTCGACCCATCAGATTATATAAACAACTACAAGAACCTACAAGAACTTGAGTTAACCGACAGAGATAAGAAGACACTAGATGACAGTATTTAATAAAAAGAAAGTAGATTTCACTAAGGAACAGATGTTCTTTGGCGAACCCCTAAACACTCAAAGATTTGATGAGTTCAAATACCCAGTATTTGATAAACTTACTCAGAAACAATTAGGATTCTTTTGGAGACCTGAAGAGGTGTCCTTACAGAAAGATAGAAGTGATTATCAACAACTTAATGATGCACAAAAACACATCTTCACATCTAATCTAAGATATCAAACACTACTAGATAGTGTTCAAGGTCGTGCTCCATCAATTGCATTCTTACCATTCGTAAGTATTCCTGAATTAGAGTCATGTATCATTACATGGGATTTCATGGAGACCATACATTCACGAAGTTACACTCACATTATAAAGAATATCTATAGTGACCCTAGTGATGTGTTCGACACTATCCTAGAAGAACCAGCAATCCTTGCTCGTGCAGAAACGGTGACACAAAAGTACGATGAGTTTATCAATATCGGAAGACGTAAATTGATGGGTCATAAAATAGATGATTACGATTTATATAAGGCACTTTACCTTGCATTGATATCAGTTAACATCTTAGAAGGGATTAGATTCTTTGTTTCATTCGCCTGTTCATTCGGATTTGGTGAATTGAAAATGATGGAAGGAAGTGCAAAAATCATATCTCTAATTGCAAGAGATGAGTCACAACATCTTGCAATCACAACACACATATTGAAGTGTTATCAGAAACACGAGAACAACAAAACAATGAACAAGGTCATGAAGGATTGTGAACCTGAAGTGTATCAGATGTTTGAAGATGCAGTCAACCAAGAGAAAGATTGGGCAGACTTCTTATTCCAACACGGGTCAATGATTGGTCTATCTACTCAGTTACTTGGACACTATGTCGAGTACACTGCAAACAAAAGATTAAGAGCTATCGGACTCAACCCTATATACGACAGAAGTTCAACCAACAATCCATTACCATGGACTGAACATTGGTTCAACTCAAGAGGATTACAGAACGCACCCCAAGAAACAGAAATCGAATCATATGTGATTGGTGGTATTAAACAAGATGTTGATGATGATTCGTTTACAGGATTTAAATTATGATTGAGATATGGGGAAAAACACAATGTCCTTATTGCGACATGGCAAAGACATTATGTGAAAATAAGGGAATTGAATACACTTACAAACAATTAGGTGAGGACTTTACAAGAGAAGATTTAATGGAAAAGTTTCCAACTGCAAGAACCTTTCCACAAATAAAAGTGGATGGTGAGTCGATTGGTGGATTTGATAACCTAAAGGACATGATTGCATGAACAGATGGTGGCAAGTGTTATGGGGTAGTCAAGAAGAGAAAGACCTCGAACAGAAGATTGCAAACAAGGTTGTCAAGGAGATTAATCTCAAACAACATGAAATTGGAACTCCCGACCCCGATGATTTAACAATAGAAAATGCATATAAGACTAGGTGGATATGGTATCACACTATACTTGCAGGACTTATGTTCCTAATAGTTATTGTCCAACTTGGTATATTCATATTACTCGCAGTTAAGTTATGATTATTCACGCATACATTTTTAATGATGCACAACAGGGTGTCCAAGATATGAGGATTCAACATATGTTGAAGACCCTAGACCCCAAAGAACACGAAGTCCGAATTTTTATTCTAGGACAGGATTTCCATCAATCAGATGTAGAACATCCGTTGCCATTTGCAACACTGGATGGTAAGAAGAAATCATTTGATAATTTATGGAAAGAAGTAATAGGAGAAAAAGTACATGATAAAGATATTTAAAATACATTGCAATAGTTGTAAGAGTGAATTGGATATTCATCATGAGATGGACTCACACCAATATGACATAGAGTTTTGCCCTTTTTGTGGGGAAGACATTGATGAGGATGAAGTAGAATTTGTCGATGAAATTGAAACAGAATAAGAGAGTATTATTACTCGATAATTCAGATGCATTTACTAACAACATTGCACAACTCTTCATCAACGCAGGTGCAGAAGTATTGGCATCGAGAAATGATGAACTCACTATCGAAGATGCAAAAGAACTAAACCCAACACACCTTTTCCTAACGCCTGGCAATGGGACTTACGATATTCATGGACTTAGACATCAAAAGTTTGTCCATGAGTTTCATCAGGACATTCCGATATCAGGAGTATGTTTAGGTCACCAGTGCATTGCAGCCTATTTTGGTGCAAAGATAGATTCTAATGTCGTCCCATTACGAGGAATTGAAACAGAATGTCAACATGATGGAGAAGGACTCTTTTCAGGAATTCCTACCCCATTTAATGTCGGTAGATATCACAATGATGTGGTCAATCCTGATTTAAAAGGAACTCCACTGGTTGTATCTGCATGGTCAGATGGATTGGTAATGGCAATTCGACACACTACACTACCCATAGAATCATTCCAAATACACCCTGAGTCATCCTTCACAAGGAACGGACATGGGTCAACTCTTATAGAAAACTTCCTAAAAACCCCTTGACGTAGACCCCCTTCTTATGTTATACTAGATGTATAGTTATGAGAAAGGTAAATAATTTTATGGTCAATGTCGGAATAATTGGTCAAATTGCAAGAAAAAGGGAAATCTACGGATACATCCAAGACACCATTTACCACTTACACCCCAACTTAAGACGAAATGTAGACCTAGAGTTGTCTATTACGTCATATAAGATAGAAAACGGTGACTACTCGTATGCAACTTGTTCAGGTAACAGAGGACAAATAGACATCATACTCAATAGATTAGATGAAGACGGTATTAAATTTACCCATAATCAAATGATGCTCAATCTTGCACATGAATTAGTCCACGCAAAACAGTTTATCAAGGGTGAATTATCTCCAAAACTACAGAGATTTAAACGCAAATACCATGGAAAAACTCCTTATTCGAGACAACCATGGGAGAAAGAAGCATACAAGTTAGAGAGTAAATTATACAATATGTTTTGGGTCGGAAGAGAAAACTTTATATAGAAAGTACTTGACAATGACTCTCACTTTTTGTTATAATATACATATAGTCGGAAAAGAAAACGACTTTAAAACCTTCTCGAAAGAGATAACCAAAGATTCTTATATCCATTTGGAGATTTTAACTACCAGTTAAGTGTTTCAGATAGTTGGATAGTGCCGTGTAATACACCAGCCAATTCCAACCCCTGCGTGAGTAGACGAAAGTTGAAGCGGTAACGGAGACCTGAATTAATATTGATGAATAACGGCTGATGTACTTGGGCTTATATAGGAGACAATCCTTGACCCCCTAATAGTTAGATTTTTTATGGACAGGTGGTGTGAAACGACTCTAGAAGTAGACACTCAAGTATCACTCCTGCAAATCTCCACCTTTTTTAAATGTTCCAACGAGGTAATTATGGAATTTAATGATTTTACAACAAAGATGTATACTGAGAATTGTGTCGAACGAAGACAACATGGTGAAGACCAATACAAAACAGTATCAGAGTATGTTGCAAATGGAACAAACATGGTATTTCTAAAACAGAAGTATCAAGAGTATTTGGATAACCCTACGGATTTCTTTTACAAGATTCAGAAATAAGGGTTGACAATGCATACCTATTATTGTTATAATATATCAGTAATAAGGAAATAAGATTATGAATATAAAGAGAATATTTATCGACATGGACGGAGTCCTTGCCGATTTCAACACTGGGGTGGAGACACTCACTGGAACACCTTTCCCGAATACGGATAAGGGTCATAACGATTATGACCTGAGAAAGGAAGAATTGACCAATAAAAGATTGTTCAGAAACTTACCCCCATTGCCAGATATGTATGAACTGGTTGGGTATGTTAGACACACAAATCTTCCTTGGGAAATCCTAACTGCTGCTGGTGTTATCAACAGAGAGTTAGTAGTGTGGGACAAGAACGAATGGATTAAAGAATACATTAGTCCGACAGTTGTAGTTACCTGCACAATGACTGGTAGTCAAAAAGGTATGTTTGCCTTTGAGGGAAGTGTCCTCATTGACGATAGAATTAAGAACATTGAGTCTTGGGAAGCAAATGGTGGGATAGGTATCCTTCACACAAGTGCTGCTGAGACTATAAAAGAATTGAAGACTCTCAGAAATGGGAGTGCTTCTTAACAAATTCAACAATCAAGTTGAATGAATAGATGGACATGGGAATGTATCATCGCTTATATGGAGAAAATATAATGGCTTTATCTAAAACGCAAAAAGTGTTAAACCTACTTTCAAAAGGTAAAAATGTAAAATGGACTACAATCCGTAACCGTTTCGATTTACAATCACCAGCAAGAACTGTTGGAAAATTGCAATCAATGGGTCATGTAATCTATACTAATGTTAGTTCAGCAGGAACTTCATATAGAATGGGTACTCCTTCACTCGCAATCTTGGCAGCAGGTCAAGCAGCGATGAACGGTGGGTCACTCTTTACATACGAAAGCTAAGAGATACTTTTTAGTTGACTAAATAATAGACACACTTCGGTGTGTCTATTTGTAAGAGGATACATATATGATAAAACGAAAATTAACACAATGGTTCAATGCTATAAAGTATTGGTTCCTTCCCGAATACGAAATCACCGTTTTTAGAACGCAGGATTTGACGGGCAATGTTTATAAGGACGAATACGTCTCAAAGAAAATCCTCATCCAAAAAGAAAAACATCTCAAATTCAGAGATAAAGAAAAACGTATAGTCGAACTTAGAAGTGCTAAGGGATTAGACTATAGAATTAAGGAGCTATAATATGCAACAACTTTTAATAGGAGTAATACTTGTCCTTGGGATGGGTTCATATTACCTCTACAATCAAAATCAAACACTAAGTGCAAATAACATTGCATTAGAATATGCAGTCGAAGAACAGAAGGCGACCATGACTGCACTCAGAGAAAACTTTGAGAAACAAACAGCTGCACTTCAAAATATGTCTCGTAAAAACGCAGAGATTGAAGAAGACAAAGCACGGTATCTATCCATCCTATCAAAACATAACTTTGAAAGACTTGCAACCGTCAAGCCAGGGTTAATGGAGAATAGATTTAATAAAGGAACGGTTGAAGTAATTGAGGGAATAGAAAATGACACTAAAGACATTAGCAATCTTGAGTCTCCTAATACTAACGACTAGTTGTTCGTTAATACCTGAAAGAAAGGTAGAGATAATAAGTAAACCGATTGAGATAGAAATCATTCAACCTACATTACCACGTCCCTTAGACCTACAAGCACCAAAATGGTATGTAGTATCTGAAGCGAGAATCGCCAATCCATGTAAGAAGGTTACACTAGAAGATGGAACAGAGAAGAGACCAAAGACTTGTGACCAAGACATGAAAACTAACCCCGAATGGAAAGAGGGTTACACTTACCTAGATAGATTCTTAGATGAAATGAGAGACCTGAACAGTGGTGATGTTGTATTTGTTGCAACAACTGTTGGTGACTACAAGGTCATGATAAAGAACAACCAAGAGATTAAGAGATACATCAAACAACTCGGAGAAGTGATTGTTGTATACAGAGACGTAACTATGTCAGATGGACAAAAAGGAATAGTTGCAGAAGTAGTAAAGTAACTTAACAACAGGATATATTATGAAACCAATTGTGATGGAAAACCGAGTCATAGGGATTAAAGGCAGTACTCCTACTAAAGAAATGGACGAAGGAATTGTCCATAGGAAAGACATGGAACTTATTTCTGATGTCCATGTACCTGAAGACCAAGTCCCTGAAGAAATTCGAAATAAATTAATTAATGAACAACAGATACATGATGCTATCGTAGAAGCACGTCCTAACCCCGTAGATGAACAACAGATACCTGAAGGATATCAACCTGCAGAGGCAGAAGTTCTGCAACTATTTTCCATACCTTTTTTAAGAGGTCAACTTAACTTAGATACAGATGAGATTGCACAATCATGTCGTGACCTGTTATCAGAGGTTGAACAAGGTGATGTTGGACAAGAATACACTACCTATTTCAATGAAGATGCACGAATAAAAATGCATGACACTGAATGGTTCAAAGACTTCTCAAACAAAATCAAAGACTCGTATATCACATTCATTGCGAATATGTTTCAAACACCAGTAGCACATCTTTCAAGAAATGATATCCATCTATTCGCATGGGTAAATCGTTACACTGGGCCACATCAACATTCCAGTCACAATCATGTCAACTCGCACATCAGTGGTACTTACTATGTCAAGACAGAGAAGTCAGACCAACCTATAAAGTTTTACTCACCTAATTTGATGTCTAATGCTAATCACCTTGCAGTGGATAGAGGAATGCAAAAGGAAGGATTTCCAAATATGGTATTTGAGGGTGTCGCAGGTGTTGACTCTTCAATCCAAGTTCATCCAATCGATGATGAGTTCTTATTCTGGCCTTCTTATATCCTGCATTCAGTTGAACCTACTCATTCCTTTATAGAGGATTACGAGAGAATATCAATCTCATTCAACCTTAAATACAGAGACAAAATCGACAATAACCTTACAGGTAACGATATGTCATATAGTTTTATGGAAGAGGATACAGAACATAATCGTGGTTAGTTGGATACTCAGGAAAATATCAAAAGAATTTGATAGACTCATAGAGAGAAGTTGGCAGAAGAAAGCAAACAAAATGCATGAAGAAATTACAAGGAAATATAAGAAATGATGAATAAAACATATGTGATGGACGAACTATTTAAATTCAGTGCTGGATTTGATGCAGAATTTGACGGTGAGGTATTGACCATCGACAACTTCTATGAGAACCCTGAAATCATCCACGACTACCTAGAACATAGAAGTTACCCCATGTGGAAATACTCTCAGGATAGACCTTCACGCAACGGGGTGGACTACAATGACTGTAGGATAACCGATAAGGTTGCTCATCCTACTCGCACATATTTCAATGAGATGGATAGAGTTCTAGGTCTTTGCAGAAATTACTGGCACAAGGGTAACTATGAATGGGACATGATTGAGGAATGGAATTGTTTCCAAACAATCAATCAGTTTGACACTAAGATGCAACACTACCCACATACAGATTCGACACTAGATTGTCCTGATGATGAATCCGTACTCAATATGATTGTCTACATGGATAAACAAGAGAGTGGTGGAACTGCATTCTATGATGGGACATGGTTATCTAATGATGAACATCAGAACTTACTCTTTCCAGTGTTAGATAGATTCGAATTACAGAGAGTAATCCCTGCAAAATTCAACAGGTGTGTTATATTTCCTGGCAACCGTATCCACGGAGCATGGGTTGATGACTACCATAAATATATGGGTAAAGACTGGAGATATTCACAAGTCCAGTTTCTAAAACCCGTGAGAGAATGGAGAAATACATAATGAGAAACCCCCCCGTAATAATAGTCGCTCATGCGGCCCTACCTGACGATTTGTGTTATGCACTTATCGATGCACATTGCAACGCTGAAGAAGACCTAATCGAAATCGATGAGTACGGTGTTCAAACGTATGCACTCATAGAAGGTAACAATGACCACAGCGATTGCATGGAATGGATAGAAGAATTTATACCATGGGACGAAGACTTTGGAAAGATTTGCAATATAAGAATATTAAAGTATGGAATGGAATGCTTTAGACCTTGGATGTGCGATGACCCCGAAGGTGGCGACACTGGTAAAGTGATATTCAATCTCAATGAAAGTTTTGTTGGTGGTAACCTATCCGTAGATGGACATAAATTTGTTCCGTTCACTGGAAGTATGGTTGCATTCAATAATCCTACAGAGAGATGGCATGGGATAGAACCCGTGTTGACGGGAGAACGATTCAGTCTTGTACTAAGATTTACAAGGCCAGATGACTTCGTGGAACCCGAAGACGATATGGCACAACAAGAACTTCAACAATTGTTGAATGACGATGTCATAGCATCAAATGACGATGCAGAAGAACGAGTATTCCCAAAGGTAATACTTAAAAACTAATAATAAGAATGTACAATCAGACCATGAAATGTTTCGAATGCTTAACCGTAGTTAAGGTTGAAGACATTAAATATCATACCCAAGATGGTGGTAAGATATTTTGTGGGCCAAAGTGCAGTCTAGATTTTCATCAAAGGAAAAATAATGAGAAAACAAATAACAATATTGAAGATTTTAACAACACTAACAGCAATAGCACTACTGGTTCAAGTAGTTGAACTGTTCATATAGGAAGAAAGACGGATGCCAGTAAAATTTAAACAATCTCAAACCGTAAGGGCTAGAGGTTCAAACAAATCTACAACAACACACTATTGGATGAAAGGTCAACTGATAGAGGTGTTGGAGAAGGAACTTGAGGCCTGTAAAGATACAGACCTTGAAGGAAGAGTGACTACCAAGAAAGGTAAGGGAAAATTGAAACAGAAGATTCTAAACGAATTGGTTCGAAGAGAAACTAAACCTTACAAAACACTATTCAAGGTAGTTTAATAATAATGAAAGAAGGAGAATATATGAGAAATATATTAACAGGATTGTTAATTTCAATCCTATCTGTCCCTGCATTCGCAGGTTCAGTATCAGGTGGTGTGAACTATGGTTCGGACTACATTTTTAGAGGAGTATCTCAATCGGGTCAACCGACTGCAGGTGCATGGTTGCAGTTAGATTCCGATTTAGGATTTTACACTGGTGTATGGGGTAGTCAAGTAGACTTCTCTAGTACCAACGACTCAGAGACCTCAAGGGAAGTAGACTACTTTGGTGGATACAACCTACAAGTAAGTGACAGCGTTAAAGTTGACTTAGGATACGTTAGATATACATTCGATGGAATGACACCTAGTGTTGAAGAGTTCTACTCAAAAGTTAGCGTTGGAAATCTTGGTGTTCATTTATACCAAGACCTAGAGACTAACGACAACTATGGAGAAATTCATTACTCATTCGGATGGTTATTCGATGATAAATTTGATGCATCTCTAATGTATGGTACTCACGATAGAAAAGGTGAGGACTCATTCACTATGTTGAGGTTAGGTAAATCATTTGGTTCACAAGACCAATTTAACTTTGGAGTGTTGGTCGGTCAGAATGTCTTTGAAGGACAAGTTGCTGACTCAATCACTGCAAGAATATCTTATAATTTTAAGAGGAGTAACTCATAATGGGTTGGTGGAATAGCGTAACAGACTTCTTCGGATTTGAATGGGTCAGAGCAAGAGACGACAAAGGTCGTTTCGTTGCAGATGACAAGTCAACACCCGATATAGACGAGTCTAAAAAGAAGGTCTATAAGAGTAGAAAGACAACTACTCCTAAGAAAAAAACTACAACCAAGAAAAAGTAACTGTTTTTTTGGGGTCTTAGCTCAGTTGGGAGAGCGCTTCCCTTGCACGGAAGAGGTCGCAGGTTCGACCCCTGTAGACTCCACCAGTTTCTAATTGGAAGATTGGCAGAGTGGTTGAATGCACTGGTCTTGAAAACCAGCAAAGGGTCAAACCTTTCGAAGGTTCGAATCCTTCATCTTCCGCCACCTTTAAATCCATAAGGAGAATTGAATGGATAAGATGACATTTATAGATTATAAATTTTATCTAAATGAGGATGGGAATGTATCGTTTGACGATGACCCCGACCTCGGAAACAGAATAGGTATTAAAGAAGGTGACTTATTAAGAGTCACTACGGATGCGAAGGGTCGGTTGACCCTGCAGAGGTTCGGGTTTTTCAACGAATAACTTGTTGATAAACATATATACTTATGTGACATTTATGTGACAAGACAAAGTAGACGAAAGTCGAAGTGCAGTTCACGGATAGTCAATAACAACTTAAGGAGATAACAATGCAATATTACGCATCATTGTCTGCCTCGTATATATCACGATTCGCAGACAACTTTCATATCATTATGAAGAGTGGAAGACTACATAAAGTAGTTAAATTAATGGAAAATTAATCAAAACCCTCTTGATTTTATTCATAACCTCTAGTAAAATAGGGGTATGGATTTGAACTAAATACATTTATAAATAAATTGAATTATATTATTATAGGAAACTAGAATGGCAACGAATATTATCATGCATCAAAAGGATGGAGTCTCATCCGAAACTATAAACGACTCGTTCGTAAGACTACTAAAATACAGAATTAAAACCGTCTCCGCTGGATACAATGAAGTCAAATTCTATTGTCTAACGAAAGATGCGAAAGGTCTCTTACCCGAAATCATCCAAATCCCTATCAGAGAAGATGATAATGTCGTGAATGAGGATTGGTATATCCTACAATTGTTCGATAACCAACCCTCTTTAGCGATAGACCATTGTACTAATATTCTTTGGAGTCCTAACCTAATGCCGCTTGACCTATGTCAAACTGCAATACTACAATCCATCCCTTCAAAAGGAAAGACAGACGGTCTACCTGTAGGACATGGATTGGATGTAGAGACCCGTGCAACTATCGAAGAACAAGGATTACCTTACATCTCAACACCAACTAAATGGTGGGACGATGGTAAAGACAATGACTTCCTTGCACATTGGTATATGGGATGGGTAGGAGATGACATCAGAAGTCTTCAAATTCACTCAGAAGACACATCAGGTTCCGTATGGGAATACATAGAGAAATCTTTCAAAGGAGTGGTATTACCCACTAAACTTGCTCAGTTCAGTCCTTACTATTTGAATGACAAGGATAAGAACATTGACCTTAATGCACAATACGAAGAGAAGGTCAGACCTTTCTATCCTTTAGAATGGTATCCACCACAAATAGAAGAGATGGATGCAGAACTATTCTCATATGACCATGAGTGGAGAGACGTTGCAAAACAAGTCCGCTTCATATATCTTGATGGGGAAGATGACCCAAAGACTGATATGTATGCAAGACTATGGTTCCTGTAGGATTTAATGAACACCTAGTGTTTGATGACTTCCTCGGTAGTGAGGAAGCATTGCATATCGCAAAGATTTTAAAACGAGACGAACACAAAATACTCTCAATCCCTAATACCTCTTCAACGGGGTATAAGGGAACAACTGCACAATATTCCGTATATAATCTACTCACTCATCCCGATATTCGACCATTGAATATACCCGATAGGATATTTGAGTTACCCTTTTTCCAACCCACCAAAGAGAACTGGTATTCTGAACTATGGGTGCAATGTTGGGGTAACGTACTCCATCAAGGACAAAATCTACCCGTCCATTGTCATGCAGAGAAAGACCAACCCGTCACCAACGATTTAATTGCGTGTTCTATCTACCTAGACGGTAAAGACCCCTGTTATACGCATTGGGAAGATGGGAAACAAATCAACCAACGAGGTACACTACACGTTGCTGGGAAATTTCATGAACACGAAGTCAAGACCAACGTATTCACTGAACCACGCATCTCAATGGCATTCGATATCTACTGGAACACGGACGAAGTGCTCAAAAATACCCATAGACGATTTCTACACATACATAGACCCACTCATAAATCAACCGACCACCTGCGTAGACACTCAAACTTCAAGGAAAACAAAGAAACCCTAGTCTATGAATCAGACTTTGAGGGTATGCCCATTGTCGTTAAGACATCCAGTATGCACACCAAACTGTATTTCGCTCATGAGACTGAGGAAGTACAAACCATTATCCTTAACAACAACCCCACAACACTATGGTACACCTATGTGCAACAACTATGTGGAGTCACCAAATACGTCAAAGAACCAAACAACGCATTAGTATTAGGACTTGGGGGTGGAGTCATGCCGTCATGGATAAAGGAAAACACCAAGAGTACGGATATAGACGTGGTAGAGATTATTCCTGAACTAGAAACCATCGCAAGACAACACTTCCATATGCCAGAGTCAATCAATGTCATCATAGACGATGCATTCAAATTCGTGCATACCACCACTAAGAAATACGATATTATTATAGTAGACGTATCCGACATGACACAATTCACCGATGAGTTTTACCAAGGACTTCATAGTATACTCACAAAAACGGGATGTGTCGCAATCAATTACTTCGCTTGGAAGGATAGTCCTGAACACAACAGACACTTAAAACAACTTCACAATCACTTTAACTGGGTAGAGAACAACATCAACTACCTTAACAATAACTGCATAACCTATTGCAGTCAAACCAAACCCACCGACCATGGTATACCAAACGCTGCTACGTCCTTCGTGACTAAACTTCGTCAGTTTCCCAAGTCAAAACAAATAGACTCTAACGCTACTTGGGGCCCATTAGGAGAATAGAACACATGGAATTTTCAAAAGATAACCCGAAGGTACTCATCAACTTCGAACCCAACAACGAATTCACCAAGGGGTTCTTCGTATACCTACAAGACAAGGTGCCGTTCATGGATTGCGTAGACCACGACCAACCAATAGACGGATACGAAAACTGGGTGGAACATACACAACGCCACGGGACATTCGACCTCTATTTCCACCTAATAGACAACGACCATGCGATGCTAGACGCTCCCATATACCATCAAGGATACTATATCGACACAAAAGGGATAGAAAAGGAAAGGGATAACACCTCAGTGATATATGAAAATACCTATGAGGAACTATGGGATAGGGTGAAGGACAAGTATCTAAACTCGTCAGTTAACCCCTCTTAGAGAACCATCTACGAATCGTATATACTCTCGTGTATGCAACCAACGTCATCAATGCTGTTATGGATGTACCTATATGAAATGGGTTCGTCCAATCTAACACCTGCATGAACAGATAGAGGAGTGTAAGGTTTAACGGATAGTTAATTAACAGACCCGTACCTACCGTAGTGGCGACTTCTCGGTGTAACTTTCTTGATTCTTTAGACATAACTCTATTATACACCTCTGAGACCCCTTTGTATAGGGGTTTTTAATATAATCTAAGGACTGCGTAGGTGATGGTTAATATAATGTGTGGGGATGTGGGTAATTGTGTGTAATAATAATGGAAATCGAAGGGAATGGAGAGATGTGGAATAAAGTGGGATTAGGTGGTGTTGTTCGGGGATGCAAACACGAGTTTTAGTCGGGAGTCAAGGGCCCTCGGAGGCGTTTCCTATTCGACTTCCCACGTCATCGCCATTGGATACAGCACGATATCAATGGGTTTCTCTCTGTCTATCTTAAGCGCATCGTACTCCTCTTGTGTGATGAACGTAGCGTCTTCCGTCCATTCTTTGTCCGTCCAGTTCTCTAGTGTCTCTCCTAGACGGTGGGTTTGTGCAATCCAGTTGTTATATCCTTCTAGTGACATGATACATAGGCCTCGTCTGAACTCATGGGAGAGCGGTTGAGTGCAATTTGTATGTTGACCTTCTCTGCGTACTCATGAGCGGCCATCTTTGTCTTGAATATCTTTGCACATAGGGGTCGGTGAGTGTGTAAGCAGCTGATTCGGTAGTAAAATTTCATGTTTCTTTCCTTTCTTCTCTCAGTGAAGTAGTATTATCTCATAAATGGGGGGTCATTGTCAACACTTTTCTGCACCTATATTCGTTTTCTTTGCACACTTATCTGCACCACGCAGCGCTTTGAGTTTCCCACGGAGAATGTATGCTTCATTGTCGGGTCTTTGTTCCTGAAACCCTTACCACCACTGGGTTTCAGAGGGGTTGACAATGGGTACGATAATTTGGTATACTATGTATATAATGAGAAAGATAATTAAAAAACACGACCTACTTTGCCCTGACTTTCTGATGGGGATGGGTCTGATGTTAATTCCCTTGGTGATTAAGATGATATAGTATTGTAACGGTTATGACACACGGCCGTAAGTGCAAGTAGACCCAATTTAAAACGAGACCCCACTTTGATGTGGGTTGTTGGTATGTACGGTGTTCGTCGCCCTGCTGAAACCCTTATAGATAAGGCGTCTCAGAGGTACTTGACAATGGGCCGCATAAAATGGTATAATAGCTATATAATGGAGAAGTATGTGCAGAAAAACCCCGACCGCCGCCATGGCAATTCGGAGACGCAATGGGCAGCCGCCTATACATGGGTGGATTACATGAAAGAAATAACACCTAGTGTACTTGACAATGACCCCCCACTAATGGTATACTATGTACATAGAATGAAAAATAGAGGAAACAAATGACAGAAATGAGAATGACATATGAAGGATTAGCACAGGCAATAGCCGATGAAGTTAATGAGGACATCAGGTTTAATAACAATTTATCTGATGGTGATGTATATAACGATACAGTTTTAGACAGGGTGATAATGGACAGAGCAAGTTCAGTGTGTCCTGATTACCTAGATCACTACGATGTTGCTGATCTTGCAAGAGGAATGGTAGAGATAACATGGTAACGATTACAACACCAAACAAGAATACGTTTGACAGGTATGCATTATCGGATGAGAACACCCTCGAAGGGATTCATCTTGCAACCTCGTATCCGTTCCTATGTCGATTGACCCGCCAAGAGGCAGTACTCGCACAAGGTAAGACCAATGAGGATTGGAACGCCATGTGTAAGTTGATTGCATCTCGAACAGGTCACGTCATACAGGGACAGATACAGATAGACTACATGACTATCAATGGAAACAAACGAGAATTCCACTAGACAGATAGGATACTTTGTAGTATAATAGAGTATAGGTAACACGATAGTACCTGCGAAAGTATCGTGTGGTGACGGCGGAACGTCTTTAATGTTTCTGATAGGGACAGAGTGGAGTCGTCTGAGATGGCGACCCCCCTTTACTATTAGATTGGAGTATGATATAATGAAAGAGAACATACAAGCGACATGGAATACTGTAGATGTATACAGTATTAATAAGCGTGAGACACGAGTCGCAGGTGCATCTATGTTAGAAATGCGTACAGAGACCCCTATAAGTCTCTCTGAGGGATTAAACCTATGTCGGAGACTAGAGGATGAGGGTCATGTCGTAGAGTTGCGTAGAGTGACGTAGGAGAGGGAGCGAATAAAACAGTGCCGTGGGACTCCTAAGAGAGCTGAGAGCTGACCTAGACCCCCACCCTGTTTATTAACGAAGATTTTTTAAAGACTCTTCCAAATTTTTTTTAGAGGAAAATTATGACCAAACAACAAAAACGTAACAGAGAGAAAATCAAAGATATCTTTCTGCAAATCAAGCACGAGAAACCTTGGAGTAGCACTTCGAGATTTTATGTTGCACTTCATCTAACTCTCTTTACACTCATATGGGGTTTCGCACTCTATGTGTTGAGTGACAGACAAGAGATGGATAAGATGTATTTGGATACACCCCCCAGTGTTTTAGATGACACTACAAAGGTGGGTTAGAGACTATGAGTTTCTTCTACGGTTCTATGACTCATTCTTACAGTGGTAGGAAGCGTAAGACTTCTGCATATAAGACTGCACCCCGTAAGCGTGTTGTGTTTGTACCGATGGAGATTGCACCCAGTAACCGTATGAAGGAGATTAGCGACCACTATGATAAGTATCCTTCTTATACGGGTTCGTCCTCTACAGGGACGTGTGGTGTGTCTACGGAGACTTATAAGATAGAGGAGTCAAAGAAGTTTACCATTGCACCTGCATATAACAAAGGTGCGTATCAAGTTATAAATAAATCCAACATAAAGGATATTGGCAGATGAGAGTGGATTTTAAAGTCATTAAACACGCACTCGGTTCATTTGGTGAACAAGATGGGTATGATAAAAGACGTGAAGACGATATTGCGATGGTTCGTATGTTTGTAGTGGGGACTAACCTTCTATGTGGGTGGATTATCATCCTGAATATTGTAATTGGGTGGTTTTAATGGAAAACAGTGACCAGTGGCAAGAAAATAGTGACGGTTGGGTTAAAACTATGAATGAATCTAAAGAAATGAAAGAAAAGTACGACATCTACCTGAAAGAACAACTCCAAGAGAGAAATGGTGAAGTATTATCCTATAGAAAATGGTTAAGGAGAGAAAAGAATGGCTCATAGTGCAATGTTTGAAAATATTAAACGAGAAAAAGTAGCTTGGTATCTTAAATGGTGTGCAAGTGTATCTCTAGTGTTAGGAATGAGTGTTCGTGCATCGGGCATACCTGAACTCGCAATATTCGACTTAGGATTTTCCTTCGTGGGTATATGTGGTTGGTTGATGGTGAGTCTGATTTGGAATGACCGTGCATTGATATTATTAAATGCAGTTGGATTCCTTATTTTATTGACGGGTTTAATTAAACACTTTTTCGTGGGAGTCTAAATAATACCATGATAGATTTTATTTCAAATATTTTAACATTCCCTTGGTGGGTCTTTTTCAACTTCTTTGTTTATGCGTTTGGTGTACTCGTGTATTACCTCATTTACAAAGCGTTAGAAATGTATGTCCCATGGTCAGATATCGTAGAACGATTTAAAGGGAGAAAATAAATATGTCAGATTTTTTAATAGCAATACACATAGGGTATGTCGTTGCATTAGTGTGGTTCGTGTGGAGAAGTGGTTTCAAAGCAGGACGTAAAGACTTAGTCGAAGAGTTGTTGGATGCAAATCTAGTCTCTGAAGATACTCTTATTAAACACTATGCACCTAAAGACTCTTAAGGTAATAACAACAGGAACAAATAGATTATGAACAAAGCGAATCATATCGAGAATACTATACTCGCAATTAATATTTCTCATGACACCTCAATCGCAATCATTAAAAATGGTGAAGTGGTTGATATCTTCGAGGAAGAAAGAAGCAGACGTAGTAAATATTATGCACCCAAGTGTGACGAGGAGTCTTTCCTTCAGGTCATACAATCAAAAATAAACATTGACGATATTGACGAAGTGGTTTTCAGTTCTTTCGATAGACGTATGTATGATGTTGAGATTTCGCCAGAACTCCCACAAGACCGTTTAAGGTCTAGAGAGTTCATTGCATCAGTTAAGTCCGAATGTCTCTCTAGGGGACGTATAGACACACTGGTGGACGAATATGAAGAGTTGACGGTACGCAAACAGTATGGTGACGAAGACAAAATGATTATGGACGACATTGCAGTCAATCAACTTGACTTACCCAAAGGTGAGTATCTTTATAACATCGCACATCACGAACATCATGCCTATTGTGGGTTTGGTCTGAGTGACATGGACGAAGCTCTTATTATAGCGATGGACGGTGGTGGTTGTCGCAAGAAATGGCAGACACATCCTACTCACCAAGAAATAGAAACAATTTATTACGGGAATAAATCCGAACACGAGATTTATACTCTATATCAAAAATTAAGTAATCATAGATTTGTCAATGACATGGGTCAATACTTTCCGAACGAACTCTATGGTGCCTTTATGAGTGGAGAGGATTTCGAAGAAACCGAGGATGGAGTGGACTATTGTTACACTTCAAATCCTAGTGCAGGAATGAATTTCTCAAACGTATCGAGTGCATTAGGAACCGACAAGTTAGGTCGTGCAGCTGGGAAGGTCATGGGAATGGCATCTTACGGTTCACATCAACCTGATGTCTATAACAAATATAATATTGCACATGAGTTAGAATTAAGTTCGTTTGAATATACTTGTCAATTAATTCAACGTGCAATCGATTATAAACCTGAGTGTAAGAATATAATACTAACAGGTGGATTTGCATTAAACTGTACTAACAATTATAAGTACCTTTCACGTTTCCCCGATTATCAAATATTCGTAGACCCTGTTCCTCATGATGGTGGAACGGCTGCAGGTGCAGGATTACAGATGTATCAGTTTATGTTAGAAGGAGAGGTTGACCCCGAAGAGAATGGAGACGAAGATTATTGCAAACCAAGTGCGTGGATTGAAACTACGCCTACTGAATGGACAAGGAGTATTGACCCATCATGATTACACAAATTATTAGAGACCAAGACGAGATACTAGATTTAATTATCGATGATGCTCAGATTATTGCAATCTTCCAAGGGGAAGGAGAATGGGGCCCAAGAGCATTAGGGAATAGAAGTATTTTATTTGACCCGACTCATCCCGAAGCCAAACAGATTGTAAATCATGTAAAGAAGAGAGAAGTGTATCGTCCGTTTGCAGGTAGTGTCATGTTAGAACACGCAGACGAATACTTTCATATGCTTCAACTAAAAGAATCTCCGTGGATGTCCTTTGCTATTCAAGCAAAAGATATTGCGTACGAGAAGGTTCCGACATTGGTTCATGCAGATGGGACTTGTAGAATTCAGACCGTTACACATGAACAGAATAAAAACTATTATAATTTAATTAAAGGATTTTATGAACGTACAGGAGTCCCGATGATTTTTAATACATCATTTAATCTAGGTGGTGAAGCACTGGTCGATACAATTGAAGATGCGATTGACACTTGTAACCGTTCTGAAATTAATTACTTGTATGTACCTGAAGACCAAGACATACATATTCCTGAATATCTATTAAGATTTAAAAAACTAGAGGATGTCAATGTTAACGATAACGCCGACGGCTGAAGATTGGATTGCAACTACAGGAATTAATCCTATACGATTTGGTGCAAGACCTAATAAAGGTTGTGCAGGATATGAATATATTTGGGAGAGAGGAACTTATATTGAAGGTAGAGATTATCAGCTTAATATAAATGATAGATTTACTATATTAGTTGGTGTTAATCATAAAAGATATGTTGACTGTTGTGAGATAGATTTAAAAACTCAGGACGATGGTCTCTTAACAAAGGTTGAATTTAAAAACGAGAAGACCAAAGTAGTTTGTGGTTGTGGTGAGTCGTTAGACTTCGAAGAAAACATCGCCGATAATCCTGATGAAATATGGGCTATGGGACGAATGATAAACTACAGAAGTTTTGGGCCGCATAACGACCCTTGGAAAAAAGTAGAACCAAACGAGGATGGTGAGTTAGTTGTTCGTCCATCAATTGAAGTTGTGAAACCCGAACTCCTGCAAAGAGATACAGTAAAAGAAGTTACTCCAAATACACTTACTAATAAATACAAGAATTGGAGAAAGGTATGAAGACTTCCAGTGCAAAAGCAAAAGGAAGAAAACTCCAACAGTGGTTTACTCAAAAATTAATTGAGGGTCTCAATCTAAATGAAGAAGATTTAGAATCTAGACCGATGGGGTCACAAGGTGAGGATATCATTATGGGACGAGAGTCTCGTGAGAAGTTCCCCTACTCCATCGAGTGTAAAAACCAAGAAGCAGTAAACGTGTGGAAGGCCTACGAACAGGCAGAAACAAATTGTAAAGGGTATGAACCCTTAGTGGTAATTAAACGTAACCGAAGTAAACCTTTGGTTCTTGTAGATGCAGAACATTATATCTCATTACATAAACAAAAAATGACACCACTAGAACAACAAGCAATGGAAGTAGGATTAAACAAGTTATGAGAAGTTTTGCAGATATAACAGAAGTAAGGAAAACCGACAAACCACCTATACGGTTGTTAATCGTGTCTGCAAAGAATAGTAGTAAGAAACCATTTATCACTGCAGGACGATTACAAGAAGAGTGTAAGAAGAAAGGACTAGACTCCTACATTGCTCATATTGAAGAAGCAGTTATCAATAAAGAAAAAGATGTTACTACCATTAGTAATCACGGTTCAGATGTTGATTGGGTCTTGGACGAAAATGTAATTGCAATCGTTCGTGGTTCAGCTGCAAGTAAAGATTCCTACATGGATTTAGTTTCTCAGTTAGAGAAGATGAATATCCCATGTGTCAACAATCGTGAAACTGTTAGTATGTGTGCAGACAAATACTGGAGTTCAAT
>Ga0209091_10000257_pt1 | contig 52265 bp, 62 predicted proteins | sample ArcticOcean_MG_C_6_FD_187438 | JGI IMG/M metagenome (GOLD analysis project Ga0209091, IMG submission 187438) | Marine microbial communities from western Arctic Ocean - ArcticOcean_MG_CB8_128 (SPAdes) (version 2) | ecosystem: Environmental > Aquatic > Marine > Oceanic | place: Arctic Ocean...
TTTGAAGTTGTTGTCTCAGATTGGTGTAATTATGAACAATACTTAATTGATAACAATTTTGATTATTTATATTTTATTAAAATGGGTAATAATGATGGTTATTGTCTTGAGACTATTCCATGTTTAATTCATGCAGTCTTTAGATATAACTACCCTCATGGATATAAATATTTTTATGTTTCTGATTGGTTGGCTAAAGACCAAGGATATAATCCTGAAACACATTCATTACCACATATTTGTGAAAAACTACCACAATCTGAATATAATTTTAGAGAAAAAAATAGAATACCAACAAACGCAACGGTATTTGGTGGTTATGGTGGGTCAACAGAATTTAATATAGAATCGGTTAAAAACGCAATAAGAGAAATTGTTAAAACGCGTGATGACGTTTATTTTATTTTTATGAATTTTACACCATTTGCTGACCATCCACAAATTAAATTTTTTCCAGGAAATTATGATTTAAAAGAAAAATCGGCTTTTGTTGATGCTTGTGATGCTATGATACATGCAAGAAGTGGTGGTGAAACTTTTGGTTTGGCAATTTCAGAATTTGCATTATCAAATAAACCAATCATTACATATGGACTTTCAGGTGAAAATAGTCATTTAGAAATATTAAAACAACGTTCCATAATATATAATGGATATGAAGATGTTTTAGACATTTTTCAGAATTTAAGTAAGTATGTCATATATAACGATTATGATTTACCATATAAACAATTTAGTCCTGAAATAATAATGGACAAATTTAATAGAATATTATTATCATGAAAAACATAATTGTTTCCGCAATATCATTTGTTAATACTGAAAAAAGGGGTTCAGAAATATACACAACATTTGCTAAAAGATTAATTAATGATGTTTTAACTAAAACACCATATGACGTTATGGTGACTACGAACCGTAGTGACTTATTCGATGATGTTTCACAATCCGAAAGAGTTTTTATAGTACAAAATGATTTAGAATCTCACAGAACTCATGTAGGTGCGTTTAATCAATTATTAAAATTCACTGCAATAAAAAATATTAACCCTAAATATGATTGGGTTCTTTATTTAGATTGTGATGCTGGGTTTATAGATGAAGTTGACCCTACAGAAATAGACAATTTCATAGAAAGAAGTGATGAAGATTTTATAGCATTAAGAACCAATGCTACATATGATGACTCTTTGAATAAATACAATCAATCTAAGGAAATAGGGACGCATGAATTATTCAATGACAAATTTAAATTTTACGGAGAAAACCCCAAGTGGAGCGGAGCAAAACTACCTAGTGAACATATCCTATTAATTAAAAATAATGAAAAGTTACCAAAAATGGCGGATGAATTCGAAAAGTTTTGCACCAAATTTGAAACTCAACAAGAACCACACATAGTAACTTTTGATATGGAATCATTTGAGATAGGTATATCGGCGCATTTATCAGGATTTAATGTAAGAGAAATGGGATGGGCAAATCAACAGTCTATACTTAAAGTTGGATTTAACGCTAATAATTGGGAGAAAATTAAAGTATAATATGAATATATTAAAAGTTGTAACTGATAATTTTACCGTTAACACATTATCTAATGATTGGTGTGGTTTAAGTATTTTTAATAATAAATCTTGGGAACCACATATTACCCAAATATTAAAACGAAATTTTAAACCTGATTCAGTGTTTGTTGATGCAGGTAGTAACTATGGGTGGCACTCAATTAAAAGTTCACCATTTTGTAATATAGTTTATAGTTTTGAACCTCAAAAACTTATTCATGACATTCAAAACACAAGCATAGTTGAAAATAATATTTCAAACATTCAATTATTTAATTGTGGTATTGGTAACACTAATGAAACTAAAGAAATGTCACCAATTGATTATAATAATCCAGGGGGTGTTAATATGGGTGATTTAAGTGTTGGTATTGGTGGAGAATCTATTGAAATCAGAACATTGGACTCATTCCAATTCCCAAAAGTTGATTTTATTAAAATTGATGTACAAGGATATGAAAAATATGTATTAGAAGGTGCTAAAAATACTATTACAACTTCTAAACCAATAATTATTATTGAAATGGAAGACCACCAACTTAGGAAGTTTAATTATGGTGTTGTTGAATTGTTTGAACAATTAAGAAGTTTGGATTACTACATTTATTTTTTAGATTATCATTATCCGGCTGACCATGTTTGTGTTCATAAAGACAAGTTAAATGAATTTATACAAATCAATGGTCAACACATTAAACCATTAACTAATAGTAACGATTTAAATCGTAATATTGAAAATGGTGTAACTGAAAAAATTATTTATGACCAAGATTAAAGTATTAGGTAATTGGGATACTTCTGAAAATCTAACAGAACGACTTTTAAAACAATTTAAAGTACCTGAAATTGATTTAACAAATATTCAGTTTGTTTATGATGATTCATATGATATAATCGTATTTTTTAATCACGTTTGTGATAACATTATAGAAGGTAAAAAATCATATGTGTTTCCACATGAACCAAGTTGGAGTGGGTCTCATCAAAAAACTTTCAATGACGGTACTATTGTTTTTGGTTTTAAAGATGAATTATATAATGGTACTTGTATTGAAACATTGGCACATACTTTTTATGGTGGAAGAGGTCCTTGGATGGACCCATTATCTTTTTGGAACTATAAAAATTTAACCTCAACAACTTTTATTAAAAGTAAAAATATTTCATCTTCTGTAGTCAAAACAGATTTGGATTATGGTGGAACATGTTTATATCCACAAAGAACTAAAATTGTATCAATGATTGAAAATTTAAACTTTATTGATGTGTTTAACGGTGGAAATAGTAGCCCAAAAAGACATGATGCTTTAGTAGATTATAAATTTAATTTTGCTATTGAAAATGAATATCAAGATAATTGGGTTAGTGAAAAATTTTATGATAGTATTTTAACCGATACAGTACCAATTTATTTTGGATGTAAAAACATCAAAGAAATATATCCTGAAGATGGTTATATAATAATTGAGGATATTAATGATGTTAATCAAATAAATGAATTGTTATGTTATATTGAAAAAAATGCGAACGAAATATATCAACAAAAAATTAACGGTTTAAAAAAAATTAAAAAAAGATACTTTAAAGAGTTTAATTTACTAAAAAAAATAATAGAATTATAACATGAATTACGAAGACAAAGTTTACAAAAAATCAAGTTTAGAAGATAACGACAGTATATCAACCTATGATGGTTGGGGAGCGCAACAAAATCCAAATACTTTTGAGGTTTTTTATAATTTTTTGAACGAAATTAAACCAGCAAGAATTTTAGAAATTGGAACATCGTTGGGTGGATTCACATCATTTTTGAATTACGCATCAAAAAGATTAAACATCCCATGTAACATATTATCATATGATATCTACTTCAAAGAATGGTATAATGATATGATAAATGAAGGTATTGATGTTAGAGTGGAAAATGTTTTTAACGACCATTATACTGAAGTTAAACAAGAGGTAATTGATTTTATAAATCAAGATGGTATAACATTAATACTTTGTGATGGAGGTAGTAAAATTCATGAGTTTAAAATATTATCTGATTACATGAAAAATAATGATTTTATTATGGCACATGATTATTCACGAAATGAAGAAACATTTAAAGAAAATGTTTATATGAAAATTTGGAATTGGCATGAAATTGCTGACAAAGATATACAAGAGTCATGTGAAAAAAATAACCTAATTTCTTATAATCAAGAAATTTTTGATACCGTTGCGTGGGTTTGTAAAATAAAAGAGTAATGAATAATATCACGATAGTAACAGGTTTATGGAATATAAAAAGAGACGAATTATCCGAAGGGTGGTCGCGAACTTTTGAGCATTATTTAGAAAAATTTAATGAACTTTTAGATTTACCATATAATCTTATAATATTTGGTGATGAAGATATTGAAGAGTTTGTCTTTAAAAAAAGAACGAGAGAAAATACCCAATTCATAGTTAGAGACCAAGAATGGTTTAAAAATGAGTTCTATGACCAAATTCAAGAAATAAGACAATCAGAAAAATGGAGAGGACAAGCGGGATGGTTATCTGAGTCAACACAATCTAAATTAGAGATGTATAACCCGCTTGTGATGTCTAAAGTCTTTTTAATGCACGACGCTAAGATAATGGATAAGTTTAAATCTAGTCATTTATATTGGTTAGACGCGGGTATAACAAATACTGTAAATCCCGGATACTTCACTCATGATAAAGTTATAGATAAATTAGGGGATATTGATAAAATAACCTTTATATCTTTCCCATATGCGGCTGAAAATGAAATTCATGGGTTTAATTATGAGCAAATTTGTAAATTGACATCATCAAAAGTCAATAAAGTTTGTAGAGGGGGGTTTTTTGGGGGTCCAGTTGAAGTTATCTCCGATTTTAATAGTCAATACTATAATTTAATGAAAAGTACGTTAAATGAAGGGTATATGGGCACTGAAGAGTCTCTATTTACCATATTACTTTATATGTATTCTGACTTATATCAATACTTCCCAATTGAAAGTAATGGTTTAATAAGTAAATTTTTTGAAGATGTAAAAAATAATGAACATAAAGTACTAAATGAGTCTAAAGTAAAATTAAAGACTAATGATTTAAGTGTTAATAATGTGGGTCTTTATGTGATAACATTTAATAGCCCTAATCAGGTTAAAACACTAATTGATTCGATGAATCAATACGATAAAGACTTTGTTGAGAAACCTCAATGGATATTATTAGATAACTCAACAGATTTAAGTACCACTCCCGAATATAAAAAGTTATGTGAAGAGCATAATATAGTTCATATTAAAAAAGACAACTTAGGTATTTGTGGTGGGAGACAATGGGTTGCGGAGGATGCGGAAAAAAGAGGATATGATTATTATTTCTTTTTTGAAGATGATATGTTCTTTTACCCCAAAGAAGGTAGCGTTGATAAAAATGGATTTAACAGGTACGTTAAAGGGTTATATAGTAAATCTTTAAAGATAGCAAGGAAAAATGGATTTGATTTCTTAAAGTTATCATTTACTGAATTCTATGGTGATAATATAAATCAATGGGCTTGGTACAATGTACCTCAAGATTTTAGAGAAATTCATTGGCCCGAAAAACCAACGTTACCTGTTCAAGGTTTAGACACTAACGCACCTAAAACAAAATTTACTAAAATAGATTCATTAGAAGGTGTGTCATATGCGCAAGGAGAGATTTATTATTGTAATTGGCCACAAGTAGTCTCAAAATTAGGTAATAAGAAAATGTTCTTAACTATAAAATGGGCACGTCCATATGAACAAACATGGATGTCATATATGTTTCAAGAAACAATAAAGGGTAATATAAATCCAGGTATTTTATTACTTACACCGACTGAGCATGACAGATTTGACCATTATGATGGGAAATTAAGAAAAGAGTCATAATAATAAGTCACAAAATAGCATAAGTGATTATTTATATAGAAAGTATTTTATAATATGATAGGATATAAGGTAGGTCAAAAAGTTTTATTACTTGATGGGTCTTTAGTGAATATTGAGAATATTCAAGAAGGTATGTTATTGCAAACTATTATTTTGCCTAATGATAGTGCGGATAATAGTTTAGAATGGTCCTCTAAAGAACTTACAGAGTTAACATATACTTCTTCTGAAGTTAACAAAGTTAACCGACAAAGTAATGATTTTATCACTATAAATGAGTTATCATTAAATGATAAGGAAATATTATTATATAATACATTAGACTCAAAGTTCGAATTTAAAAACGTTAAAGACATATATCTCGGTGATGACTATAAATTAGTAAGAATTGACGGTGATAGTATACTATTGGAAAATATTTATAGTTATGAAAAATCTAATAACAAAGAAGATTTAATATCTATTAGTTTAAATGGTCCGTTTCATTATTTATTAGATGGGTATGTGGTCCATAATTTTGCACTTTTACCTGGTCACTTCCAATCATGTTGTCCGCCAAATAAGACTGTCCAATATGATGTTGTGGATACTGCTAGTATAGGTGACATTGGAGTTTATGATGGTGAATGTTATGAATTACTCGCGTTTTCAGGTGCTTCTGGTCCAACAATAGTTATTGATTCCTCGTATGCTAATTGCTCCGCATGTATCTCAGCTTATTCATGTACCGGAACAACTGCAACTGGTAAATTTAGGTCATGTTGTGATAATTCAATTATATCACTTAATGTTCTTAGTAGTGCTTCGGTTGGTGAATTCGGGGTTTATAATGGAGAATGTCATGAACTTATTGCTTGGAACCCATATTCTATTAATCCGTCTATAACTATTAATTCAACTTATGATAAATGTGATACATGTGAATCAGCTTATCCATGCGCGACACCAACCCCAACCCCAACCCCAACAAATACTCCAACCCCAACTAATACTCCGACTAATACTCCGACTAATACACCAACTAATACTCCGACTAATACACCTTCAGTTACTCCAACAGTTACGATAACGCCTTCTGCTACAATTCCTGGACTTGTAAGTGCTTTTTTCAGACAATGTTGTTCCCCAGGAGCCTCGGTAGCGTTTAATGTTGTTAGTACTGTTACGAGTGGTGATATGGGGGTTTATAGTGGTGAATGTTATGCCTTTATGGGACTTGGAGGCTCTGGTGTAGATGAAATAGATATAAACAACAGTTATAAAAATTGTGCGGAATGTGAAGCCATTCATCCATGTACTGGGTCAACCCCAACCCCAACCCCTACAAATACCCCAACACCTACTCCAACAAATACACCTACGAATACATCTACGCCAACTAATACACCTACTAATACTCCAACCAACACTCCAACTAATACACCTACTAATACTCCGACTAATACTCCGACTAATACCCCTACAAATACTCCGACTAATACCCCTACAAATACTCCAACTAATACTCCGACTAATACCCCTACATCTACGCCAACTAATACCCCAACTAATACTCCGACTAATACCCCTACAAATACTCCGACTAATACCCCTACAAATACTCCAACTAATACTCCGACTAATACCCCTACAAATACTCCAACTAATACTCCAACTAATACTCCAACTAATACCCCTACAAATACCCCTACCAACACTCCTACGAATACACCTACATTAACTCCAACTAATACCCCTACATTAACTCCAACTAATACCCCTACAAATACGCCTACTAATACACCTACAAATACCCCTACGAATACTCCTACACCAAGTGTTACGTCAACTCCTGGTGCTAGTTTAACACCAACACCTACTAATACTCCAACAAATACTCCTACTAATACACCTACGAATACCCCTACAAATACACCTACGAATACACCTACGAATACACCTACGAATACACCAACTAATACACCTACAAATACTCCACCCAATACTCCAACAAATACTTCAACTCCAACTAATACTCCAACTAATACTCCAACTAATACACCTACAAATACTCCAACTAATACACCTACGAATACTCCAACTAATACTCCTACAAATACTCCAACTAATACTCCTACAAATACTCCAACTAATACTCCTACAAATACACCAACTAATACTCCTACAAATACCCCTACACCAAGTGTTACGTCAACTCCTGGAGCTAGTTTAACACCAACACCTACTAATACTCCAACAAATACTCCAACTAATACTCCTACTAATACACCTACAAATACTCCAACCAACACATCTACGCCAACAAATACTCCAACTAATACTCCTACAAATACTCCAACTAATACCCCTACAAATACGCCTACAAATACTCCTACGAATACTCCTACTAATACTCCAACTAATACCCCTACACCAAGTGTTACGTCAACTCCTGGAGCTAGTTTAACACCAACACCAACAAACACTCCTACGAATACTCCTACAAATACACCTACGTTAACACCAACAAATACACCAACTAATACCCCTACGAATACTCCAACTAATACGCCTACGAATACTCCAACTAATACGCCTACTAATACTCCTACACCAAGTGTTACGTCAACTCCTGGCGCTAGTTTAACACCAACACCAACAAATACACCAACACCAACAAATACACCTACAAATACTCCAACAAATACTTCAACTCCAACTAATACGCCAACGAATACTCCAACCGTTACACCAACCGTTACACCTTCGATTACTCCTTCGATTACTCCTTCGATTACTCCTACACAAACGGTTATGTGTGATGCTACTATTACTACAGGTCAAACAGTTACGACAACTCCAACTCCAACTCCAACTCCAACTCCCACCACATATAATTGTACGTCAGTACTTGGTGGGGTTACTTTCATTATTGATGAAGGTTATTTTGACTGTGGAGAGGTGGTTAAATTAACTAATTGTGACCCGGTTAATGGAATTCAAGAATTTTATGTAACATCACCAATATTATATAATGGAGTGGCACTAAATAGTGGTACTACATTTAATGGTACAATAGATAGTATTGATTATTGTTTAACCTACGTTGAGATTATTCTTGGTTCATCAACACACATATTAAGTTCGTGTAATAGTATTGATATAGATTGTGCTACTTGTTTAGCTCCAGAACCGACCCCATCAGTCACTCCAACCGTTACACCAACCGTTACACCAACCGTTACTCCTTCGATTACTCCTTCGATTACTCCTACTCCTTCGATTACTCCTTCGATTACTCCTACTCCTTTTCTTACTCCTTCTATAACTCCTTCGGTTACGCCAACTCAATCAGTCACACCAACAGTTACACCAACAGTTACACCAACAGTTACACCAACAGTTACACCAACAGTTACTCCAACAGTTACACCAACAATTACACCAACAATTACTCCAACAGATACGCCAACACCAACGCCAACACCAACACCAACTGAACCTGAAATACTATTAAAGGCATTAGTATTTATGGAGTCTGGAGATGATTCGGTGGGTGGAGCTAATCCATCGACTGATATTTTACGATACATGGTTACAACTGGAGCGACTTCTTGGTTCGGATTCAAAGCCGGTTCAGGAGTTAATGGTGTAAATGTATCTGACTTAACATTATACATGGATTGGCCAGGTTTTGTAAGTGGAACCACTAATGTTCCTGCGGTCATAAAGTCAACTGTTCCTCAAGTTGCGGGTGGAACGGATGCGTTTGGTAATCTTATTACTGCATTTACATTTAAAACAACTATAGTTAGTGGTGGTACTACTACAGGTAATGTATGGTATTCAATATGGGTCCCTCATAGTCTATTAAATAATTCTACTCAGGTCTATGCTGATATTGGTTTTAATTTTAATGGAAACTCTACTAATTTTAATGTACTAACGACAGATACTACTCTTAGAAGTTATGATATAGTTTATACGGGGGCAAATTGGCCAAATACGACATATAGAGTCTTCTCAAATAATGGAGGATATAATCAAGGGTCGTCAGGAGTGGTTGACACTACCGATAATTTTATAAGAGGTGGGTCATTAATATAGTAAAAAAAAATAAAGATAATAGGTTAATAATACTTATAGTAGGATAACATATTCACTTAAAATAGATAGTGATTATAATAGTTACTTATAAGCCAAATAGTGATATAACAGTATGATGACAGTAACAATAGATACGGTAATAGGGAATCCACCATTTAATGTGTGGGTTGCGAATGGGTGTGAGACTTCATCGCCATCTATTTTTATTGTAACTATTACGTCATTAGATATCCCATATACATTTACCTTACCTATAGGATATCAAAATAGTGGTTTTTGCGTTAAAACCATTGATGTGGATAATTGCGTGGTTTGTGAGTGTTTTGGGATTGTACCACCTACACCATCACCTGGACCAAGTGATACTCCACCGCCAACACCTACACCTTCTATAACTCCATCAGTTACACCAACAGGGGCATGTTTAACTCCGACATATTTTTATGGTTCGTTTAGTGGTAACGGTTTCTCTGCAAGTGCTACATATACATTATCAAATATATTATTTAACGGAAGACCACAATGGGTTTCACCAAGTAACGGTACGATATTATTTAATGGAGCTAGATGGGAAGTTTCTAATTGGAACTTAGCCGGTACTCTCTATTATAATCTTAATTTTGTAACTATTAATGCTCCTGATATTACTAACTGGGTTTACCAAGGGTGTGTAAATGGATTCCAATGTAGTGTATCCTTTACGACAAGTGGATGCGGACAACTACCGACACCGACGCCAACAGTTACGCCAACAGATACTCCTCCTGTGACTCCAACCAATACAATAACACCTACTCCAACACCTACTCCAACAAATACACCTTCAGTTACTCCAACGAATAAACCAACGAATACACCTTCAGTTACTCCAACAGATACACCTTCAGTTACTCCAACGAATACTCCAACGAATACACCAACCAATACGCCAACGAATACATCTACGCCAACGAATACACCAACCAATACGCCAACGAATACACCAACCAATACTCCAACGAATACATCTACGCCAACGAATACACCTTCAGTTACTCCAACGAATACAATAACACCTACTCCAACAGATACCCCTTCAGTTACTCCAACAAATACGCCAACGAATACTCCAACCAATACGCCTACTAACACATCTACACCTACGAATACTCCTACGAATACTCCTACGAATACTCCTACACCAAGTAATGCGGCGTTACCTACAACTTACGAACTTTGTGCTTCTACTGCTTCGTTAGCTAACTTAATGGTTAACCCAACAACTTTTAATTCTTCAGTGCATAATGATAATTTTGCTAGTTTTAGTTTTGAAATAACGAACATTAACGGTTTCACATTTGATATTACTGACTGCTATTCAAAAGTTACTTACGATAGTACGGCTCCAATATTAACACCGACTAAGGACTCAACTAATCCTAATTGTAGCGTTGTAGGGAAGTGTGATGCTGTAAATATATTACTTCAAGGGTGTACAAATGGTACCACCATTATCGTACAAATGTTGGAATCAATAGCCCAAACCTTTATTAATGGTGATATTATAAGTTCCGCGGGATTAGCCTCAATAAGTGAGACAAAGAATTCGATTATCCCGTCTCAGTCCGTGGATACCTGTTATACTATGGGTGGTAAAACAAGTTCAATAACTTCAACTCAAACCGCTAATAGTACAGGTACATCATGGCACGGTAGTAAGTTTAAATTTTTAGGAGTAACTAATTGTTCTGATTCTTATTGTGGATGTAAAACAGGATTTAGTGTAACTAACAGTGGTGCATCAGCAATATCGTTAACTAATGTAAAAAAATGTGATAGTACTGTAGAGACCATAGTTGTTCCCGCAAGTGGAAGTGTTGTTGTTAATACTTGCATAAACATGAATTCTTTTTGGAGTGTAGTGTCAAGTATATCTGGTGGTATAAATGATATTGATATTGCTCCAGGAACCTATACTGACTGTGTTTAAAAAATAAATAATGGCAAAACTATCAGGAAATAATTGTACGATAATTACTATAATACCTATGGAGGTAGAATGTAAAGTAACTAATGTTACCAGTCCGTTCGCTACAAATGGTAGTGCTGAAATATTGATTAACGGAGGTACGCCCCCTTACTCAATTACATGGGATACAGGCACACAAGGTAATGTTATAACTAATCTATCTGTTGGTTCCTATTCTGCCACAGTCACAGATTATTATGGTGATTATATTATAACTACTACATGTGTAGTTGCGTCGAATACTGAAATTGTTTATCAATTTAACGGATGTAATTCTAATATAGGAGAAACCATTTATGTGTCAGGTAGTACATATGCCCCTCCTTTCCCTAATCTTAACCCTTTTATTCAATTTAATGAGATTAGTGGTTGTTATGAATTTATAAGTCAAATTAATAATCTTGGTCTAACATATTCAGCATTAACAGTATCTAATGCATATGAAAGTTGTGAGGTTTGTGACCCACCAACACCAACACCTTTACCTCAAGACAATTTATGTTTAAGTAATGGTATAATACAATATGACTTTACCACTAACGGTACAGATGCTAATGGTAATTACCAATGGATTAATACTGCTAATGGTATGGTAATGACTTATAATGTTATAACCTTACGATGGGAAATTACCCCATGGACTAATGTTGGTATTGCAACTATGGTATCAGCACAAAGTTCTCCGTCAGTACAACCATTAGGTGCTTGGGTTAACCTTGGAAATACTAATCCAGGTCGAAATTGGTTAGTTACTGTAGGTGTCTGTACAGGTATTCCTTTAACTTTAACCGTTAATAGTATAGACCCTCTATGTCAGGGTGAAGATGGTAGTGTTATTATGGTAGGTAGCGGTGGAGTACCTCCATATATGTATCAAATTCAAGGTATTACGGCACAACAAAATTCGGGAGTATTTAATAATGTCCTAACCGGAAATTATGTAGGTACTGTTCAAGATAGTGATACTCCGAATAGTACTAATACATTTAATTTTACTATTGGTACAGGATTACCATTAACTAATTATCAATTAAGTTTAACGTCTATACCAACAATTGGTACAACTCAAACCGATAATTCCCTTACTAATTCATATACCTATGGGATATCAGTTTCACCGGCATTACCTATAGGGGTTTCTATATCGTTTAATTTAAAGTTAAGACATACTAAAACAATACAATCTCCTATGGATGGTAATTCAGTATTATTTAATTATGATTTTGATGGATATCTTAATGGAATTCCGATAGTCATGTCTAGTACTACTCAAAATAGTATTCCTAACTCACCTGGATGTGAGAGTACTAATATTGGGCAGATAATTACATTTACAACTAATAGTTCTCAAATTACTATTGATTCAACATCAGTAGTGACTGGAGAATTAACGGAGACAGTAGATTTAAATGATTTATCAAGGAATTGTAATTGTCCTACCGTTGGAGAGTATAGAACGATACTACAAGCGACTAATATCAGTGTTACTGGTGATTGTGCTGAAATAATTAAAACAGACTCAAATGAAATTGCTTTAACGGTTACTATGTCTGATTGTGACTCTACTGCCCAATCATGAGAGATTTAAAAGTAAAAGGATATAAGATAATTTAAAATCATCTATAATATTGAGAACGACTAAAATAAAATTTGATAATAAAACTATTTATATAACATGGGATACATAATAAAAGATACTGCAGCGCTTATTAACAGTAAGTTAACTGATGCGGGTAGGAAAAGAATATCAGAAGGAACGTTTAATATTTCTTACTTTCAAGTGGGAGATAGTGAGGTTTGTTATGATTGTATACCAAATGCTGACTTATCAACAGGTTTCGTATTAGATGCCGAATACAATGCTCAAAACTTATCACCATTACCTGAAAAGAATAAAGCAAATGTTAAATATCCGTTGTTAGTTACTACACAGTCAACGAATACCTACGGTATTCCAATTTCAGAACCCCAAATTGATAACATATATAATACCGCAGCCACATTAGGATTCTTTACTGGACAGACATCGTATAGTTTCAGTGATGTAGTCGATAGTAGTTTTAGTGCCTTTACATCAAGTGCATATACTATAACTCCTAATTTTGTTTTAGATATGTCAACATTAATTGCATCTGATACTATAAGTTTAAATGCCTCAATAATTGATGCATCTGTAAGCGGTACAGTAAAACCTAATCATTTTATGACTATATTTTATTCGGATAGTACCCAACCAGTATCTAATAATTTTCCAGTATTAACTTATAAAGTAGTTTCTGTTACAGGAAATACTTCAGGTAATACAGGTCCTATAACTGTAAAGATAGATAGACCATGTCTTAATTTACAAAGTCTAGGATGGACGGGAAACGCGAGGGTCATATTTTACCCATCAGGTATGACAGAAACTTATGACACATATACTCCTGAATTTTATTGGAATCAAGACGCCATTAATTTTGAGAGTAACTGTGATATTTCAAATTTCTTTGTAAAAGTATGGAATATGAATATACCGTGGACTGAGAATCCTGCCGGATTGTTTACTAATGTGAATCAAGGATATGAGGAATTTGGTTCTACAGGTTATACAGGGACTAAAGAGTATTTAGGGTATAACTCAAATACGGGTCAAACAGATACTGATTCAACATTTTACTATAATTCATTTTCTGAAAAAGTAATATTATCGCCTTCAGACCAAAAATCAATTGCAATAGTTCACTATACTAATCAATCGATTGATAATTTTTATGGTGAAAAATTTGCATTAACAACGACAGATACCTTATTTGATTTATCAGGACAAACAGGTCCAGCAAGAAGGTTTAGGGTTAATATACCAACTCTTATGTGGCATAAGTCATTAGGAGGTACTATGGGTCAGACTTTTTATGTAGACCCAGAAGGTTTTGAGGATTTAAACTTATTTACTCCACATTATATTCAATCTAATATTAATTTAGATATGAATAATCCAGGAATAAGATATTACCAACTATGGGATAAAAATACGAACTCTAATGGGTATCCAAATAGAGTGGGTAAAGTTTGGCCTGACTCTAAAATGATAACTTTTGATGATGATGAGATTATTGCATCATTAAGTGGGAAAGCTAATAGAAATTGGACTTTACCAGCACCTAAGTTAGGATTGATTGTCCCTAACACTTTTAATGGTACGACAGGAAGTGATGTTGGATTATTATCGGGCACTACTGAATGTTTATGGTTAACATATCGTTTTGATACTAGTAATAATACAGAATCATTTCATTGTAATTACTACACACAGATTTGTGGTACTGACCCAGATTGTCCACCTGATACTGCGGATATTACAGTTAGATTTGGTAATGAATTTCCTTTTTTAGTTAGTGATGGTTCACAATCAGGTTTCTCCGCTAATGATATTACGATATTAGCTCAAAAAGTGGTTTCAGGTGAAAAACCTGACCCTACTGAATGGTATGAATTAAATTTAACTAACCAATTAAGTGCTACGACAATAAATAATTTCATTACCACTTCAGGACTAACAGGCAGTACTTTGGTAGTTAATAAGACTATGTATGACACTGCAGTTACTAACGGAGATGTTTATGACTTATCTAACTATATTGATTTACCTATAAATAACCAAAATCCGCCAACATATAATTTTGGAGATGATTTTTATTTTTATGGGGATATCTCTTCAGATATACAAGCCACAATATATGTAATGAATTACAAATGTAATTTGGGTCCTACACAATTTTTCACTTCTCAAAATCCGACTTGGTCAACTACCGACTCACCTTATATTAATGAGGTAGGTCTTTACGATTCTAAGAAAGAACTTATGATTATATCTAAAATACAGTCTCCCGAAAAAAGACAAGGGGTACAACAGTATAATATAAAATTAGATTTTTAAAATTATCATATGTCAAAGCAAGTAATTAGTAATACCCCTAAAATCTTAGGGTTAGATATCTCTACAAAAACTATTGGATGGGCACTATTTGAAAGTAGTAGTCAAAAATTATTAGAATTAACACACTTTTCACCAGTTATTAAACCTAAACCTGAAGATAAGACAGAGGAATTACTACTAAAGGTTGACGGGTTTAAGGAAAAAATTGAAGGATATAAGGATTTTAATATTGAAAGAGTAGTGATTGAAGAGCCATTACTTAATTCTAATAATGTTTGGACCGTAGGGATATTATTAAGATATAACTCAATGATAACTAGAGTTATATATGAAGTATTAGGGTTAATTCCTGTTTTTATATCTACATATAATTCACGTAAATTTGCTTGGCCTGATTTGGTAAATGAGAACAATAAGGGTAAAAGAGTATTATTCGGTGGTTTACCAAAAACGATAGATAAGAAAGAAATTATTTGGAAAAAAGTCTCAGATGCCGAACCACAAATTACTTGGCTATATACGAGAAACAATACCTTAAAGAAAGAGTGTTTTGACCAAGCAGATGCCTATACCTGTGTCTTAGGTTATATGAGACAACAAGGTTTATGGTAGTAGTATTCAAATTACGATAATCTTCACAAAAATTTTAATGTATAGGATAAGTTATAATAAATAACAAGGTCCAAGGTTAATTGATTTTCTAAATATTATGTCTTATATTTGTTCTATATGGATAATCAAGATGAATTATTAGTAGTTGACCTATTAGGTAATATATTTGGTAACTATCATTTACATAATGAAATGAGAGGTCAGATATCTTTTGATTGCCCGGTATGTTCTCATGATATTAAAGGGTCTGAAAAGGGAGATGGGAAAGGTAACCTAGAAATTAATTATTCACAACATGTATTTAAGTGTTGGGCATGTGCAGAGACACATGGAACTCACGGTCACTTAGGTAAGCTTATCGATAAGTATGGTGGTAAGAAAGACAAACAATTTTATGATTTAGTTAGACCTGATGAGTTTATTCGGGACAAGAGAACATATAAAGTCTTAAAATTACCAAAAGAATATCAAAAATTTGAAGATGTAAGTCCAATATATCCTCCAAGAGGTCAGGCTTATAATTACTTAAAGAGGAGAGGTATTACTGATGAGATAATAAAAAAATATGATATCGGATTCGCGACTGATGGTGATTATGCCGGACGTATAATTGTTCCTTCATTTAATAATGATGGTATATTAAATTACTTTGTTGCTCGTAGTTGGAATAAATACTCAACATTAAAATATAAAAATCCCGAAGCTCCTAAAGAATTATTAATCTTTAATGAAAGTAGAATAAACTGGAGTAAAGATGTGTGGATTGTCGAAGGTGTCTTTGATAGTTTTTTTGTACCGAACTCTATCCCTTTACTTGGTAAGTTTATATCTGATAAATTATGGGAAACATTATACGATAGAACTAAAGGGAGGATTAAAATATGTCTTGACCCTGATGCTTGGGAAGATGCTAAAGGTATTTATTTTAAATTAAGTGGAGGTAAATTGTATGGTAAGGTTGATATTATTAAGTTACCTGATGGTAAAGATTTAGGTGATTTAAGAGGGGAAATACCTGATGATAGTTATATAAAATTAGAAAAATAATGGAAAATATTAAAACAGTTTCTGAAGATATTAGAAATATTATTGAAGATAAAAAAAAAGAATTAGAATTATCTTTTACCGAAGAAAACCACATATATTATATGAAAGATAATGAGGGTATTGTTAGGAATAATTATCCGTCAGTATCCAAAGTAATAACACATTTCTACGAACCATTTCCAGCTGAAGATATTGCATATAAAAAGGCAAAAGGAGATATGGTAGAAATGGAACGTCTTTTAGATGAATGGTCTGCTGCGGGTTCATATGCCACAAATATGGGGTCACGAGCTCACTTTATTTTAGAGAAAAAGACAATTGAATTATACGGTGATTATAAAGATGTACGTGAACCACTTTTTGACTGTGATATTGAACAAGAGCTTAGAAGTAACTCAATGATAAGTGGAGGTGAGAAATTCCTTAAACTTATGAAGGAAAGAGGAGCGTATTTATTAGATACTGAGATGGTATTAGGCCATCCTGATTTAGGGTATACTGGACAGCCTGATAAAGTATGGTTAATAATGAATAAAGAACAAACAGGGTTTGGATTAGTAATTACGGATTGGAAAACAAATAAAGAAAAAAACTTTAAACGTAATTATTGGACTAAACAAATGAAATCACCGTTTGAAAATTTACCTGATAATGCTTTAGGTCATTATAATCTTCAATTACCTTTTTATGGTAGACTTATATTAAAGATGTTAGAAGGTACAAAATATGAAAACATTTCACTTTTAGGTTGTGTTATCGTATTATTAAAAGGTAATAGTGATTTCGAAGAATTTAAAGTACCTTCAGATGTCATTAATAAAGTAATGAATTTAAATTTATCTGAATATGGAATATAAAGAAAAGTTTCCTGATATGTTTGATGTCACCGATAAGGAGTCGTGGAAAAGTAAAAATATTAGAAAAGAATTTTTATCACAGGAGTGGGATATGATGGTTCAAGAGATTGCTCCGGATATTTTTGAATTCCCATTTTTAAATGTGGATTTTTGTGATAATTTTGTTTCAGTTTTAAAAGAATCTAAATGGGACCAAATTAATAGATGGGGAACTCCCGTATATTCAGATAATCTTAAAACATTTAACTTAGATGAAATGATGACTCATTTAGTACATGAGTATGTTTTTGGTATAGTACAAAAAGAATGGCATCTTGAGGGTCAGAAATGGAAGTCACTACAACCCGATAATAACATTATGAAGTTAGTGGAAGGACAGGATATTAGGATGCATCATGATTATGTCCATATATCTCTTTATTGTCAGTTAGATGGTAATAGTAAAGGTGGTGAGTTAATATTTGATAAGTACGGTAAAACTATTACACCTAAACAAGGATATATGTATATGTATCCTGGTCAACTTACCCATAGATATGGGATAAAACGAGTATCAAAAGGAGATAATTATTTTTTAATGTCATACTGTACAAGTGATTAAATATTTTTAAATTATAAAAAAGATGAGTAAAGAAGTTAAAGCTAAGGGTTACCTTCATCCCGAGTTATATACTTATGATGATAATCCTGAGGAATGGGAACGTAAGTTTCTTAGGCCAGAGATATTATCGGATAATTGGGAATTATATGTGTATGAGGAATTATTAAATATATATACTATTCCTACCTTTACGGATGAGTTTTGTGATTTTATAATTGATGAGTCGGAGGCATGTAATTGTTGGACTATTAACAGGCACGAAAGTTATCCAACGACTGATATGGTATTAGGTACTATTGGACTTGGAGAGACTTATCAAAAAATATTAAAAAAGTATGTATGGCCATTGTGTGTTAAACTATATAAGTTAGAAGAAAGTTCGTGGACTGATATGCATAATGAAAACTTCATTGCTCGATATCATCCATATGCGCAATATCATTTATCGCTACATCACGACTCGAGTCAAATAACAACAGTAGTAACATTAAACGAAGATTTTGAAGGTGGAGGGACATACTTCCCTAATCAAAACGATAAATTAAAAGGAAAGAAAGGTGATTTATCTATACATCCTGGTCAAATAACACATTGGCATGGAGGTCTTCCTGTGGAAGCAGGACAACGATATATTATTGTTTCTTTCTGTAGAGTAAAAAGATAAAATATGAATATAGGAGATACAAGTCAGTTAAGGGTAAATCCCTTAGAGTTACCAAATGTTAAGTGTGAAAAATGTGATAATATTTTTTATAATAAGGTAACTATAATTAAAAAAGTTAGTAAATTATTATCTGGTTCGATAGCGGATGAACTAATACCGATGGAGACGTACTCATGTACGTTATGTGAACATATAAATAAAGATTTTGATATTAGAGGAGATGAAAAGTAGAGATTTTGTGATATGGTTAGAGGGATACCTCACAGGTAAAGAGAAATTACATTTTGATGATATTAATATTATACATCAAAAAATAAGTGAAGTCGTTTTAGATGACGAAAAAAAGGTAATGATGATAAGTGAGAGACCCCCAACTAATCCAATAGTGATTAAGGTACCTGAGATTGATTCGGATTTTCCTGGAAAGCCCACAACAATATATATGTAAGATGGAAAACAAAGATGATTTCCTATTTTGGGATGAAATGTGGAATGTTGATAAGATTACAACTAATAAAAAAAATGAAAAAAAGATTACAGAAGATATTACAGAAGATATTACAAAAAATATCGTGGAAAACCAGAAGGATTAATTTTATAATATCTTTGTTTGACCTTTATTTACATGATAGTAACGGAACTTGGGGTTTTCGATTATTAAACTTCCACCGAGGTTTTAGAGATTATTCATTATTGAAATTTGAATTTAGACTACCTAATGGTGCTAACATCAGAAGGTTTAGCGTTGATAGTTGGGATATATTATTTATATATCCTTTATTATGGAAACAATATGATGATTTAAGTGATAGTGAAATATGGGGGATAAAACATACAGGATGGGATAAGATAAAACTTAATATATTAACAAAATTATTTAAATAGGTATGATAAATAAATTAGTACATTTTTCAGATTTACATTTAAGGTTGTTTAAAGACCACGATTTATATCGACAAATTATTAAAGATATGTTGGTTAAATTTAGTGAAATTAAACCTGACCGTATAGTATTTACAGGGGATTTGGTTCATAGTAAAAATCAAATGACTCCTGAATTAATTGAAATTGTTGCGTGGGTTTTTACTGAGTGTAGTAAAATTGCTAAGACTATTTTAATACCTGGTAATCATGACTTTCTTAATAATAATCTAAATAGGTTAGACGCATTAACGCCCATATTAAATTCTCTTAAAAACGATGAGGTTGTGTATTATCGTGATAGGGGAATTTATGAAGATGAAAATATTAGTTGGTGTGTTTATTCTCAGTTTCAGGGCAATATTCCTCCTGAAATCTCAAGTGCTAACGGTTATAAGATTGGGTTATTTCACGACCCAATACAAGGAGTCACTACCGATACCGGATATGGGTTTGGGGACCACGCATATGATATTGAAAAGTTTAAAGGTTTAGATATTGTTCTTTGCGGTGACATACATAAACGTCAAATTATTAATATTCCAAATAAAAAGAAAGCATATATGGTCGGTTCTACAATTCAACAAAATTTTGGTGAAAGTGTTACCAAACATGGATTTGGTATTTATAATATAGATAAGGATAATTATAAATTTGTTGATTTAGATAATCCAAGACCGTACCTATCTTTTAAAATAACAGATATTGAAGACTTAGAACATGGAACAGAGAGACTTACTAACTATTAATCTTACAGTAAAAGAACTTAAAGATATAAAATCATTCTGTAGTCTTAATGGGCTCAAATTCGAAGAGTTTGTTGATAGTTGCTTTAATAAAGGATATCAGATTGAAAAATACGGACTACTAACTACCGATAATGGTAAACAAATTATCTTTGAGGAAAAAGAAATAATTAAAAAGGTTATTGTTGAAGTTGAAAAGATAGTGGAAAAAGAAATTATTGTTGAAGTACCTATTGAGGTAATTATTGAAGTTGAAAAGATAGTGGAAAAAGAAATTATTGTGGAGGTTATAGTCGAAAAACCCATTAGAGTAATAGTGGAAAAAGAAGTGTATATTACTGATGATGATAAAATAAATAAGTTGTCGGTAAGGGCTAGTAAGTTAGAAGAACTAAAGATAGATTTAGAAAATAAAATATTAAACTTAAATTATCTTTTAGATGAAAAACCAAAAGAGATTATCAAAGAAGTAATAATAGAAAAGATAGTTAATACTGAAAATAAAGAAAAACTAACTAAACTTAAAGAGACTATTTCGATTATGTCAGATAGTATAAGAGAAAAAGACAAAAAGATTTTACAAATTCAACAAAGTATGTTAGACTTAGAGGAAATAAAAGGACCCATTAGAGGTAAATTCATGGGTTCTACAAATTTAAACGATAAATTATATAAATAATGGAATTAATAATTTGGTTAATGGCTGCCTATGGGATGAGTCAGATTTTAGTGTACGGTTCAATTTTTGATGGATTTAGAGAGTCAATACATCATTGGGGTAAAAATGAGAGAAACCCATTTAAGTTTTTAGGTTCATTTCTATCAAGTTTAATCTCATGTATGATGTGTACGTCAACATGGGTTGGATTCTTAATGAGTTTTATATGGTCACCTTTTATAAATATATTAGAAACTAATATGGTGGTGGGTATATTCTTTGACGGTATGTTAGCTTCAGGAGGTGTTTGGTTTATCAATACCGTTGTTGAATGGTTTGAGTCTCGTAAAGATAATGGATAAAGTAAAATATTATTTAATCCCTGGCGATTGGAGACTTCCACTTAAAATAGTTGCGATGTTAGTCAGTTGGTGTTTAAATAAGTCGGTATTGTGGTTAATAGTTCATTACCTTTTTGGTTGGATATATTTGGTTTATATTATACTAATGGGTGGATTCGTAGATGGTGGGTTTAAGGATATCATAAATTACTATTTTAATTAATTTATAATGATACTAACTATTGTTGACTCATAGGTTAATGTCCTGTATAATTAATAGTACTGTTAAAACAATTATTGGGATTGAAAATAAAGACATTATTAGTAAATCTCTCAAGTTTAATAAATATAAAATAATTAAAATTATGCCAAAAAGTAAAAAAAGAGGTGGTGAAAAAGCTCACCGTAAAAGAGTAAACTCAAGAAATAATCATCTTGCTGGAGTACAGAAAAAAATGCAAGAAGAGTATAATGCTGAAATGGAAAAACGACTTGAGGAGTATAAGAAAACCTTATCCGCAGATACTGAAAATACTGAAGTGATGGGTAATGAAGAACCACTTAATATTAGATTATAATCTTAATGATGGATTTATTTAATCCACCAAAAGAATTAAATTATTATTATATGAACCATAAATTAGATAATAGTGTTTTAGAGAACCCATATATTCAAGTTATTTGGGAAGACACTCCCGATAGTTTTACTCAAGAAAGGATTAAAAGAGTTAGGTCATATTTTGAAAAGAAATATAAATCTAAAAACGTAAATGTCGTCACCAAAGTAAAATCCGATGATTCGGATATACAGTCTGTTGATATTTCAATGAATATTCTAGATGAGAATTTTCAAAAAGAACTAATAAAAAAATATTTAATAGCTAATGGGTATGAGAGTAATTTAGAAGATATATTAGGTATTGATAATATTGTTGAGGACAAGATATCCTCTGAAAAGGCAGATATTACTCCATTTAAGAAATGGTACATTAAGAATATTGAGTTTTCTAATTTTCTATCTTTTGGAGATAAACAAGTTTTAGATTTTGAAAAAGTAAACGGGATTACTGCGGTTGAATCTAATCCACCTAATTACGGTGGTAAAACGGTTTTAACTGTTGACCTTCTACTCTTCCTATTCTTTAATACTACAACTAAGACTAATAAAGCAGAAGAAATATTTAACCGATTTAGAGATAAAGATAAAGTATCCGTTAAAGGAGAGATACAGATAGACGGTGAGGACTATATTATTGTTAGAGAAGTAAATCGAAAATTAAAGAGAAATAAAGAGGGGTATACGGTTAGTACAAGTTTAGAATTTTTTAAGAAACTATCCGATGGTAGTTTACAGAACTTTACTGGTGAACAAAGAAGAGAGACCGAAGACTTTATTAAGAAATCTATAGGTACTATGGATGACTTCCTAATGACTATTTTAACTACCTCAACAAATTTAGAGGAGTTAATCGACTCAAAACCAACGGCTAGAGGTCAAGTACTCTCACGTTTCTTAGGTTTAGATTCGTTAAGGTTAAAGGAAGAGGTGGCAAAGGAGATAACATCAAACTACTCGAAAGGAATGATTTCCAACATATATAATGTTGAGACCTTAAAAGAGGAAATTGATATTGCAACTATGGATGTTGAGCAAGAGTCTGAGAATATTAAGACTTTTGGTGACGAACTTAATGATGTTAATTCTCGTATAGGTAAAGGTCAGGGGTATCGGGATGATTTAATTAAGAAAAAACATACTGGATTGGATGATGAACTTCTAAGGATTAATCCAAGTATTTTAGAATTAGAAATTATGGGTTATGGTTCAAAAATAGGTACTATACTTAAAGAACTAACTAACATAAAGGTAGTTGAACCATCTAAGTATTATCATGAAGATGAGCATGACGAGGTTAAGGAACTTCTATCTGAAGAGAAAATTAAAGTAGGTACTATGGTATCTAGAGTACGGGACATCGAAGAGGAGTTAGAAACGTTTAAAGGAGGGTTAGAGTGTCAATATTGTGGTATTGAACTTGCAAAGTCAGACTATAATGAAAAGAAGAAAGATGAGTTAACTCATTTAATTATCAGCGTGGATAAGACAACGGTAAGTGTAGGTTCTCTAACTAAAAAAGAACAAACATTTATTGACCTTAAAAAAGAGTTTGATTTATATGAGAGAAACCAGTTAATTAAAGAAAAATTTGATATTCAGATAGAAGCTTTGGAATTAAAAAAGACTACTTTAGAGGATAAATTAAAACGATTTAAAGAAGTACAGAAGAAGCTCGAAGAGAATAAAAAAATCGATGAGACAATACTTAGAGCAGATATGAGATTAGATACTCTAACTATTGAGAGGGATGGTGTTAATAGTAAAATAGGTGACTCTAAGAATAATATTAAGAATCGTGAGACTAAGATAATAGAAAATAAAGATTTTATCAAAAGAATTAAATCTGAAGAAAAAATATTAAGATTATATAAGATATATTTAGAATTGTTTGGTAAGAAAGGTATTTCTAAGATGATTATGAGGAGTATGATGCCGGTAATTAACTCTGAATTACAAAGATTATTAGTTGATTCAGCAGAATTTAAACTAGTTGTTAGGGTCTCTGAAAAAGATGAAGTTGAATTTTTGATGATTGATAATAATACTGGTATTGATAAGTTAATGTCTTCAGGCTCAGGATATGAAAGAACGATAGCGTCTTTAGCGTTAAGAGCGGTACTAAGTAAAGTATGTTCATTACCAAAACCAAATATTGTGGTATTTGATGAGGTATTTGGTAAAATATCAAATGAGAATTTAGAAATGGTGTCGGAATTTTTCCATAAAATTAAAGATTATTTTGAGAAGATATTTGTAATTACACATAACCCATTAGTAAGTCAATGGGCGGATAGTATTGTTAAAATAAATAAGGTAGATAATATATCAAAAGTAGAGCAATGAAAAGAATAGTTATTACAGGTGGAATGGGATTCATAGGGTCTCATTTTGTAAATAAATTACGAGATATTTTACCCGATTGTGATATCACGGTAATTGATAAATTAACATACGCAGCTAATCTTAACCATTTAAAGTCTGAGGTTAAATTTATTCATAAAGATATTTGTGAGTTAACTGAATTACCTAATTGTGACTATATTGTTCATTTTGCCGCTGAGTCACATGTTGATAATTCAATTGAGGATGGGAGACCGTTTGTAAGAACAAATGTGGAAGGAACATTTAATATGGTGGAATTAGCTAAAAATATTAAAGGATTAAAAAAGTTTATTCATATTTCTACTGATGAAGTATATGGGGATATTGAAGATACTCATGAATCTACATACAAGTCAATTGAAACAGACTTACTTCAACCAAGTTCTTACTACTCAGCAACTAAAGCCGCGTCTGAAATGATAGTTACATCAGCAGGTAGAACATTTGGGTTACCATATATTATAACAAGGACCTGTAATAATTTTGGGGAGAACCAACACACTGAGAAAATGATACCAAAAATAATTAAAAGTATAAAGAATAGAAGACCTGTTCCAGTCTATGGTGATGGTAATCAAATCAGAGAATGGATACATGCGGATGATAATGCTACTTCTATTATTAATATAATGATGTCAGATAATATTAATAAGGTCTATAATATAGGTAGTGGATACCGTATAACTAATAACCAATTGATAGAAATGGTATCGGAAGTAGTTGGTGAAAAAGTGAATTTTATATATGTTAAAGACCGGTTAGGTCATGATAAGAAATATGCTTTAGATATTTCCAGATATAATGAGGACTTTGGGGTTATGGAGTACATTGACTTAAAAGGGTGGTTAACTAAAACAATTAAGTAAGATGGAGTGGGATGATTATTTTTTAAATATTGCGGAAAATGTTAAACTCAAGTCTAAAGATAAGAGGACTCAGATAGGTGCGGTTATAGTTGGTAAAGGTAATGAGATTGTATCTACAGGATATAACTCTTTTCCTCGTAATATTAATGATAGTATTGAAGAGAGACAAGTAAGGCCGGAAAAATATTATTGGTTTGAACATGCTGAACGTAATGCTATTTATAACGCAGCTCGTATTGGTGTAAGTCTACTTAATACTACTATGTATTTAACATGTGGAATACCGTGTAGTGATTGTGGTAGAGGTATTATTAGTTCAGGTATTAAGAAAATTTACTGTAAAACTGAAGATACTACAAGAAATAGGAAACATTGGGACGAACACGCAAAACGTAGTCAACAGATGTTTGAAGAAAGTGGTGTAGAGGTCATTTTCTACAATACCAAATAAACTCACTTAATTTTATCGTAAATACTAAATAATTACGTATATTTGAATTATGAAAAATGTGATATTTGACTTAGATGGTACGATTGCACTTATTGATGATAGAAGAACTTTGAGTACTAAACTTAATGGTAAGATAGATTGGGATATATTCTTTAATCCATCTAACATAAGTTTAGATAAACCAAATGAGTCAGTAATTAAAATGGTTCAATTGTTAAAATCAGATGGACATAGAATTGTTATTTTTAGTGGTAGAAGTAAAGGTACTAAAGAAGCCACAACTAAATGGTTAAATAAGTTTGATGTACCATTTGATGTACTGAAAATGAGACCAACTAGCCGAGAGTTTATGTTTATGTCAGACGATAAATTAAAACAAGATTGGTTAGATGATTTATTTCCCGATAAAAACGATATCTTATGTGTGTTTGATGATAGAGATAAAGTCGTAAAAATGTGGAGAGCAAATGGGTTAACTTGTCTTCAAGTGGCTGAGGGTAATTTTTAAAAAAGTAAATTAATAAAATATGACAGTAAAAGAATTAACATACAAGAAAAGGGGTGAGGATATATATTATCCTCCATTAACATATTATATCATGGAAGATGATACTGCCGTTGGTATATATCAGGGATTCCGTGGTGAAAACCCAGATTTGGATTTTATTGTAAAATATCGTGAACCAGGTAAAAGACTTAGAACTCCATCACATACCCATTGGATAGTAGACCTATTGGTAAAATGTGAGTATAGTAAAGTATTGGTGGGTGAGTATATTACAATGATGTTAAGACAATATAATTTATTATGTCCATTCCAAAATATTGAGGAAAGAAATAATTATCAATTAATGATAGACTTTACTGATTATAAAGAATTAAATGGATATGGGCATTATAATATAAGTACATTAAGTGCCTTTATTGAGTTATTTATTAGATGTGAAAAACAATCGTCTGAAGCGTTTATGTTTAAAACGTTATTACAATTAGTCTTAGACTATTGCGATGATAAAAAAGACTTCTACCAAGTTGTCGGATATTCTAAAAGAGTATAATATGAATATATTAGTAACAGGTGGGGCTGGTTTTATTGGTTCCAATTTAATAAAACGATTAGTTAAGGTATACCCACATGCTATTATAATATCGGTAGATAATTATTTTACGGGTAAACGGAGTAATCATGTTGAGTCGGTAGAGTATTTAGATATGTCAGTTAATGAGTATATGGATTCAAATATAGACTTTATCCCTGACTATATTTTTCATTTTGGTGAGTATTCTAGAGTTGTTACATCTTTTGAAGATATTGAGTATTTAATTGAGACTAATCTATACTCTACCTCTAAATTGATTGAAAAATGTAAACAATGGGGGAGTAAGTTAATATACTCAGCGTCATCATCAAAGTTCGGTAATGAAGGTAATGATGAAAATTTATCGCCATATTCATGGGTTAAAGCTAAAATGGTTGAACTGATTAAGAACTACAATGTATGGTATGGGTTAAACTATGAGATTGTTTATTTTTATAATGTGTATGGTAGTGGTCAGATTGAGGAAGGTGATTACGCTACCGTTATCGGTATTTTTGAAAGACAATATCGTAATAATGAAAAACTCACTGTGGTAGAGCCAGGTAATCAACAAAGAGATTTTACACATATAGAAGATATTGTTAATGGATTAATCTTGGTTAGTAAAGAAAATAAAAATCATGAGTGGTTCCTTAGAAGTGGAATTAGTAAAACTATTATTGAAATAGCTGAGATGTTCGGTGAATGGGTATTTATTCCTCAAAAACGGGGTGAGAGATTTAATAGTGATGAATTTCCTTCAGATACTAAAGATATATTAAAGTGGAAACCAAAACATATGGTTGAGGAATATATTAAGTTAGTGAAAAAGTCTATTTAAATTTTGTAGTATAGGGTGTTTTGATTATCTTTGTAATAGAAACTAAAAACTATGACAAAGAAATACGACATCATTGAAACTACAACTATAAAGTCAATATATGGTGATGACGTAATTTGTAAAAAAATTAAAAACGAGTTCTTTAAAGACTCTACTCTAATTTCTGAATTAGAAAGTGAGTTAGCAAAAAAAGAGCGTAATGATTGTGTTGTTCGAGCATTCATGATGGCATTAGATATACCTTATGATAAGTCACATAAGTTTGTTAAAGATAAGTTCAATCGTGAAAACTTAAGAGGTACTTACACCTCTCGTTACCTTAAAAACATTTTAGGTTGTCAAAAAAATGGAAAAAAGATGAGACTAATGGGTTATCACCCCAATCAATGTTTAGGTAGAAAAAAATTGGTAAACCCTAATTATAAAAAAGAAACCGGTTATACTGTTAAATCATTTATGGAACAACATACAGTTGGACGATACTTTATTATTGTTAAGGGACATGCATTAGCTTTAGTGGATGGGGTATTATATGGTAACCCTGACGAACAGTTTAAGGGTTTTCGTCGCCAAGCACATTACATCATTAAATGTGGGTAATTAAAATAAACGGCATAAAAAAAGGGGTGTGATGTCGTCCATAAATTTTTCAGGAATTTTCAGAGTTTAGTATTAAATACTTTTTTATTATATTAGAATATTTATTATTATGAAAATTATATTAACAGAAGAACAATTTAAAAGAGTTTTATTAAAGGAATCATCCACTTATAAGGCATCACCTGAATGGTTGTGGAAAATGACATATAATAATTCCCAAAACAAAGATATATTGGGTGATAATAAAAATTCTTTATTTCCTTACTTTGAAGCATCTGCTGAATTATTAAGTGACACCAGAAAGGAAATAATTGAATATTTAAAATCTAAGGAATCTGATATTCACTCTAAAGATGGAAAGATATTCGAGGGGTTTAGTAGTGATGATTACATTACGATTGCTAAAAAAGTTTATAGTAACCCTTCTTTACAAACCTCAATAAGTAATATAATTAAAAACTCAATAGAAAGTCTTAATACAATAACATCACTAAAACTAAAAACCGCTTGGACATTTTCTAGTAAAGGACCGATAATGGAATCTCTAAGAAAACAGGTTAAGGATATAATAAAACGAGACGCGTGGAGTGTTGAACAAGTTTTAGGGAGAGCTTCAGAAAATAGGGAGAAAAAAAATGGTTACCATTTATGGGACAACCTTATCTCAAACCTTAATATAGATACAATTGTAAATAATATTTATACAACATTAAATGACGTGATAAAACTTTAAAAGTCCATATTGTCGTATGGGTCTAATAGACTGTTCTGTCTAAAGCCAACACCACCAACATATGTTTCCATATTCTTAATTTGTTTTCTATAATATTCCATCATTTTTTTAGCGACTTCTCTATCATACTCCTTATCATTAGTTTCGGGTACTATGTCATCAACATATATAGACCCCCTGAACCTTCTAAGGTCCCCCTCATGGTTTAATATGTCATCAATGTCGGATTGGTCCATATCGAACTCAATATCCTCTACAGGGTACTTATTTGAATCCTCATCATCTTCATTAGAGTTCGGCGTAAACTCTTCAATTATATCCTCAGCAGGTTCTAATATATCTTCAGCAGGTTCTAATTCTGACTTTAGGTCATTAAGTATATATTCTATCATTTTAGTTCCATATATATCTAATAATCTTGTAATGATAAGTTTTGGGTTTTTCCTCATGTATCTAACTACATCTGGAGGTATCTCTCCACTATATTTACCAAAAACCTTTTCTAGTTCAACTTCTCTATCCGTTTTATTAATATGAGGCTCTATATTAAAATTTTGTTCATTAAGCTTTTTTTGTACGGCATTTTGTATTATCTTTGTGAGCTTAGTTTTAGGAATTATAAGTTTTTTCATAATAATTTGTTTTTTCTTATAAATATAAATAGAATCAAAAAAAATACACATGAAAGAAAAATCGACACCTTATTTACTATTTATTTTTGCGGACTTTAAAAGTGGTTCCACAATCTTAAGAGATATACCGTTACAACTATTACCAATCAGTACTTCAAAATATTTTAAATTTAATCACGATAAGTCAAATCTTATTTGTAACTTTGAATCCACATTACCATTTAATGACCTAAGAAGTTTTATTGATAGTACAATAGGATTAATTGTAGACCAATGGTATTTAATAGAACATTCTGTTAATATGGCAATACACATAGAAGACTCTTTAAAGTTTAATTTATTAGATTTAGAGTCTGAAAACCAAATATCTCCTAAGAATACAGGATTTAATAATAAATTAGATGAGGAGGAAATGGGTAAGATGATGGATTATTTCTTAGACCGACACATGAGGTCTATGGAATCAATAGATATGGAAGAAATGATATTTAATGATAATGATGATGAAGAAGAGTTAATTACGAAACTAAAAAGAAATAAAGACAACACATTAACTAAACCAACATTAAACCAATTACTGGAGAAGGTTAAAGAAAAGGGGATTAAAACACTAACTAAATATGAAAAACAAATATTAGACGACTATGCGAGAAATTAAAAACAATAACGGTATGTATCCGTTGAACCAAGATGAAATCCAAATGTATTTAAAAGATATTCGTAAGATTTCTGTTATGACAGCTGAAAGAGAACGAGAATTATCTAATATTATGTGTTCAGATGAATGCACTCAAAAACAAACAGATACCATACATAAAGAACTTTTGGAAGGTAACCTTAGATTTGTTATTACAGTAGCTAAACAATATCAAAATCAAGGATTAGATATGTCAGATTTAATAGCTGAAGGTAATTTAGGGCTAATGAAAGCGATTAAGAACTTTGATTGGACTAAAAAACTTAGATTTATCTCTTATGCCGTATGGTGGATTAAACAATCAATTCTACAATCACTTAATGAGAACTCGAGAACTATTAGGTTACCTGTTAATGTAGTACAAGACTTATATAGAGCCAAAAAAGTAGCTCAAAAAACAAATACTGAGCTAGCAGATAAGTTTGTTAATCTACCTAAGACTACTTCAGTCGATAATTTCATAAACGATGAGGGAGACACTCTAATTGATTTAATTGAAAATAAAGAGTCAATACAACCTGACGAAGCGTTTAATACTAAAAATGAATTAAAAAGTCGTTTAATAGGTATTATGTCAATACTTGATGACCGCGAAAAAAATATTGTCGAAGAATATTATGGGTTGAATGGGACACCTAGAACTCTTGAGGATATTGGAGGTGATTTTAGTTTAACAAAAGAAAGGGTTAGACAGATTAAAGAGAAAGCATTACGTAAACTACGCAATGAAAGTTCAACACTATTCGATTATTTATAGGACTTTCAACTACTTATGATTAGTAAAAAATGATTTTATGGGTATAATCACAGAAATTAAAAAACATATTTTTCCGACTATAGTTGCACTTTCAGCCTTATCTGTTAGTGCCTCTGCAGCGTTTTATTCGGTATCAGGGTTAAGTAAATTATTTGCGGGAGCAACACTTGAGGTGATTATTATGGCTAGTTCATTAGAATTCGCTAAATTAGTTACCGCATCATTACTCTATCAATATTGGGATAAACTAAATAAGTTATTAAAATTTTACTTAACATTATCAACTATCGTTTTAATACTAATTACTTCTGCGGGGATATATGGATTTCTCTCTTCTGCGTATCAAGAAACGGCAACTAAGTCGGAAATAGTTGATAGGGGAATTATGGTGTTAGAATTAAAAAAAGAAAGATTCGAAGAAAATCGATTGGACTATTCACAGGAAAAAAAACAATTAGATAATGGTATCACGGATTTACGTAAAGGTCTAACAAATAATGTAATACAATATAAAGACAAAGAGACTGGTGTTATTATAACAACAACTTCATCGGCGACTAGAAGGGCGTTGCAATCTCAATTAGATATGTCAATAGATAGACGGGATATTATATCTAGAAAGATTGAGTCCTCTCTCGATTCTATATCTGCATTAGAGGTAAAAATACTAACAATCGGTAGTGACTCTGACATATCTAGTGAACTAGGACCCTTAAAGTACTTAAGCGAGTTAACGGGTAAACCTATGAATATCATTATTAATATACTTTTATTGGTTATAATATTTGTATTTGACCCACTTGCAATTTCATTAGTAATTGCGTCTAATTTTGCGTTTAATCAAATCAATAAAAAAAATAAGGTAGAACTTGAGTCAGATATTGATATATCTAAAGAGGCGGGAAAGATTGAAAGAAGATTAGTGGATATGGAACCAAAACCCTTAAATCCTTCTAAAGATTTTATTAAACGATTAGAAAAAGAATTAAGTAAAACAGGTTATTCTATAAATTTGCATGACACCAAAGAGGATGTAACTGAAAAAACTATTACTGTAACTGATGATTTATTGGAAAATATTAATAAATTAAAAGAAGAGAGTGAAGAAACTAATGAAATAATTGAACCTATAGTTATTCTACCACCAAATAAACGAGTTTTAACCTATAGGAGACGAGATGGAGACAATCCAAATAAAAAAACTAACTAACTTTAAACCTGTTGGTAATCACAAAATAAAAAAACAAATAGTATTAACACATACTGCTAGACATATGAAAGACTATGTCCACAGTCTTAAATACCGGTTGAATGGGAACAACACAAAATTACCACACTATATTATATCGCGGAAGGGTGAAATTACTCAAATTCTATCTCCGGAAACTTACAGTAATTATATGGGTATAAAATCATATAATAAGTCTATGATAGTAATTTCATTAGAAAATTTAGGTTGGTTACGTAAAAACCCACTAGTTGGTGGATACATTAACTGGATTGGTAATATTTATAAAGATAAGGTACATGAAAGGAGATGGAGAGGTTATTTTTTTTGGCAACCATATAGTGCCCAACAAATGATTACTCTATCAATACTTATAAATAAACTATGTGTAGAATTTAATATACCTAAGACCTTTATTGGTCATAATGTGAAGGTTGATGATATTGAAAAGTTTAATGGAATTGCGACATATAGTAATTACGATAAAGAACGAACTGATTTAAATCCATCCTTCAATTTTGAAGAGTTTATAAAAATAATAGAAAATGATTAACAAATACGATGAATTAAAAACTTTATTAAGTGCATCTAGAAAGATGTTAGGTAAAGAAAATCTTAGTGAGATTAAAAATATGTTACAAAAACGAGGACTCATTAATGAACAAGAAGACGAATCAATAACTCTTGATGTTAACTCTGAAGACGGACCAATAAATCTTGCGGCTGACTCTGAGGAGGAAATTGAAATTCAAACGACTCCTGATGAAGATAAGAAAAAATCGTACAGAGTTTCTGGAGGTCTTATAACTTTACACGGTAAAACAAAACAAGAGATAGAGTTATCTACCGATGAGAAAACTTCTTTTCAAGAGACGATGGATGAGTTTGTTAATGAAGTTTCGGACTTATCTGATTTCGGAACTTTAAATGTTTATCCAAACAATGTAGATTGGTCGGGTACCGTTATTGATTATGATGTTGAGTTTTATTTTTCGATAGGAGAAAACAATGGAGTGTATATTAATGGTGATATGATTAAATTAGATGATGGTTTAGTTGAATTAGTAAATAAGTTAACTTCTTTTTATGATAAGTTTAAAGCTAAATGGGCTAAAATACTATCACAGAGAAAGAAGACTAAGAATGTAGACGAGGTATGATTATAAGTTCAATATTCTCCACTATTTTAAGCGGTATAAATAGCTTATTTAGTTTTATTAAAAAGAATCCTAAGTTTTTCTTAGGTGTTCTTGTTATGATGCTAGTGATTTTATTATTTAGACAGTGTGGTAGTATTGAGGAATTAAAGAATGAAATAATAATAAAGGAAGTTGAAAATAAAAATGATAAAAATAGATTCTTTAATAATATTCAGACTTTAAAAGATTCTGTGGAGTTTATTGAAGAAAATAATATATATGTTAAATCATTACTTAGGGTTCAGGAGGATGAGTTATCGGTACTTGACATACAATTAGAGAGCGCCAAAAAAAATATACAGGAATTGGTTGATAAGGTCGGTGATAATCCTAAAATTAAAAATATATATATAACTCAGATAAGTTCAGAATTATCTACTAGTGATGTTATGACTAATATTGATATGGATACGTTAGGTAACCTTTCGATAGGTATAAAAGATAGTAATCAAGTTTATAGTTTAGAGACTGAAAGTTGGTTTAAATTAGTACCTAATAATGATTCGTTAAAATTGGTATTAGTGGATAAGTTTGGTTTAAATAAATCTTCATTACTAAGACATCGATTAAATTTTTCATTAACTTTATCACAGATAGAGTTAGAAAATGGGTTAACGAGAGTAGTTATAATCCCAACAGACACAGATGGGAATTCCATTCCACCAAGTATTTTACAAATACCATTTATTAATGGTGTGGAGTTCATGGATATAAAACCTAATATATTGAAAGTACCTACAAAAGTTAAAAGCCGAAGAAGATTTGGAGTACTAATAGGTCCATCTTACGGGTTATACAACATAAACAATTCATTTCAAGCCACATGGGGTATTGGAATAAGCGTAGGTTATACAATTTTATAATACTTATTAATATGGCACTAACACAAGCAGATAAAAACGATATTGAAGTGATGATAAGAAAGGAAATTAAAGACTTTCTTGGTTCGACTACAATAAATCAATATGAGAAAAAAATCATCGACAAAATTCAAGATGAGATTCGTAGGGGTAAGATAACTAAGGATATTAGTGAAATAGTATCTAAAGTTATGAAAGAATTCTATAAAATAATGTGGACTAGAAGAAGTTTCTGGGAACCATCTTTAAAAAATGTTAAATAATGACTGATATATCTAACTTATTAAAAAAATCTTTAGGAAAAGAAATGAACTCCGCAATGGCGAATAATTACTCAAGACATGGCGACACTGACTCTGTTAGTGATTTTGCGATGTCGACTAATTCACTTAAAAAGGAAGTACAGGAGGATGGGGAAAAACCGAAAAATACGGACAGTACATTAACTAAGATACTTTCTAAGATAGCTAAAGATTTAGATGATGAGGAAACAACTAAAGAGGAACCTAAAGAGATGACAGGAGCGTCATCTGCCGGTGGATATTCGGAGCCTTTATTCGGAGAACCTAAAAAAAAGAAAAGAAAAATAAAAGAAGAGAAGTTGGATGGTGGTTTATCAGATGAAATGAGTCTTGAGGATTTAGCTCAACATCATAAGGTAGATATTACAAATGTGATTGAAGTAATTGAAAAGGGGGTTAATGTTGAAATGGAACATACTACAGATATGTTAGTTGCTTTTGAGATAGCTATGGACCATATTTACAAGGACTTAGATTATTATGATAAGTTAAAAGATATGGAAAATGATTCATATAAGGAAGAATCTAAAGAAGCTACTACATCATCATCCTCAGGTCCTTATGACGCACCATTTGGAGGACCTAGAAAAGACCCACTATCTATCGATACACCTGAGAACGTCTATTCAAAATTAAGGTCTGTAACGGATAAGAACTTTCCAAGGTACGGTGGAAAAGGTGGTACATATGTTAAGATAAAAGACAAGTGTAAAAAGTTCCCTTACTGTAATCAAGGAGATATAAATGCATTAGAGTTCTTTGAGAATAATATAGTTAAAGAGGCAATAAAACGAGTATCAAAAAGACATAACTTGGATAGTTCCTTTATTAAGGGGGTTATTATCGAAAGGTTAAATAAATAATTGATACTTACCATATATTTATAATAAAAATACTGATATGAAAGATATTGAAAATATGATTGACAAACTCGTTGAAAAAGTACTCAAAGAGGAAGTCAATGTAAAAGTTAAGAACATTACCGAGTCTGTTAAAAGAGAAATCGATGAGATGGAAGAATATTATGAGGTGGCCCAAAATCGTAAAGACACAAGAAAGGCTAATAAAGAAGAATCTAATGAAAACATGGGTAAAATGCCTGAAGATAGAAGTCAGTATAATGGAAGAGACTCTGAAGTTGTTGGAGTATATTCTAACATAGACAAACAACGCAAAGAAATGGGGGAAGAAATATGTGAAGAGTGCGGTGAAGAAATTTGTGGGTGTGGTACTGGCGAAATGGGAGAAGGAGCTAAACCTGATTTTTTAGATTTAGATGGTGACGGAGACAAAGAAGAATCAATGAAAAGTGCCGCTAAATCAAAGAAAAAGAAAAAAGAGACTAAAGAGGCTATGGGAGCATCATCTGCGGGAGCATATGTTGGGCCTTTAGATGTGGATGAGAGTACAGGAAAAAAACATACATTTAAACTTACTGAAGATGAAATGATTGAATTAATTGAAAGAATAGTTAAAGAGCAAAAAATTGAAGGTCTTTCGTCTGAAAAGACTGCTATGAAGACAACTAAGAAAGATAATGAGGATTATATTAAATCTGTCACTAAGAAAATGAAGAAGTATCTTAATGACGCTGATGAAGGTGAGTACGTTGCTGACCCAACAGAGTTTCCTAAGGGTAATGGTGATAGAAAAGAAGATAAGATGATGTATACGGCATCTGATGGGGTAGAAGAGTATATTGAACAAATTGCACGTTCAGGCGGTATGGAGAATTTAGAATACGACCAAATAAAACCAGACGAAGAATGGTTAGATTTAAATATAATGGGTTCTTCTGAGACGGGTAATAATCCTGAATGGGGTAATGCAGTTAAGACAGACACCGCAGCTAAAGTTAAAGACAGGATGGATAAAAATATCTTAGCTAAACTTAAAAAACAGTCTTACAATAAGGCACCACAACCGGTTACTGATTATGCAGGTAAAAAAACTCATAAAAATTCTATGGCAGGTATTGAGGTTAACGAGTCGAAGACTGAAAGTAAGAAAAAGATAAAAGTAAATGAGGATATTAATAAAATGAAAAATTTAATTTCACATAATTACAGAACACAATAACAAACAAAACTTTATATTTTCTTGGTCCACACTATACTTTCAATATGAAAAGATATAGTGTGGACCAATTTTTTAACTGGATATCCAAACCTATGAAGGAAGAAGATATAGATACATGGAATCGTGCCAATAATATAATACCTGAATATAGTGAATTATTTGAAGATTTCAGTTTTTCATTATATTATTTAGTTAGTTCTACATACCTAGGATTTAGTCACGGAGATAATAATGTAACAAAAATAGGTATTAATAGTGAAGAAAAAGTCAAACACTTTAGTTGGTGTTGGGATAAAACAATTACTAACTTTCAAAAGGAAAATATTACATTTAAATTTAGCGATGAAGACTATGACTACTTCGAATCGTTTTATATGGAAACATTCTACGACCAATTAGATGAAACGGTAAGAGGTGTTCTTGAGAATTTTTTAATTGAGTTATTCAATAGAAAAAGAGTGGTTACAAAGTCTGATATGGAAATGTTTACGGACCTATATAAGACACTTGAGCGTTCGCTCAAATTATAATTTTTCCTCTATCTATTTACATTCAGCAATATAAAATTAAGTTTTTAAAAAATAAACTAAAATAAAATATTTAAGGAAATGAAAACATTAGAAACAATTAAATCATTAGTCGAGGAACTTTCAGTTGATACCGCAAAATTTTACTCAGGTAATAAATCTGCGGGTGTTAGAGCAAGAAAAGGTGCTCAACGATTAAAAGGATTACTACAAGATTTAAGGTTAGAAATCTTAGCGGAAAAAAACAACTAATATTATGATAGAGAATATAATGACATATATTAGTTATTTTACTGCAGTATTTACATTATTATCACTTATAAGGGTGGTTGTAAATTTCATTAGAGCCCTTCTATCTAACCCACCTCAAAAATTTGAGATTAGTGATAAGTCTTTAGTTTACTACGGATTTTGTGTATCATATTTAATAACATTATTAATTATAACACTATGAATACATACTATAGTTTTTTAGAAAAAATACATCCATACTTAAGGACTGTAAGAAAATTAAAAACACATGTTAGTTATGATTTAATATTTCCGGATAAATGGGTACTGCCAAAGAATAATAGTAAGGATATTGAAATCGTGAAAAATGGAAACGAATCAGGTAGTGTTTTATTATCTTTTGTTTGTCCAATTAAAGAATCTCCCGTCACGCAAATTGAGTCATTGATTGATAATATAATTAAAACAAATAAAGAGAGAGAAGATAAAGACAAATTATTTAGACTTAAAGTTCAAGAATTAAAGAGTATCTTTGAACAACAGAACTTAGAGGATTTAAAAAATCTTAAATTTGATGTCGATGAAATAGATAATATACTTAATTCAAATGGAGAAGAACACAACGAACATAGACATACAGAAGGAGTTACACTTGTTGGAGAGGGAACAAAAGAAAGTAATTAATGATATTAAGAACTCAAATAATTCTATTATTCAAGAAATTAAATCATTTAATAGAGAAAATGTGAGTAATACTATCTATGTTGATAAAAAATATACATTATGGCAACGAGTAAAGAAAGTTTTAGGGATGAGTTAGAAAAACTAGCTAAGATATCGGAAGATATTGATAATTCAATACTCTCTACCGGTGATGTCAGTATTGTGGTAGAATTAGATTCTGAAAATTATCAAAATATCATTCGAAATTTTTCCGAGATTTATAAACATAATGAAGAAATGATTATTGACATATCAGGAACTAAGTTTACTTTCGTTTTGAAAAAGTAGTTGTTTGACGGTATAGTTTCTGTTTATTAAAACCATTTCTTACCAATAAATCATATATCCATTTTCTTTGTATTATAGACGTATCTTTAATAAATATTGCATCATCTCTTCCATTTTGCCTAAAATAGTTCTCAATAGTCTCAAGTAGTCTATGAGAGTCATCAACATTCTTTAGACTAAAGACAAAAAACTTATCATTAATCTGAATGATTAATTTATTATGTAGAGTAGATATGCTCTTCATTTCCTTTCTAATGCAATATTGTTTTATTAACATATCAAAGGTGATTCGTTCATTTGTCAACCAATCATATATTTTTTCTTCTACTTTATATGGTTTGATTTGTTTTATAATGTAATCCGTTTCAGAAGAGATAAAAACCTCTTCATTTCTACCCATCTCATCTTCCTGAAATAGGGGTATTTGGTAATAATCTTGATTACTTAATAACGCTAATTCATATTTTGATTTTTCAGCGTTTTCATATCTAACCTCAAAAGTGTGGGTATTTTCTTTTAAAAGTGATTTAAATTTACTAATTGCTCGTTTCTCAGACTGATAACCTTTGATTATCTTTTTCTTTTTCTTATTCTTAAACAATACAAGTATATAATTCTGCATGAAAGACTATTATAAAATTTTACAAGTTAATAAAGACGCTTCTCAGAGTGAGATTAAAAAGGCGTATAGGAAATTAAGTAAACAATATCATCCAGATGTAAACCCTGAAGGGGAAGAAATGTTTAAAGAGATTGTTCATGCTAATGATATTCTAAGTGATATTACGAAAAGAAAGGAATATGACAATCCAAATCCATTCGGTAAAGGTGGGAACCCATTTGATATGTATCAGGACATGGCCAATGCGCATATGAGACAAAGAAAACCAACTACTAAAGATAAAATGGTTAAAGTTACCTTAACTCCTGAAGAGTCATATCTTGGTGTTGATAAGGAAATTACTTATAAAGCTAAAGAGTCGTGTGTTTTATGTACAGGTACTGGTGGTAGTAAAAAAGTTTGTACCTCTTGTGCAGGGAGAGGAGTTCATCGACAAAAGATGGGTACAGGTTTCTTTACTCAAGTTGTTGAAACAATATGTCCAACATGTAATGGTAGTGGTAATATGATTATTGACCCCTGTCTAAAATGTAATGGAATAGGTTCTACAGATACATTTAAGACTATTAAGGTTACCATCCCAAAAAGTGTGGATACCGGTGACTTCTTAAGGGTTAGGGGTAAAGGTGACTATATAAATAATATCCAAGGAGACTTATTAGTTCAGATTAATCTTATTAAAAGTCAGTATGAAAAAGTAGGTAGAGATTTAATTTTTCAATTAATGATAACCCCTATTGAAATGATTCTTAGTGACAAGTTTAAGATTCCTCACCCTAATGGTGAGTTACAAATAAATTTACCTGAAACATTAAGTACAGAAAAACCCCTTAGAGTAAAATCTAAAGGGTTTGTTACTCCAACAGGTATTGGAGATTTCTATATAAAGGTAGGAGTCATAAATCGTGAAATTAGTAAAGAAGAAAGGTCTAAACTAAAAGTGTTATTGGAAAAGACTGATTAAGTCTTTAATTAATATTACCGTTCCGTATATGCTTGTTCCTAACATAAAAAATGAAAGGACAATAATACCCATTTGACCTTTATCTAATCCTTTTTTACAAGAGTTACATTCTTTTTCATCACCTTCTATTTCAAATGGGTCTATGTTATCTTCTTTTGCCATAATATATTTTTATAATGTTAATTTAATTCATTGAAGTTTTAAAACTACAGAATAAATTTAATAAATAAAATAGGTATAGTAAATCCTAAGATAATGGTATTACTTAATAAAAATAGTGATATTTAACTTCCAACCTATATTTATAATAAAAAACGATTATGAAAAAAATTTTAGATTTAATTAAGAAAACATATAACACAGTTAAAGATTGGATTGTGAGTAATGGTATCGAAGGTGTTGCGGGTATTATTTTAGGGATAGTGTTATGGGTTTTAGGTTATAAGGTTTACGCTGGATTTGCATTCGGTGTTTTTGCAACTATAAATTGGAAGTTACTTAAAACATGGGTAATGCTTAAGGTTAATAAAGTTAAGTAACTGATAAGATTACAAATACCTTTTAAATATAAGAAATAAAAAACCTCACACTATGTGGGGTTTTTTTTATATTATTATTTGCCTTTTGAATTTTATTTACTATCTTTGTTAAAAACAATAATAGATGTTATCATATATAGGAGGAAAAAGTAGAATAGGTAAGTGGATTGTAAATTATTATCCACAAGATATGGAAGTTTACGTTGAAACATTCGGAGGAATGTTTTGGTGTTTTTATAATATGGATTTGGAATTATATCCAAATCTTAAAAAAGTAGTGTATAATGATTTTAACCCTCTTAATTATAACTTATTTTTGTGTATTCAAAATCCAAAAGAATTATTAAAGGAAGTGGAGTCAATACCTTGTCAAGAAAGAGATGTTTTTCCGACACCACCAGAGTATAAAGAATCGTTTAATCAATTTCAGGAAGAGATTTTTAAAGATAATTATTTGATTCGCGATAAACCAAACTATAAAGTGGCGGCTAAGTATGCGTATATCTTAACACAGGTATTTAGCGGTAGTAAACCTGAAACTTCAGGTTATATTGATTTAAAAGGTAAGTATAAGTCGAAATATCTAACATTTAGAGATAAACTTAGAAATGAAAAATGGGTGAATAAATTCTTAGCGGTTACTCATGTAGAAAATATGGATTTTGATGATGTAATTAAAAAGTATGACTCACCAACGACTTACATTTACTTAGACCCACCTTATTGGAAAACTGAAAATTATTATTCAAATCATGACTTTGACCGTAATGACCATGAGAGATTAGCCAAATCCTTAAAAAATGTTCAAAGTAAGTTTTCTTTATCCTATTATGATTTTGAACTCTTATCAACATGGTTCCCTAAATCTAATTACGTTTGGGTGAGTAAAGATTTTGCAAAGGCATCGTCTGCATCTAAGGGGAAGAAACAGAATAAAGGAACCGAACTCTTAATTATGAATTATGAATTAGATGGATTAACTGAATTTACTAAAAAAATTGAGACTGAAACTAAAAATGTGGTAGGTAGTCAAATCTCTTTAGACCTATAAATGAATATATCATAAGTAATATGACTTAAAAAACTGATTATTTTTAATTATGTATATATTTATAAGAAAACAAATTGTAATATGAAATTTAATGAGATTATAAGAGCCATTATCGTAGAACAGGGGCGTTATGAGATTTTAAAGAAAACTTATACCGAGCCAAAGAAAAAGGGAGATACTGTTAAACCTGCAAGACTATCAATTAAAACACTTAATGACATTGTATTATCAGACCCTACAACTCGTAGTAGTGGTAATACAATTAAAAAAGCTGGTAAATATGTTAATTGGATACTTAAACAATATTTACGTCTTGAATCTAATGTTGAGGCTCAATATGGTACACCACAATTTAAAAAAGAATTAAAAGAGAAATCTGATTTATTCTTTGAAGATTTATATAAAACAACTGAAGACCTCCAAAAATTTGATAGATTTAAAAGTAAGATAGATGTTGAATTAAGAGATATTAATAAGTTAACCATAGACACATTATTTAATACGGTTAAGGATTTTAGCTTAGAAAAGGCTATAACCACTAAAGCGGAGAGAAAAGAGATGGATGTCCATCCAGGTGCTAAACAAGTATATAACGGTAGTAAATACGATGTCTATATGATTGAGGACCAAGGTGAATTAGGTAAAGAAGCCGCATGTTTTTATGGTGGACAAAACAAGGAAACTCGTTGGTGTACATCCGCACCAGGATTATCTTATTTTAATACGTATATCAAACAAGGTCCATTATATGTTTTAGTTGATAAGACCGACACCGAAGTTGGCGAAATTTCTGGTTTACCAAAACATAGATATCAATTCCATTTCCCTAGTAATCAATTTATGGATGTTAGTGATAGACAAGTTAATTTAGTTGAGTTTTTATTGGGTGAAGAAGAAGGTTTAAGAGAATTTTTTAAACCTGAATTTATGAGAGGTTTATCTAATTCGGATGGTACTGAAGTTACTGTTGAATATCCAAGAGATGCTGCATCTAAATTTATAGCGTTATATGGATTTGATGAATTCTTTAATGACTTACCTGATAATTTAGGTCGATTAGACTTCATTAAGGGTTCTGGTGGTTATGGACAACAAAATGCTAATGATTCTAATTTAATAATTTCAATCCCTCCAACCATAGGTAGGTTTAATAGTATGTATGCGTTACATCTTGACGGTATACTCCAAGAATTGCCGAAAGAAATCTCTAATTTATCGGACTTAATGTTTCTTTCACTACCAAACAATAAAGACTTAAAATCACTACCAAAGGAAATGGCAGAAAAAGTGGGAGACAAATATAAGATGTCTAATTTAGCGGTCATAACTTTGACAGGTTCCAATCCAGGAGTTATTATACCTGAAGAGGTACAAAAAATGATTGATGAAAAAAATATTAAGGTTTTTAAGTAAGCTATTGAAATAATATAATATTTCATTTAAATTTAATAAAAACATTTAATATGGAAAACGTTAATGTTGATGTAGAGATATACTTCTCAAAACTCAAGACATTCTTTAAGGAAAACCCACAGGACCTACGAAACTTAATTGGGGAAATCTCCAGTGATGATTTCTTTACTGAAGTTTATAGAAAAATCTATCATAACTCTGAAAATGGTGAGGACTTAGAACTAACCCAAAGGCAGATAATGGGAATTATTTTAGAGATTAAAGGAATAGGTTTTAAACCAGAGGATAAAACACATAAAGTTAGTGATAATAATGTACAAGACTCTAATTTTGTTAGTAGGTTATTTAAAAAAACGAAATACGGTTTATTCGGTTTAAACTAACTCTTATTTTATAGTGTTTATTTATTTATTTAGTTCTTTATTATATTATTATATAAATAATTAATTTAATAATCTGTGTATTTTAGAGATAATAACTATAACGATAGTATTGATAAATTCATGGTCATTACAGTGGCCACTGAAAATAATCGAAACTTAGATAGGTTTAGAGAGTCCTGTCATTATTATAACATTCCATATAAGATTTTAGGGTTAGGTCAAGAATGGAATGGTGGAAAGGCTAAAGACGGAGTATTATTACAACCGGGGGGAGCTCAAAAAATCAATTTATTACGAAAAGAACTCGATAGTTATCCTGACTTAGATAATCACATAATACTCTTTACTGATTCTTATGATGTTTTCTTTAATGATGATTCAAAAAGTATTGTTAAGAAATTTAGAGAGATGGGGTATCATATTGTATTTTCAGCTGAAAAGGTTTGTTGGCCGGATGATAATCTAAAGGATAAATATCCTAACTCTCTAACCGATTATAAATACTTAAATTCAGGTGGATTCATAGGATATGGGAGCCATATAATTAAATTAATTAATAAGGTTGAGGTTAGTGATGATTATGATGACCAATTATATTATACTGAAAGATATTTTGAAAATTTAAAAGATGAGAAGACCATTATATTAGACCACAAACAATTTTTATTTCAAACGTTAAGTGAGTCAATAGATGATATTAAGGTTAAAGATAAACGTGTGGTTAACATGGTAACTAATGAGTACCCTTCAATTATACATGGTAATGGAGGGGCTTACGCTAAAAATTACTTAAATGACTTATATATTAAGATATTTGGTACCCAAAATATTAAATCTAAAATAGATATAATAACTCCAGAATATAATTTGGATAGTTATATTACTATTGGATTATTTTTAGATGAGAAGAAATTGGATATTAATCAAACATTTGACCACATTAGATTTTTAAATTATCCTAAAGATAAGATTTCACTACATGTGTATTACCAAAATAAGAAACACGAATATAAGGTAAATATTTTTAATGATAAATATGGTAAACTATTCAAAGAATTTAAAGTTATTGAACATTCTAATGGTGAAATATATTCAAGAAAAGATTTTTTAATTAACTCCTATGGCGAATCTGACTATGTGGTTATTATGGAATCTAATCATATTTTTAGGAATAATAAGTCACTACAGATATTATTAAATGAGTGTGAAAATATTATAACTCCAATGATGTGTGAAGAAGGTACTGATTGGGTTAATTTTAGCCATACACCATTAGAAAAAAATGAATATAAAACATATATTAAAAAAGGGGTATGGAATGTTGAGTATTTATATGGTATACATATAATAAAAAATGATACCATACCGGACTGTGTTAATTCATTATATAATAATGTAAACTATGTTGATAATGAATGGGACATGCTCCTATGTGATAATCTAAAAAAAAAGGAATATAACTTACAAATCTCCAATACTAATTATTATGGAGGAATAATCTAAAAAGGTATTTTTTAATTTATTTTTTTTTACTATACTTTATCTATGGATTTAGATAAGACCGTTCACTACAAAAAAATTATTAATACCTATGCACTTAATAAGTATAATACATATAATGATATTGCGGCGGCTGATATTGTGGGTGACATATATCCTCGATATGGTTTATGGGTTCCCGAGAACTCTTACAATGTAAATGAATCGGAACTTCAAGAAAATTATGGTAATCCTATCGTTGGGGTTAGTTCTCAACACTTCACCTTTGTCGTTGAAGAGTATAGTAATAAGATATCCTGTAAAGTTTACCACACTAGTCGAGAACGACAAGTAGGTAGTAAATACTTTAAGGTTAGGAGATACCTAACCTTTATAACTTATAATGTAAAAACTAAGAATTTTTACAATGGTACTATTGAAAGGAAAAATAAAAAGTTAATTAAAAAAAGAATTAGAGTTAATAATTTCTACGAACATCCTTTTAGTTCCCTTTACCTACAAATTAGGAGACATATCAGAGATTTATCTAATGTTGATATTCCTAAGGGTTCATATACTGTAAATGGTTTAGTTCAAAGAAATTTGAATACTTTAATGTTAACATCAGATAGGAGTGATGATGTGTCAAGTAGTATGATGGAATTATTTTTAAGTAAGGTAAGAGATAGTACCAATATTAAGTACGGTAATCATGGTGTTGATTGGGAACATAAGTTTTATCTAATATATCTTAAAGCTAATGGGTTTAAATATCCAGATAATTACTCGGAATATCTTAACCTATCTATACCTAAAGGATTATTGAAAAAACATATTAATATTGTTTCTTTATTTATGGATATTAATCAATTGAAAGGTAAAAAAATTAGATTAATCTTAAACACTGTCTATGATTTAAATTTTGACTTACTCTGTAAATTATTTCATTTAATGGGTGTTGATTATTTTAATAAAATAGATACTAATGTTTTTGTTAATAAGTCTCCGATGGGGATTATTGATTTAAAAGTAGAAAAGATACTCGAAGATGTATCTATACTATCTTCAGATAAGGTTAGGTTAATTAAATTATTAAATAATGGGTTAAATCCTTCAATATTGTTTGACCATCTTAAAATGGTGAATATTTTAAATGTGAAGTATACTCATCTTTTTAAGATGAAGTTTAATAGTCGGGTTGAATTTGATAATGAACATTATGAGTTATCGGAATTATTAGCGTCATATAAAAAAGGTAAGGTGACTAGATTTTACGGTAAAAACGTTACACATATAATAGAAGAAATAATACCAGGGATTATGGGTGTAGATTACTATCCTAAAGTACTTCTAACCTCAAAGGATTATAATGATGAGTCTCAGAGACAACATAATTGTGTTAGGTCTTACATTGAAAAACCAACATCTTTAATTATTTCACTAAGGGTGGGTGGTGAAGATAGTAAAGAGAGAGCGACTCTTGAGTATCGATTTTTAGAGAGTGGTGACCTTAATAGGGTGCAGTCATTGGGTAATCGAAATACTAACTTATCGGTAACCTATGATACTTCTTTAGAAATTATAGATAATAGGATTAGTAAGTTATATCGGGAAAAAAAGTTAAAAATACCGACACTCACTAAAGAATATAAAGGTGGTAAAGTCATCAGGAGAAAATCAATTCTGAGTGAATATAATTATCCTTATTTAATGTGGGATAATAATGATGACGAATCTTTTTATATGGATGATGATTTAAACCTTCCTTTTTAAAAACTAAATAGAACTAAAATAAAATGAAAAACATAAGACCAATTAGAGATGAAGAGAATGCGCATATGACTGATGAAATATTCGAAGCGTATTCGGATTTAGTTGAATTAGGATGTCCGGTAAAAATATGGTATCAATTGGATAGGGAATATCAAGATTATCGAGGATTTTTTTGGTTGGATGCGGAAGAAGGAGATGGTGAGGAATGGTTAGACTATTGGTCTAACTGTTCAGGTAGTGATAAGTTAAATGAAATATTAGAAAGGGCTAATTTATGGTTTGAATGGCAAAATTCGGCAGTAGGATGTGTCTATTCGATTTAAAGTAAGTAGGTGTGATATCTTATTATTTATAAAATATATTAAATAATAAGTTTACTCCCTCTTTTTTATATCTATATTACTAATAAATTTAAAATAAATCTAAAAATTAAATTAACTATGAGTACTGAAAAAAAAGATATGAGATTAAATAGAGGATTTTGGGCCGGATTACTGTCGTTTGTTATAGCTAAAATTGCTCACCTATTAATAACCTTTGCATTAGGATTATTTATTGTGGTGTTAACAGGTGGTAAACTGGGTGAAACTGCTTGGGGATTTATCAATGTTATTGATAGTCCAATAACAGGTATTATATTTCTAATACTTGCAACTAGATTTATATATCGATTAATTACAAAGTAAGAATAGTATCTCAATTTATCGTTAAAAAAAGTAATAAAAGATTTGTGGATTAAATAAATAAGTTATGAGTGAAAAAATATATATAAGAAAGTGTGAGAGTTATACCCTATGGGAGGCCTCTGAACCAATTGAAGTTGATGTAGAAAAACTTCGTAAATGTGAACCACCATATGAAGGTGAAACCAATGAAGATTTACTAAACTACATTAGTGAAAATGTGTGGAATAATGATGATTGGTATGATAATGAAACTAATGTCGAAGTATACGGTGAAGATGAGGCGTATCGGTTGAGTATGGAAGAATCAGATATGAAATGTTATTCAGACTCTCGTAACAAAGGATGTGAAAATTGGTTAGATATTGGAGTACCCAATGAAGAGTATAGAAAAATGGGGAGTTTTGAAGTTAAAGAAACTAATGGATAAATTAGAAAAATAAGTCATAAAATGATTAATGACAATAAGGATAAATGGTAATATTGAATTTATATAAATTTGGTATTTATAATAATATTGATAGTAACATCATATATGTTTAGTGGTAGGTACTCATTAATAAATAAATAAATAAAAGTAAAAAAAACAAATGGAAAACACACAAGAAATTTTCGAACAAGTTAAAGAGTTATTCACTCAATTTGAAGAAGGGCATTCCTCAACAACAAAGGCAGGTAAAGGTAGAGCTCGTAAAGCGATTGGAGAAATCAAGAAATTGGTTACCGATTATCGTAAAGCGTCCGTTGAGGAAAATAAATAACTCAATGTAAGTCTATATCTAAATGAATAAGGACACCATTATAAAAGAAGACTACCGTTTACCTATTGAGATAATCAATAAGGTTAATGAAAATTTTAAAACTATCCATAATAAATCGTCTAGTTTCCTCTCTTCAATAATAGAGACTGAATTTTATACAAAAGGCGTATTAGAAAGGATAATGGAAAAAAATGACATTATATGGTCTAGTAATCTTTTTAATGGTCGTTCTATTTCATTAAAGGAAGGGTTAGTTAAATTTAATAACTCAACAACGTACTTATATTTCATCCGAAGAAAAGATGAAGATACTTATAAGTTCTACTGTCTATATGAAGAGTCCTCATCTGATAGTGTAGTCTTTTTCTTAAATGGTTATAAGAAATATAAAACAATTTAAAAATGAAAGTATTAAATTCTAAAGAACTAAAAGAAAAAATATATAACGGAGAAAAATTCATTGTCGATATGTATGCCGATTGGTGTGGTCCATGTAGAGTGATGGGTAAAGTTATTGAAAGTGTTAGTGAAAAACTTACTAAAGAAAATCACGAAGTTAAATTATATAAATTTAACATTGAGTCCGATAAAGAAATGTCAACTTCATTAAATGTTAGGTCAATACCGATGTTAATTGGGTTTAATGGTGGTAAGAATGTTTCGGTTAAAGTGGGAGTAGTACCCGAGACTCAAATAATCGATATGGTAAACAACATATAATTAATGGTAATCTTAAGATGAAAAAAGTAATACTATACACTATGAAAGGGTGTCCACACTGTGACGAAGCTAAACAAAAATTAAGAAAAGAAAGGATAAGATTTATTGAAAGAGATATTCATAAATTTGAAAAGGAGTATGACTTATTTGTTGAAGCAAAAGATAATGAATATATCCCATCATTTATGTTGATGACTATAAATAAGGATAAGGTAACTTCAAATGTAGTTCTTCTGGCGCCTGATGACGACTTTGAAGAATTGGAAGATGCTATAGAAAAAGTGAAACAATATTTAAAATAGTATCATTTCACTAACCTTATCATTAATTTCCCATATCGACTTTTCGGTTGATAATATTTCATTTTCAAAGTCATAATTATTTAAATCCCATCGACTAATTATATCGTTAGGGTTAAAGGTGAATAAATCTAATATAAGTGACTCCAACCATTCTGTACTGGTTATTAGACTTTTAGACTCTACCTTAAGTTTTAAATTCTCCCAATTAATTAAATCAAATTCAGATTCAGTAAATAATTCTATAGTTAACTCATCACATAGGTTTCTTTGAAAGATGTTATATACTATATAGTTCAGATAGAATTCAAATACTTTACTACTCCTTAGGTTTTGACCGTACTTCTCTGATGAAGAAAATGTTTCAATATTATTTTTCATTGATATTACTTTATAATCTTCAAAGTGTTTTAAAATTTCATTACATTCTTCACCTAAAATATTCTTTGTTAAAATTAGATTTAAGTTAGTACATGCCGTAAATCGATAGTCGATTCCTTTTAATGTGTCCTTCGTAGTTTTTACTGTTAACTTATCTATAAAGGTATCTTTATAAAATGTTTTCCTAATATAAATAGGGTCATCAGTTATTGTTAGTCCATATTCGATTAAGTCGACAACCATAAGAACTCGTATTTGATTAAATAAATCCTTATATAGTGATATAAATAATTTAGATAAGTTAATTGGTGATTTATGTGTTGTTGTTCCTCGAACAACTATGAAGTTTCCTTGATGAACGACTTGAATATTTGTTTTATGGTTTTTAGTTTCTTTATTGATTTCTCTAATTACACTATTTACTAATAAATTAGTGAGTTTTTCACCACTTAGATAGGTTCCTATTACATAGTTTGACATATAAAATAATTTTTTAATTTTTATTAATTGAATTATAGAGTAAAAACGCCAAATGATAAATACAAATTAGTAATAAACTATTTTATATGTATTTATAATGTAACATAAAGTCTTTTAACTACACGAATGTCTAAGAATATTAAAATAGTACCTAACCCGACAGGGAGTACTTTACCTTATATTGTTTTTGAAAATACAAGTGGAGATACTATATCTCTAAATGTACAGAACGATGGTTCCCTTACTTTTTCAGGAGTAACTTATGGGGATAACTTAGTTGTTATTGATAGTGATAGTGTAAATGTTAAAGGTTCCATTCTCTTAGACAATGATATTTCATTTAATAGTGTAGAGTCGATTTCGGATAAAGGTTGGTGGAAAGGTAGTCCTTATGGGTTAAAAGGACTTTTAGGGGAAAAAGGACTTTTAGGAGAAAAAGGATTAGAAGGGATAAAAGGTCAACAAGGCGATATTAATACTTTACCTAACCAAGGAGATAAAGGATATATAGGAGATAAAGGATATAAAGGTACCGTAGGGGAGTTAGGTGAGATAGGTTTATCGGATACAAACGTTGAGGGAGATAAAGGACTAAAAGGGTCACAAGGTTTACAATCCACAGACAAAGGAGATAAAGGTATAGTTGCAGATAAAGGGGTTAAGGGACTTACTGGTCTAAAAGGGTCAATAGGAGTTACCGCACCGACAGGCGACAAAGGTTCAATAGGACCTACAAGTTCTGATAAAGGATATAAAGGATATAAAGGTTTACAGGGGGATAATGGCGCGGTAGGATATAAGGGTACGATAGGTAGTCAAGGTAGTCAGGATGAACAGGGTACTAAAGGTGACTTAGGTAATATTGGTATATCAGCAGATAAAGGTAATCAAGGACCACAGGGTACTGTAAAAGGTATACAAGGATTAAAAGGACCAATAGGTCCACAATCAACCGATAAAGGTGAAAAAGGGATAAAAGGAGCCATAGGTGTACAAGCGATAAAAGGAACAATAGGGCCTGCCTCTTCAGATAAAGGACCGATAGGATTAAAAGGACTAACAGGTTCACAATCAACTGATAAAGGTACTAAAGGTACTAAAGGTGATATAGGTGATATCGCAGATAAAGGACTACAAGGACCACAAGGACCACAAGGTGATGATAAAGGACCAGTAGGACCAAAAGGACTAAAAGGACTAAAAGGTAATGATGGAGAAAAAGGGATAAAAGGTACCATAGGGATACAATCACCAGTTAAAGGATATAAAGGTGAAGATAACGATACTAAAGGGATTAAAGGGATTAAAGGGATTAAAGGTTTAAAAGGTACTAAAGGTCCAAAAGGAGAAAAAGGAGTAATAGGAATTACTTCAACAGTTAAAGGAGCAATAGGTCCACAATCAACCGATAAAGGACCAGTAGGACCAAAAGGACTAAAAGGGTTAAAAGGAGAAAAAGGACTTAAAGGGTTTAAAGGACTAAAAGGACTAACATCGACAGTTAAAGGATATAAAGGTGCGGATAACGATACTAAAGGGATTAAAGGGATTAAAGGGATTAAAGGTTTAAAAGGTACTAAAGGTCCAAAAGGAGAAAAAGGAGTGATAGGAATTACTTCAACAGTTACAGGAGCAAAAGGACCAAAATCTACAGTTACAGGACCAAAAGGACCAA
>Ga0209091_10000258_pt1 | contig 52188 bp, 64 predicted proteins | sample ArcticOcean_MG_C_6_FD_187438 | JGI IMG/M metagenome (GOLD analysis project Ga0209091, IMG submission 187438) | Marine microbial communities from western Arctic Ocean - ArcticOcean_MG_CB8_128 (SPAdes) (version 2) | ecosystem: Environmental > Aquatic > Marine > Oceanic | place: Arctic Ocean...
ACAACCTTACAAACCATAAACGTAAAATCAGAGTTAAAAAAAGAAATTGATGTACTTTGTTCTGCTATCGATAAGATACGACATGAAATTCCATTAACTAATGATGAGTTATTGGAAGAAGTGCAAAAGATGAGAAATGATTTTTTAGCATTAAGACAAAATCTATAAAAATGAGAATTAATACAGAACCAAAATTAAACTTTGAGGATGTTTTATTACAACCCAAACGGTCTACGTTATCATCAAGAAGAGATGTAGATATGACCCGTAAGTTTACATTTAGAAATTCAAGTGTAATGAACTTTACACCAATCTTTGCAAGTAATATGGATGGAGTTGGTACATTTAGTATGGCAAAGGTATTACAAGAATATAACATGATGACTGTTATTACTAAGACAACAACACCAGACCAATGGAAAGCAGCAGTAGATAATGGTGTACGATTACAAAACGTTTCTGTTTGTACTGGTACAAATAAAATGTTTGATGATAAGGCACAAGATTATAAGAATATGCAAGAAATACTAAAAAGGTTTCCTGATGTTAAAATGATTACTGTTGATGTTGCTAATGCATATCATCAAAATATGGTTGGATTTATTCGGGAAATAAGAGAAGCATATCCAGACAAAGTTATTGTAGCAGGAAACGTAGTAACACCTGAGATGACGGAGGAGTTAATTATTAATGGTGCCGATGTAGTTAAGATAGGAATAGGACCAGGTAGTGTTTGTACGACAAGAACAATGGCCGGTGTAGGCGTTCCACAATTTTCAGCAATATTAGAATGTGCAGATGCAGCTAATGGTGTTGATGGACACATAATGGCAGATGGTGGATGTACACAACCAGGAGATATTGCAAAGGCCTTTGGTGGAGGGGCTCATATGGTAATGATTGGAGGTATGTTAGCAGGACATAATGAATCAGAAGTACAAGCAATCGGTGGCAAACGAGAATTTTACGGAATGAGTTCAGACCGTGCTAGAGAAGTACATGGTAAAAGAAAAGATGGATACAGAGGTAATGAAGGTAGATTAGTACACCTACCCGATAGAGGCCCTGTTAAAGAAACAGTTGAAGATATATTAGGTGGAGTTAGAAGTGCTTGTACATATATTGGTGCACGAAGATTAAAGGACATGCCTAAATGTGCAACTTTCGTAACAACCTATAATGTAATTAATAAAGTTTATGAACAATATACAAAAAAATAGATGGATGGATTTATAATATTTGGACTTGGTATCTTAACCTGTGTGGTTATATTTTGTGTGGTGTATTGTGTAATTACAATCAAAACACTAAAAGACAATAGTGAAGAAATGGTAGATGATGTTGAGGAGTTGAAGATAAGATATAATACATTAAAAAAAGAATTCGAAGATAAAATCGATACTCATTCTATTTCAATAGAAGAGGTAGATGTAAAATTTGATACTATTTACAAAGAATCAGCAGAGGTAATCAATGAACGATTTGAAGAAATTGATGTAAAAGTATTTCAGAATGAATCAAAGATAAGTGAAATTGACACTTTTATGGAAAATTCTAAAAAAGATGACTTTTAAAATGACAATACAAAAAATAAAATTAGAAAGAGCCAATCGAATGATTCGTATTGGATTTGGATATTATATGTATATACCCTTCTTCAGAATTGATTTATGGTATTATGGATTTAGAATTACACTTATATAATTCATTATATTAAACCACATAATAGCCTCCATAGCTCAGTTGGCTAGAGCAGCTCACTTGTAATGAGCAGGTCGTAAGTTCGAGTCTTACTGGAGGCTCAAAATATTTATAGTTAATAAGTAACAACACATGATTTATCCAACATATAAAAGACCGATACGATATATCAACAACAATCCATATCTGATATTTGCTGAGATATCAATCGAAAGGGTTGACCGAGTAAACGCAAATGATGTAAAATCTTGGTTAGGATGTGATACCGCATTTAAGGTATCTAGAAATGGAATATATATGTTTTGTGATTTAATCAAAGAAGCTGAATGGGAATATGTTAAGGAAGATTAGAATATGGTTAAGGGTTATTTTTATTAGAATACCCAAAGAAATTAAACATTGGTTACATCAAATGTACAATATGGAATCAATACATATAAAAAAATAATATGTTTAGTGAACAAGTATTATTAAGTAAAATATAATTAAATCAACTAATTTGTTGTAAGAAAATTAATTTAAAATGTATTTATATATATGAGATGGGTAGAATACTTTCAAAACTTAGCACATAATGTGAAACTTAAATCGAAAGATGTTAGAACACAAGTTGGTGCAGTTATAGTTGGTAAAGATAAAGAGATAGTATCGACTGGATACAATTCATTCCCTCGTGGAATTAATGATACGAAAAAATTAAGACAAGAAAGACCAGAAAAGTATTATTGGTTTGAACACGCTGAACGAAATGCTATATATAATGCAGCAAGAATTGGGGTATCTACTAAAGAATGTACGATGTACTTAACGTGTGGTATGCCTTGTGCAGATTGTTGTAGAGGAATTATTAATTCTGGTATAACAAGAATCTTCTGTGAACGTTCAAATGGCCCTTCTTCTGATAGATGGCATGAACACGCTGAGCGTAGTTGGGAAATGTTCGAAGAGGCAGGAGTATCTATACAGTTTTATGATAATGATTTTTTAGGATAATATGGAAACATTTGAAGAATATATGAAAGATAAACACACACAAGAAGTTATTAATAAAATAATTGAATTAAAAACAGGACCTCAAACTGAAGGGGTAAAATTTAAAATACAAAAACTTCAACAAGGGCTAAACAAATGAGCACAGCAGAAAAGGATTTAGAAGAGACTCTACACAAGGCACACGAACTTGGTATATTTAAAGAAACCACCGATTTAGCTACTAAACTTCAGAACAACGATGTTGCACTTAGATATAATGATGCAATTGAAATTGCATTTAACAAACTATCAAGGTAATTTCTATTACTTAATATTTATAAACGTATGGCGTTTAAAAAAAAACCAAATTATTCCAATAATCTTTTTTCAAAAAGAAGAAAAAGTACTTCTGCTTCATGGATAGCATGGAATAAGGAAAGAATATCCAAGCTTAGCGAATCCAAGACTAAGAAAAAATTAGATCCAGGTTATAGAATAAATCGTTCTACTATTGTACGACCAAAGGAGCAACTCTTAACTAAATCAGAGTACAAAAAAAGAATTCCATTAGCATATATACAAAATCCATATCCAGTAGAAATAGGAACAGACCCAAGTTCAGCATATACACGAGCTGGGGGTAAAATAAAACTAACAGGAAAATACGAAGAAAATGTTGTATTATTTGAAGATATTGATGTAAGTGGTATTATAGGTCATAATGACGCTACCTTTAACTTCTTAATTGAATTTGGAGAAGGTGATCTTCACACATCTAAAGAATTTAAAACAGAATTGGAAAAACAACATGGATCTGTAAATCCATACAAAAATAAAAAAACAGTATCTGTTGTTAAATTACCACTTTGGGATTTAGTAGCTTATCATAAAAAACCAAAGTTTTCAATATCAGAAGACTACGCAGAAGTTAATGTAGATGACACCATAAATACTAAAATAGACATAATAAATCACATAGAGTGGTTGAGTAAAACGGAAACAGAATCAGATCCACCATTAAGAAAAGCGAAAGATATGGGAATCACTTCATATTATACTTCACCAATCACAATGGTTGATGATCCAACCTTTTTAGGATTTGATCACGAACTTCCAAAGCCAGAATTAGAATAATTATAATATGAGTTTAAAAATTATTTGTGGAGAACTATACAGACAGGGATTCTTATCTGAAGAAGTGTGGGCAGCTGACCAAGAATTTGGCAAGCTTCTATACAAATCACATCCTCGTGTAATGTTAGGATACACATATTGGGCAAGGAATGTGGTTAAGTACATGAAGAACAACCCATCTCATACAAAATACTTATACAGATTCTTTAAACCATGGACAGAACATATGTCTTATGTTATGGGCATAACCACGAAAAGAAATTTGGTAGGAAACATAACACAAAAAATAGGATATGGTTATTCTATTATTGTTTATAATTATTATCAACTAAAATGGGGAACGTTTAAATTTACAATATGATAGGAGATGTACACAGAACAGTTTCATGGAAACGATATTTACTTGAAACCAAATCACCACGAATAAATAAATTCTTAGAGTCAAGGGGTAATGAGGTATTTTACCAAGTATCCCAGGCAATAAATCAAGCTTCAATTAGAGGAGAACACTCGGTTGTCCTTTTAATACATCCCAATATAAAGAATATCATAGAAATAAAAAAGAAGGACTTCATAACAGTTCTAACTCGGGCCAGTAGTTGGTTTGAAAAAAAAGAAAAATATGAAATATGTTCAATCATAAAATCATATCGAGAAAATGTATTAAATAAAAATCCAAAGATAAAGACTAATAAACGAATAGAAACTTTGATTTAATTATATTTATATACAATAACAGATTATAACAATAGGAAAGAACCAATGAAAGGCACATTATTCTCAGCTGATTTTGTAAAAGATTCAGATGCAAACTTAAGACTTTTAGAATTAAATACCGATACGGGATTTATCACTAATACACTATCTACACGATTTGATTTTACAGCTTTTATTGCCGTATTATCATCCAATTCTATTACTGAACTTGTAATTATATATAAGTCAATTCATGTAGAGTTCGTATCTTTACTTGAAACTACAATTGCCAATGATGCAACCTTTATTACAACTGTAACAAAGCAAGAAGAATCCTCAAGTACAATATACCCAACTGCCCCGACAGATGCAGCTGAAAAGTTTATTTTAAGATTGGCATACGATGAAAATGCTTTATTTGATTCCACGTATTGTAAACAAAGAGCAAACGTTCAGAAGTTATTTTATGATAACTCTGCAACAGGTTCTATACCAGAATTTTGGTATAGTGGTAGTGATTATCAAATTAACACACTTACAAGTGGTGTAAATGGACATGATATATTACCTGATTTCGTTGCAAAAACTAAAGAGGAACAACACACTTCCCTAGACTTTATTAAAGTTGGTAACGCAGATTCATCATCTGCAGATAGAATATCTGATTTAATTGTAAACTTTAATGAGTTATCAAGTGGAGACAAAACAATTGAAAAATATCATTATCACCCATCTGATATTACTGATAATGGAAAAGTTTCAGGATTTAGAAGTGTTGGAATTGTATATGGAACTGATATTGAGTTCGTATCTATTGGGGGATGGAGAATAGAAGCTTTCATTAGTTTACCAACAAGTGTTGATTTAGATTATTTAGATGCATCTAATTTAATAAGTTTATATGATAAAAAACATTATTTTCAATTAACATCAAATTGGCTTAGAACAACCGCTAAAGATGCAGTTTATGAAGGTTCTGTTATAATTAAAGCAGATGACAGTGAAGTATCAGCCAAAGATATAATAGAAGATGATTTACTTAAATCTATGTACATAGAAGGATTGCCTGATACGGATGATGCAGAAGTATATAGAGCATGGTTTGCAAGTGGTTCAACACTTCCAAGTGGTTCTTATGTTACTTCATCTATTGTAGAAAATTCATCAAACGTAATCGGAGATGATTATGGGGTAATTGGAGAAATAAAATTAGGTAATGACGAAAGAATATACACAACAATAACAAAACATTTCCTAACATATAGTACAGGTTCAAATGAATATAGATTCTTACAACAATATCAATTAGATAAAGATGACCACTTCTTAGTAAATTCTGATGATAATAAAATACAAATAGTTGATAATAACGTTGCTATATTAGAATCTACTGAAACTGGTTCTTTTTATAGAATTGATATTGAAGATACGGATTCTTTCTTCGTAAGTTCATCACAGAGTGCATTTATTGTTCACAATGCTCCTTGTTTTTTAGCAGGAACTAAAATTCATACTGAAACTGGAATAAAAAATATTGAAGATGTAAAAGTAGGTGAACTGGTAATGACATTTAATCATGATAATGATGCCTCAGAATATAAAGAAGTATTGGAAGTGATGTTTAAGGAAAATGAATGTGTTATAACTTATGTTTTTGAAGATGAAACTGAACTTACTGGTACTAAAGACCATCCAATATATATTGTAGGAAAGGGATACTCATCCTTTGAACCACAACAAACTCTTGATGATAGTGGATTAAATGTAGAACAAATAGAAGTTGGTGATGTTGCAAAACTTTTTGTTGAAGGAGAAGAATATCCACACCTTCTTATTACTGAAATAAAAGAAGCTGGATTTGAAGATGTTTATAATCTAAAAACTATACAAGATAATCATAACTTTTATGCTAATAATGTATTAGTACACAACAGAGCTTGTTGTTTTGCAGCAGGTACACAAATATCATTATCTAATAACGATACTAAAAATATAGAAGATATTATAATAGGTGATGACGTAGTAGGTTGGGATTCGGAAAAAGGCGAAAGAACAATAGGAAGTGTAATTGCACTAAACCACAAAGACACAGTTGGTTCTCATGCAGCTGCTTGTGAATCACTAGGAGATGCACCATCACTATATACAGTTAATGATACTGAAATAGAATTTACACCGGAACACCCATTCTTAACAAAAGAAGGTTGGAAATCATTAGTACCTGATAATGCACAAGAACCATATTTATCAGAACAAGAACCAAAAACATTAGTAGTTGGTGATGAAATTAACGTAGATGATAATTGGGTAGAGATAAAATCAATTGAAGTTGTACGTTCTAATGCAGATGAAAGAGTATATAACTTTACAGTAGATGGAATACATTCTTATATTGCAAACGGAATCATAGTACATAATAAATAAAAAGGAATAATTAAGATGGCAAATCAAGAATTAAGTAAATACAAAAGTTTAAGTATAGATAATGTGAATAATCGAACTTCATATGATTTAACAACAGATGAATCGAGTAAAATAAATACTATATTAAGTAACTTTTTAACATACTTCAAGACAAAACACTCATAAGTGATATATGCAACTATGTGTGTTGGTACTAAGTGGTTAACTAAGTATCAAGACACAATAAATGCATTTTCATCAAAAAACCATTTGGAGATATTAACTGATAATCCAACTGGTTTAATAGGTTCTCACATTACCTTATACGAAAGAAATGTATTTAGTTATTATGAAAAGGTAAACTTTATGTTTAATCTTTCAAAAAAATATAACGAAAGAATTACTTACATAGATATCGATTGGTTAAATGCCTACAATACAAATATAACATATGATGATACAACATTATATAGTTATGCTACATATGATTTATCAGATGAGAATATCCTAACCAAATGGTTTACCGAAAACGAATATCATTTTAGAGATAATTTATTATCACATATATCAGTTAATTCTAATATAGATTTTTACATACCAGAAGCATTGATTTCAATACCCCAATTAAATAATATAGATAATATACAACTTGATTTAAAAACAATACAACCAATAATTGAAAGTTGGTATGATTTAAAAAATAAAAACCCTAGATTTAGACGATATATTAAAAATGGAATAGGTTATGCAGAGGGATGGGGAGTATCAGCAGTGTGTAAAAAATATAAAATACCAATCGATAAAGTAGATTGGAAAAGACACGCTTTGCTATGAAACTATCTACACAGAAATTTAATGAACTTATTAACGAGTTAGAAAAAACACCATTAATTAATGAGACAGAATGGAAAAAGAAAATAAGTATAACAGGTGATTGGGCACCTGTTAGTTTAGACAAGAGTTGGATTACTACAACTAAAGTTATACATTATTCACTTAGAAATCCAAATCTTAATAAAATACTTGAAGAATTATCAGGTAGAAGTATAAAGGATTGTTTAACCCTACATACAGTAGAAGCAGTACCACCACAAGCAACAGTTGCACATACAGATAAATATTCTGAAATAACATTAAATATTTTACTTGAAGATGATTGTGAGGGTGGGTATTTATATGTAGAAGGTGAGAAGATAGAGGAATATAAAGAAAAGGGAGATTATGTAGTATATGAGGGAAGAAAACAAAAACACTCAGTAACTGCAATTGAAAAAGGTAAAAGAAAGGCTTTAATTGTTTGGTTTGGTCCTGTTAAAAGTGTAATATAAATAATGATATTTGAAGACTCCATACCATTATTTAATTCAACTGAATTAGATATTATTAAATCTAGTTGGAAAGATGAAAGAGCAAATGTTATCTTCCAAAATAACTATAAAGATGTATCTTACCATGAGACTGTTGTAAATGATTTACCACAAGAATATGTAGATAGATTTTTAGATTGGATTGAAAGTAAGATTGGAAAGAAGATTTATAATAGAAAAAAATATGATTTACTCTTAAAACGATTTAAAGAAGGAGAATATTTGGATTATCACACAGATAGTGATTATAGTAATACGAGTTGGAACGTTGAATATGCTGCTGGGTTTCATGTAAATGATGATTATGAGGGTGGTGAATTTGTTGTATATGAAAATGGAAAAGAAAGAGTTATAGGAAATCAAATAGGAGTTCCATACATATTCTCAGCTGATACCCATCATAAAATAAATAAAGTTAAATCAAAGATTAGATATAGTATAATCTTATTTGTATATAATAACTCCATTGATACACCCACATTAATATGAAAATTTTAATAATAGGTATTGGTAGAAGCGGAACTACCTCTTTATTAAATGGTATCGCCAACCAAGGATATATTAAAATTTATGAACCATATCTTCACCTAAATCACAATAAAAAATTTACACTATCTGATGATAATGTTGTACTAAAAACAATTTTTGGACAACTTCCTAAAAATTACAAAAAAGAATGGAAGGAATTTATTAAAGAATTAATTCCAAAATTTGATAAAATCATTTGGCTTGATAGAAAAAATATGACTGAACATTGTGAAAGTTTTATTAATATGCATTATAGAGACTCACTTCAGCCACCTAGTTTTAAAGAAATGTTTAAAAAATGGAAAATGGAGGAAATCCCTAAATCATTTAATACTGACACTTATAATAAAAAAATTTACAAGGACTTAGAAAGCGAAAAGAAATCTTTTAAAGAGCTTGTAGATGAATTAAATTATAAAATCACTTGGTACGAAGATTTGTATGGCAAAGATAGAATATGTTCCCTTGAAACAATAAATAAGTGGAACTTGGAATTAAATCCATTTGATTTAAATGAGTATTTAAACCCAAAAAACAAGTATAGACAATATACTAAAAGTTCTTTAATATAGTATTTATATAGTATAAAGATGTTATTAAATGCATATAAAAAAAATAGTTGAATTAAAGTTGTTTCGTAAAGATATGTCCCCTATCGAATCCGATAGTAGGTACACTAACTCCTTTATTACACTCTCAAATTTTCAAGAAAACATTTTTAAATTACAAAAAGTAATTGATTTTTTACATCAAGATTTGGTATGGGATGGTATTCCAACAATTGATGAGGTAAAAGAAAGATTAGTATTTGGTTCTGTTTGTATGTTGTGGGAATTTGAAAACAAAGTAGTTGGATGGTCTTGGTTAAATAACGATTGTATAACCATTGATTGGAAATCAAAGCACAGTTCATTAAAAGAAAAAACAGAACAATATGGAGGAGGGGCATTTTTATCTAAGTTAAATAAAGCAGAAACAACATCAGGATATAAATTTTATAGATACGGTATAGAAAATATGTTTCGATATTTTGATAAAGAAATATTATATCTGTATGCTGATGATTGGAATAGAGTATCATCGATATTATGTTATAAAGTAGGATTTAAAAAATATAATTTTTAACAAACTAAAAATGGCAAAAATCAAGAACATTACAAAGAACCCACCAAAGGGTAAGATTAAATTTGAAATTACATTATCAGAAGAACAAAAAGAAGCTAAATCAAATATTTTAAATCATCCATATAATTTCATTATGGGTAAAGCAGGTAGTGGTAAAACATTATTAGCAGTTCAAGTTGCATTAGATATGTTCTTTACAAGACAAGTAAATAAAATTGTTATAACAAGACCAACAGTATCTAATGAAGATAATGGATATTTACCAGGTTCTTTAAATGAAAAGATGGAGCCATGGTTAGTTCCAATTCGTTCTAATATGAGAAAGGTTTATAACAAACCAGCTATATTGGAAAAGATGGAGAACGATGAGAACATTGAATTAGTATCACTATCACACTTTAGAGGAAGAACATTTGAAAACGCTTGTGTCATTATAGATGAGTTTCAAAATCTAACCAAACAACAACTTAGTATGGTATTGGGTAGATTAGGTAAAGGTTCTACAATGATACTTACAGGTGACCCACAACAGATTGATTTGAAATTTGCAAATGATTCTGCAATACATGAAGTACCTAAACTAAAACCATCACAATATGTGTATCAAATATCACTTTTAGATAATCACAGACATGAAGCTCTGAATGAGTTGCTTAAACTATTACATGAATATTCATAATTAAGATTTCCTTTATGGTTGCTACCTTAGAGGTGTACTCCCTACTTTTGATTAATTTCATTAGTAGGGATTTTTTTTAAAAATAAATAAGAAATAGCTTGTGTAATTCAATAATATTTCGTATATTACATATGTAATAAGAGAGATAATTAAACCTTAAAAACAATTAAAATGAACATAATTAAAGAGATTAAAGAATTTACTAAGTATTGTAATGAATTTTACAACCTTAAGGGTGGTGTTTACCCGATAGCTACCAAAGAAGAAATAGATTGGGCAATACGAAAATTCCTTTTACAACCAAACATTATTCCAGTTGATTTTGATTCTCATGATAGAGAACAAGTTAGACAAATAATTGGTAAATAATTGATAAAAAGTTTGGTAAGTCCAAATAAATTTCGTATATTTACTATGTAATATGACTGAGAGTAATAACTTATAAAAACAACAAATTTGAAAAAACAAATAGTTTACATTGATATGGATGGAGTAATAGTTGATTTTGGAAAAGCAATCCAAGATTGGTTCGATACTCATCCACATTTGGAAGAAAGATATAAAACATTCCCTGACCACATCCAAGGATTATTCAGAACCGCTCCACCAATACAGGGAGCAATTGAAGCAGTAACGAAATTACACGAAAGTGGTAAGTATGAATTATTCATTGCATCAGCAGCTCCTTGGGGAAATCCTCAATCAAATACCGATAAAAGATTTTGGATTGAAGATTACTTCGGAAACTTATTCCACAAGAAAATGTTTATAACCCACAGAAAAGATTTATTGATGGGAGACTATCTTATTGATGATAGATTAAAGAATGGAGCTGGTGAGTTTACTGGTAAACTATTAAGGTTCGGCCTAGATTGGGAAAATGATAACAAACCAAATGAATATCCAACATGGAAAAGTATATTAGATTATTTATTGTAGGATTATTATTGGTAGGTTGTTCCGTTGATGAATTTGATGATATAACAATAATACCAACAATAACCTTAGATGGTAGATTACCAATGGACAGTAATGGATATTACCATTTACAATTAAATTCAAACACTAATCAAACAACACACCGTATCACAGGAAGTGTTTTAAACACCACAGAACCAACTAAAGTTACTTGGGATAGTAATCTTGTTTGGGAGCATAATGGAGAGGTTGTACCAACGATAAACAGTACATCTTATGTAACCGAAAGTGGAGAAATTAATACAATGATTGCTCCTATATATGGTATGATAACTGATACATTAAGAGTTAAAGCAACCATTAATGAATGGAATATCATACAAACACTTAATATAGTTTTAGAGTAATGAAAGATTTAGAAATAGAATTTCCTGTTACACCAATTACAGAGGATACCTTCATACGACAAAAGTGGGAACGTATTGAAGAAGAAGAAATAGATCCTGAATCAGATGAATCGGAAACGTTTGTTTATTGGACACTTCCTCTACCAAAGGATAATCCAGAAGATGATTGTGTTTGTTTTGTATCTTCTGCTGATGATGAGTGGGATGAGTATCCTAATTTAATTAAAGGAGAGTATGTTGTTGAACTACTTGGGTTCTTTGGAATTGGAATATGTTGGACCGAAGAAGAATTGGAAATATTATACAAATCACTAACACATACTGATATAGAATGACATTTTGTCATCTTTGTCAACTTATAATATGACAAAGTGTCAGTTGATGATAGTGAAATCACCTTTGGTACGACTTTGGAACTACTATATACAACTAATAAATTAAAAAATAGAATATTATGTTTTACACAATTAATGAAAATTTCGTAGATAATTTTTTTAAAGATATCTACACAAAAAAACCAACCAATAGATTGCATTCACAATTTGAGGGTACTGTTTTAGAGGACGGTTCACAACAAGTTACTATTAATACTATTGGACATAATCCAAAAGATATTACAGTAGATGTTACCGAAGAAGAAATCACAGTTAAGTCTACAAAGGGAGAAAATACTTCTTCGTTTGTTAAGGAAATTGATTTAGTACTAACAGTTGGTACTGATTATGATGGAACTAAAACAACTGCTAAATTCGACAACGGAATATTAACTCTTGTTGTTGATAAGAAAATTAACAAAAAGGCAAAGAGCCTTAAAATTCAGTATTAATGTACTTACAATAAAGGTTATAAAAACTAATGGGAGGTTGAAAAATCTCCCTTTTTTTATACTTTAATATTTATTACTATACAATACACTATATAATTATGAAAGATGTTTACAAACAAAGAGCTGGTGATACTATCGAGGCATTAACCACAAGAGCTAAAATAGTTAAAGAAATGGCAGAAGGACAAAGGCCAACAGACCAGAAACAGGCTATAGCATACCTACGAGATATCCACAACGGATTGGGTAAGTTACAAGAGTTAATAGACTTGGGATAGCATAAATGAAATTCAGAACGGTATTATTGGGATTAACGGCCTTGTTTGTTGCTTTCAACGCGGCATTCTTTTCGGTAAGTGGTTTATCTAAACTATTTGCAGGAGCTGCTATATCCGTAATAGTAATGGCAAGTTCATTAGAGCTCGCTAAACTAATAACCGCTAGTTATTTATACAACTATTGGGATAAAATTAATAAAGGATTTAGAATATACCTTAGTATCGGTGTTGTTATATTAATACTAATAACATCATTGGGTATCTACGGATTCCTAACATCTGCATTTCAAGATACATTTAATCAATTTACTGTTAAAGAAAAGCAATTATCATTCTTACAACAAAAAGAAAAGTTTTGGGGTGATGATGTTGTACGTTATGATACTGAACTAAATAGAATATCAGAAAACATATCTACACTATCTAATGCAAGAGTAAGTTCAATACAAGTAAGAGATACTGCTACTGTAAGTGGATTTAGAAATACAATATCAACTACCGAACTTAGATTATCACAGAAACGTATTGAAGTTGAAGAAACGAATAGGAAATTGGTTCAATCTAAAAGAGAAATAGCAACAGATTCATTACAAACTATACAACTTAAAATATTAGATGTTGAATCAGCTGAGGGAGTTTCAGCTGAATTGGGCCCATTACAATATCTTAGTGGATTATTGGATAGACCTATGGATGTAATTATCAATTGGTTTATTCTTGTCATTATATTTGTATTTGACCCATTGGCAGTTGCTTTGGTAATTGCATTTAATAATGCAATTATGGTAGATAGAGGAATTGTAGATAAAAAGAAAGTGGTTGAAAGGAGAGAATTATATGGTGAGGAACCAGATGATGATGATGAAGATGAAGAAGATAATCTATGGGGTTATGAAAAGGAACTTGATAGAGATGAGGAATTACAAATAAAAGAAGACTGGGATACGGCCGACATTTTAGATAATGAGTTGCCTAAAAAAACCGATGAACCGATTATAGATTTGGATGGAGATGGTGTTATATCAGAAGAAGAAAAAATAATACACTATGATAAAACATCATGGAGAGATTCATATAAAGGTGCACCCTACTTCATGCATCCTTGGTTTGACTGGAATAAAAGAGAAAGATGGATTAATGATAAACACGCGATTAACCACTGGTTAAACAACAAAGGTGGTAATCGTGCTGCTCTTGACGGATATAGATCCAAGTACCCAGATAACTTTGATTCAAAAACTTACTAAAAAATTAGGTTATATCAAATATTTTTCGTATATTTACTTTATAAATAAACTATAAAATAATAAATATGAATTTAGGTTACGCATGTATCAACATGACATTAGGTTCACAGAAACCAAAAATTACAACAAACCGAGGTATGATTAAGCGAACATTCTTAGAAAAGGGAATGGAATACGCTGGTGAACTTGGTTTACAGAATGCAAGAGATTTCTTCAAGATACTTGAATGGAACAATCACAACAACATAAAATGCTTCAGATTATCATCTGATATGTTTCCATGGGCATCTGAATATGGAATAGAAAATTCTCCTTACTATAAGAGAATAGAAACTGTATTACTTGCTTGTGGTAAATATGCAACTGATAATGGAATTCGTATAACTTGTCATCCTGGTCCTTTTAATGTATTAGTTTCTCCTCGTGTACACGTAGTAGAAAATACTATTAGAGATTTAGAGATACATGGTAAGATATTTGATATGATGGGATTAAGTAGAACTCCTTATAATAAAATCAATATACATTGTAATGGTGTGTATGGTGATAAGAAATCTGCATTAGATAGATTCTGTGAGAACTTCAAAAGGTTATCAGAATCGGTGCAAACTCGTTTAACGATAGAGAATGATGATAAAGCTAGTATGTACTCCGTTGCAGATTTAATGTACATACACGAGAGATGTGGTATTCCTATTGTATTTGATTACCACCACCACACTTTTAATACAGGTGGATTATCAGAACAAGAAGCATTAGAACTCGCAATGAGTACATGGCCAAATGGTATAACACCTATGGTTCATTATTCAGAATCAAAAAGATTACACGAGGGTAATGATAAAGTAAAAGAACAAGCTCATTCAGATTATATAAATGAGTTACCAAACTTATATGGTAATAATGTAGATGTGATGGTTGAAGCCAAAGCAAAAGAATTATCTATACTCCCATATATTAATTTAAATAAGATATGAAAGTTAAAGAAAAGAAAGTAAGACAGTACAGAAGTAATCAAGGAAGAAGTCCAAGACAACAAGAAGGGAATGAAAAAATGATGTTTGTGAGCTTTGTTGGGATGCTTGTAGTAATATTGGGTATGGTTGTGTATAGTATATTTACATAATGGCCCAATTAAATAAACCAATCGATGTTGTGGTGGTTCACAAAGGTCCTCGGAAGAACTCTAAAATAATATTAGAAGTATATTCTGATGGAACACGAGTTGATGATATCATTAACACACGAAAACTAAAACCACTAATACCAAAGGAAAATGAAATATTAGAGATTGGTGTTGGTATATCTTTTTTAAAAAGATATAAAAAGAAATATAAAATTTGAAATTAAGAGAAAATCAAATAGAACCAGTAGCAATTGGTGTGGAGTTTATGAAAACTCCTAAAATGAAACCATCGATTATCGTTGCCCCTACGGCATTCGGTAAATCGATTGTTATTGCTGCAATTGCCAAAGAACTTGGAGAGAAGTTATTGGTTCTACAACCTTCCAAAGAATTATTAGAACAGAACTATGATAAGTTTGTTACACTTGGTGGAACTGCATCAATTTATTCAGCATCGGCCGGTAGTAAAGAGATGGGCAGAGTTACTTATGCAACAATTGGTTCGATAATCAATATAGCCCAAGAGTTTAAACAGATGGGAGTCACTAAAATCATCATAGATGAGTGTGATAGATATCCAAGAAACAAATCAGGACAATTGAGAAAGTTCGTTGATGGTATGAAAGCATCTCATGTACTTGGTTTAACTGCAACTCCTTTAAAGTTACAAACGAATATGGGAGATACAGGACCGTATTCTAAATTGGTAATGTTAACGAATCGTTCTAAACATGGTATGTTTTTTAAATTCATACTTCATGTTTCTCAGATTCAAGACATTGTTAAATTAAATTATTGGTCTCCATTAGAATATCAATCATATGATTTTGATACAGGTGCACTTGTTTATAATTCAAGTGGTGCTGAATATACAAATGATTCTATTGCACGTTCTTATGAGAACCAAAACATTGGCGATAAGATTGTAAAGAAGATTGCAGAAGTACAAGATAGAAAATCAATACTTGTTGCCGTTCCTACAATAGAACAGGCAACTTTACTTGCAAAACGAATTCCAAACGCTGCCGTTGTACATGGTGGTACTCAAAAGGATGAACGAAAACGAATCATACAAGAGTTTAGAAACCAACAAATACGAGTAATCGTACAAGTTAATGTTTTGACAGTTGGATTTGATTATCCTGAATTGGATTGTTTAATTACAGGCAGACCAACGGCATCCATATCTTGGTGGTATCAGTTTGTTGGAAGAGGAACTCGTATCCATGATAATAAGAAAAACTGTTTAGTCGTTGATTTCGTGGGTTCTAAGGAACGTTTCGGAAAAGTGGAGGAACTATACTACAAACAAGATGGAAAGGAAAATTGGGAACTCTATGGAGAAAACAAGAAACTACTTACAGGTATACCAATGCATGAAATTGGAATCCATTTAGAAGGCGGTATTAATTTATCAGAAAAGAAAAACGAAGATGGTGATATAGAAAAAGTATATATGACCTTCGGTAAGTATAGTGGGAAACCAGTTGCATCCGTACCACCTTATTACAGAAAGTGGTTGATAGATAATATTACTTGGGGCCCCTGGAACATTAAAATTAAAAATGAAATAGAAAGATTACATAATTTATAATATGAATAGATTAGATAAAGAATATCAAAAAATACTTCAAGATATATTAATACTAGGAGTAGAAAAAGAAGATAGAACCGGTACTGGTACGATATCTGTTTTTGGAAGACAAATTACACACAACATGTCGGATGGGTTTCCATTACTTACTACTAAGAAAGTTGCAATCAAAACAATGATGACTGAACTTAAATGGTTTCTGAAAGGAGATACCAATATTAAATATCTTGTTGATAATGGATGTAATATATGGAACGGTGATGTTTATAAATCATATAGAACCAAAATGAAACATCATTACAAAAATGGTGGAGATGTTGCAACTCAACACGAGTTCATAGAATTAATCAGAGAAGATGATGAATTCGCTGAAAAGTGGGGAGAATTAGGTCCTATATATGGCAAACAATGGAGAAGTTGGCCACCAGTTGCTGGTGATATAAACAAAGGAGGAACTGACCAAATCAAAAACCTCATCAAACAATTAAAAACAAATCCAGATAGTAGAAGATTAATAGTCTCGGCATGGAATGTTGGAGAGTTGGGAAATATGATACTTCCACCTTGTCATTATGGATTTCAATGTTACGTAAACGATGGTACGTTATCTCTAATGTGGAATCAACGTTCAGTAGATACATTCTTAGGTTTACCATTTAACATAGCATCATATGGTATGTTACTAACCCTATTGGCCAAAGAGGTTGGCATGATACCTGGTGAACTTATTGGTAATTTAGGTGATACCCACTTATATTCCAACCACGTTGAACAGGCAAGAGAACAGATGGAAAGAACCTCATTTGAGTTACCAAAAATAAAAGTATCTAATTTAGATATCTTAAATGGAGAATGGGATTATGAAATTAAAGATTATGAATATCATCCAACAATAAAAGCACCACTAAGTAATTAAAATATGGAACATAGTAATTTATATGAGTTAAAAATAAAACAACTCATTGATGAAAACAAAACACTACAACTAGAACTCGATAAACAAGAACACATTAAAGAGGGATACAGGACAGAGGTTGCAAAGTGGAACAAAAAATACAAAGATTTAAAAGAACAAATGATAAAATCAAACTAAATGATTAGAACAGCAGAATGTGTATCTCCGATGCACCCAGACAAAATGTGTGATAGAATATCAGACACACTATTAGATTTACACCTACAACAAGACCCAACTTCACGAGTAGCAATTGAAACTTGTGGTGGAATGGGAGAAGTTTACATTACAGGAGAAGTAACTTCAAATGCAGTAGTAACAAGAGAAAATATTGTAAAGGTAGTTCATGATATAACTACTGATGATACAATTAATGTTATCATTAATATTAATTCACAATCACCTGAGATTGCAAACGGAGTTGATACTGGTGGAGCAGGTGACCAAGGAATTATGATTGGATATGCTTGTAATGAAAACGAACAATTTGTTCCACAAGAATATTATCTTTCTAGAGAATTAAATAAATTTGTATTTGAGAAATACCCATTTGATGGAAAAACTCAAGTAACTATGAATGGAAATTCATTAAGAGTAGTGTGTTCATTTCAAAAAGCACCAAGAGTAGAATTGGAAAAATTAGTAGCTGAATTCTTTAAACCATTTAAACAATATGCAATTGAGGCATTACATTGTAATCCAGCAGGAGATTGGAACATCGGTGGATTTACCGCAGATGCTGGTTTGACTGGTAGAAAATTAGCAGTAGATAATTACGGTCCAAGAGTACCAATTGGTGGAGGAGCATTTAGTGGAAAGGATTCTACTAAGGTTGATAGAAGTGCTGCCTATATGTCAAGAAGAATTGCAGTTGATTTGTTAAAAGAAAATAACGCAGAAGAAGTGTTGGTTCATTTAGCATATGCAATTGGATACGACCAACCGTTACAGGCAACCGCTCTTATAGATGGAAATCATTCATTTATTAGAGGGTATGATTTATCACCAAATGGGATAATCAACTTCTTAGATTTGAGAAAACCAATTTTCGCATCAACTGCCGGATTCGGACATATGGGGTGTGGATTTAATTGGAAATAAAATAAACACAAAAAGATTTGGAAATGTAAATATATTTTCGTATCTTTGTATAACAAACATTTAAATAATGAAAAAAAACTATTTAACAAAAACACTTTTATACTTCACCGCGTTTCAAAACGGAGATATTAATTCCTTAGAAGATATGTATGCATCCAATGTTACTTTGTTGGATTGGGATAATAATATAAGTGGAAAACAAAATGTATTGGATCTTAATAAAGAATTATTTAAAGAAATATTCACCCTTAATGTAATATCATCCAAACAAGTAGGTAATCAAACCTTTAATGAAATTACAATAAAAATTGATATAAACAAATACACGACTGTATTAAATATTTTAGATGTGATTACATATAATGACCAATTTAGAATAGAAAATATAACAGCATATAAACGATAAATTATGAAAAAATATAAAGTAATATTATTATCAGGAGGATTTGACCCAGTTCATAAAGGACACATTGAATGTATTCAAAAAGCAAAAGAACTTGCAGATGAAGTTTGGATTGGATTAAATAACGATAGATGGTTGCGTGGTAAGAAAGGTAAATCGTTTATGAAAGAAGATGAACGAAAGTTTATCATGAGTTCTCTACGAGATGTTGATTACTCTTATGTAATGCATCCAAGAACTCATACCGATAAAACAGCAATTGATTTTATTGACCATTCACGATTGAAGTATATAAGGGAACATGGTGAGTTACCAAATGGTGTAATGGCATTTGGTAATGGAGGAGACAGAACAGAAACAACTACACCAGAAAATGATGTATGTAATTCATACGGAATAGATTCAGTATGGGGCTTGGGTGAAAAAGTACAATCATCATCTTGGTTATTAGAAAAATATTTAAATATAGCAGAATAATGAATATAGAAAAATTAATAAAAGAATACCCAAACAATTATGCATTGGGTGAGAAATTAAGAGAACTTTATCATGAAAGTAGAAAACAAGCTTCTTTACTAACTGAAAAAATGAAAGATTGTAAAATCTACGAATCACCAGATGGTGGTAAAACTGTTTATGTACGTGGATGGGGAGAAGATATTTCAACAAGAAAATTACATACAAATCAATTAAATTTATTCGATGACATTAATTAAAGACCCAACTAAACTTAGAACTCCTCTTTTACCGAAATCAATGTCTCAACAAGATATTGATGTTGTTTCTGATAAATTAACAAAAGAATTAACCAAACATGGTGGACTGGGATTATCTGCAAACCAAATAGGATTAACAGATAGGGTGTGTTTAATCAATGTAAAAGACCCATTGGTATTAGTTAACCCCAGAGTTACCGAGGTATCAAAAGAAACCGTTGCTTATGTTGAGCAATGTTTGTCATTGGAAAAGACAATGAAAAAACCAGTTAAAACCATAAGACATAAATCATTTACAGTAGAGTGTGATAACCTAGGTACGGTTATATTTTCAGCTGATTCTGATAAAGAGTGGAAAGATTCGAATGAGTTCTTCGCAGACGAGGGGTTATTAGAATGTGTTTGTGCTCAACATGAGATAGACCATTTAAATGGAATTCTCATAACAGATACAATTAGAAGATATACTACAACAGTTATACGAGGAAGAAAATACGGGAGAAATGAAAGAGTAATGGTAAAGTTATCTGATGGTACTACTGAATTTATGAAGTACAAGAAGGCAGAAACATTAATTTCACAAGGAGCCGAAATCTTATAAAAAACGATAAAATGGCAAAACTTATATTTAGATATACCGACGAAGATTACATTAGTGAGGTTAGAGAGGCAAAATCAGTAGAATTAGAAGTTCCTGGTGATATGGATATTCATGAATACAAAGTAGTATGTATTAGAATGGCAAAGGCCTTGGGTTATACTGAAAAAACAATCTCCAATGGATTTGGTGATTTGATTTACGGAGAAGATGATAAACATAACTTAAAAGACCTATTAGATGAACTTAACATCGGAAAAGATAATAAAACAACTAAGAAGTAAATTACTTACACAAACTTTAATAACACAGACAATAATCGATTTATTAATAGATAAGGGATTTTGTACTTCTTCTGAATTTGATAATAGTTTAAAAGAAACTATTGAAGATATGGAAGATAACGTTATAGAAAATGCTGATTTAATGGATACCATCAGTAGTTTTTTAGAAGACAATTTTGATTCAAATGATGAATTGAAGGAGGATTCAGTTATGAAAGGAATATTCTACGGCCCAATTGGTGAAGCTTAAAAATATAAGAAAAAGCTTGTTTATATGAATTAATTTTCGTATATTAGTAGAATAGTTTAATCAAAAGGAGAGACTACATGAGAAAACCAATAATATTTTCGGTGATAATAACATTATTATCATTCGGAGTAATTGATTCGGCAGCATTAAAGGATACCGAAAAAGAATCTAATGAAATAGATTTAGTTGATATACTTAAGGAACAGGAAATAGAAAGACAATGTTTAATTGAGAATATAAGACTACAAGAAATATATCACGCAGAAGAACTTAATAACTTTTTAACTGATATTGGACATAGAGAAAGTGGTAACAGATATGATATCACAAACAAATGGGGTTACATGGGTAAATACCAATTTGGAAAATCAACTCTAAAAGGATTAGGATACAAAGTAACTAAAAAAGAATTCTTATCTAACCCACAACTTCAAGAAGAAGCAATGATGGCTTTATTATTACACAACAAAGAAAAATTACAAAAGTACATTGATGTATTCGATGGGCAAACCATTAATGGTATGTTAATTACTGAAAGTGGAATATTGGCTGCAGCACATCTTGGAGGACAAGGTTCTGTAAAACGATACTTTAAACATGGAAAAGTTTTTAGAGATGGGTATGGAACAAAAATAACATCGTACATGAAGAAATTCAGCGGATACGATATACAATTAAAAAATAAATTAACATCATGATAGAATTTTTATCAAATACAACTAATATCATAATCTTGGTATCGGGGTTACTTAATCTTATTTTGTTAATAGGTGTAAGAAACTTATTAAAACAAAGTGAACAATTGGAAGATAGACTCATTTCCTCAGTCGATGAAATTAGAGGACGTATTGAAAATACACTTACATCAATGAGAGATATTGATAATAGAGAAGTATTTGAAAAGGATGATGAAGTAGGGGCCACCTTTGCAGAACTTAAAAAACTAATCGAAGACCTTAACAGCGAAATATAAAAATATGCCAAGACCAAGAAAAAAGAAATCCAAAATATACTTCGGCTCACCAGCACAAGAAGCAATTGTTGAATATAATGGGTCTACCGATTCAGTACTTCGTTCAAAAATATACGAAGAGAGAATAAAATATCCATTCGAAAAACTGGCTGAGAATGTTTTAAATACATTTAAGTTTTCATATTTTGATGTATCTAAAAAAGATATTCAAACTGAAGTAGTTTCTACTATGGTAGAAAAAATACATATGTTTCAACCTGGAAAGGGAAGAGCATTTTCTTATTTTACTATTATAGCAAAGAACCATTTAATTCTAAAAAACAATGGTAACTATAAAAGATGGAAACAAAATTCTCTATTATCGGCAATGCCAGAAACATGGAATCCTGAAAATGATTTTAATGAAACAGAAGAAAATAGTGAGTTTAAAGAATTTAAACAAATAATGTTAAAGTATTGGGATTTAAATTTAAATTCTGTCTTTATCAAGAAACGAGATTTACAAATAGCAGATGCTATATTAGAATTATTTCGTAGAAGTGAGTATATAGAAAACTTTAATAAGAAACATCTATATCTTCTTATAAGAGAAATGACAGATTGTAAGACTCATTATATTACCAAAGTTGTAAATGTAATGAAGAAGCATCAAAAGAAAATGTTGAATGATTACCTTGAGTATGGTGAATTCAGAGAACCAAGAAAAAAAGATTTCTGGTCAAGTAAAGAAGAGGATACTAAGGATGTGGAAGAAAATCCATATATAGATAATGATTATTTATAATAAAAGATTATATGGTAAGTGGTTATATTTTAGGAATAAGTTGTGGATATCACGATTCTGCTGCTTCTTTAATTAAAGATGGTAAAGTATTGGGTGCGTGTGAAGAAGAAAGATTCACAGGAATAAAACATGATTCTTCGTTTCCAATAAACACTATTAATTGGTTAGTTGAGGAATTCAAAATTACACCCAATGATTTAGATGCAGTTTGTTTTTATGAAAATCCAAAATTAAAATTAGATAGAATTGAAACTTCTACAAAAAAAGGAGGATGGAAAAACTTCTTTAGTAGATTGAAAATAATATCTAAAAATAAGAAAGTATATAAAGATACAATATCTCAACTAGAAAGTTTACGAGGAAGTAAAACACAATTAATTTATTGTGATCATCACTTATCTCATTTAGCATATTCATATTACACCTCTCCATTTAAAGAATCTGCTTTACTATCAGTTGATGGTGTGGGGGAATGGGAAACTACTTCACTTGCAATTGCAGATACTGAAATTAAAAAAATAGGTTCTATTAAGTTTCCACATTCTTTGGGAATGTTATATTCTACAATGACTGCATTTCTTGGATTCAAACCAAACGAAGGTGAATACAAAGTAATGGGATTGTCTCCGTATGGGGATGCATCTAAACATATAAAAAAATTCAAAGAACTATATATCACTACTAAAGATGGTGGGTTTGAATTGAATATGGAATACTTTACATATGAGTGGTCAACAAATAGTATGTTTAACAAAAAGTTATCAGAATTATTTGAACTACCAAATAGATTACCAGAGGAAACGTTAGAACAGATACATAAAGATATCGCAGCATCTCTTCAACAAATTTATGAATTCTTATTCTTTAGATTACTCACAACATTATATAATCAAACCAAATCTGAAAACTTATGTTTAAGTGGAGGTTGTGCATATAATGGTACGGCAAATGGTAAAATATTAAAAAGAACTAAGTTTAAGAATTTATACATTCCACCAGCCCCATCAGATGCGGGTTCGGCTATAGGATGTGCATTACACTATTTTTACAGTAAAAACAAAATTACAAATAGAGTGAATAACTCAAACCCATATTTAGGTCCAAGCTATACTAACGATGATATAGTATCTGCCTTAACTAAATACGAAAAAGATGTTTGGTATTCTAAAAAACTATATGAACAAATAACTGACATAGTTGCAAATGAAATTGTAGATGGAAATGTTATTGGGTGGTTTGAGGGCAGAATGGAATTTGGTGCACGTGCATTGGGTAATCGTTCTATATTAGCAAACCCAAGAGACCCTCAAATGAAATCTCGTTTGAATAGGGTTATTAAAAAAAGAGAAGGATTCAGACCATTTGCACCAATTGTAAAAGAAGAATATGCATCCCGTTATTTTGAATATAGTGATACGATTCCATATATGAATCAAGTTGTTAAAGTAAAAGAATCTTACAAAGATGAATTACCTGCAATAACTCATGTTGATAATTCTGCAAGAATACAAACTCTAAATAAAGGACAACAAAAACACATATATGAATTACTTAGTGTACTTGAAATACTAAATGAATATCCAATTGTTATTAATACATCGTTTAATTTAAAAGACCAAACAATGGTATTAACTCCTGAGGATGCTATTAAAACTTTTCTTAATTGTGAAATGGATACGTTGATACTTCATAATTACGTTATAAAAAAGAAAATAATTTAAAGTTTTCCTTAACCATAATATACTTATATTCAGATAGAGGATACTAATAAAAGTTAGAAATACCTCAGAAAATCTCTAATCGTATAACAAAGTGGTTAGTACAAAACACCCTACTTTCCGTAGGGTTTTTTATTTCACACCCAACACACATCTTACATTGGGTGTGAAAATGAAATTCATTCTTTTTTATAATATATATCATAGTTATTGTAGACATGTCCGTTGTTTTGTATAAGGAAGAGGTTATATTTTTTTAACCAAAGCAAAGGAGAATAAAAATATGGAATTTCTAAATAAAATGGGTGATTGGGCAAAATCACTAACAGAGATTGGTATTAGTATCATTGCACTTGGAGTAGTATTAGAAGTATTATTTAAAGGTGCAGAGATTCCTTTTTGGCCTGAAGTATCAGTAGTGGATAACATTATGGGTATTATCGGTTCATTAAGTAACGAAGGACTACTTGGATTAGTAGGTGCCGGAGTTTTATACCACATCCTAAAAAAGAAGGTGTAATACATACCTAAGACAAATGTACATTAAGGAAAGCCTCTCAGTAAAATGAGAGGTTTTTTTGTTTACTATATTTATATACAAGATAATATGGTAAAATCATGAGTACACAATTTGAATTATTTCCAGGAAAAAATCTGGGTGATTTGTTTAAGGATATCTACGATAATCAACAAACTAAGAAACTTAGAATATCAGAATTGATTGCTGAGATGAGAAAGCTAGTTCGTCATTCTGGTGATATGATAGCAATGGGCCCAATTATAAGAGACTTAATCGATTCCGCTGTTAAGAACGATGATGCACTTATTAAGATGGCTGCAATTGCACAAAGAATTATGGGAGCCTCTCAGACGAACGAAGGAGATATGGGATTCCTTTCCGATAGTGAAAAAGAACAACTACTAAAACAACTTGATGAAACAATATTAGAAGTAACCGATGGACATGATATCAAAGTTGATGAACTTACATATGAAGTAGAAGAACTAAAACAAAAAGTAAATAATGAGTAGATTATCACAATCATCTTCTATTGGTGGCCGCACACAAAGACAACCATCACCGGTTCTAATTGGAATCGTTCTTGATGTTGTCACTAATGATGAGCACCCAATCATAAAAGATTCAGGTATTTCAGATACAGAAAATGACACAAGATTTGTTAACAAAATAGGTACTGCTAAACTTAGGAGAATAGATGATGTTACATCATCTCCTGATGAACTTCGATATTACCAACCGTATGATTATTCTATATTAGATTTACCTATAATTGGTGAGACTGTTCAAATAATTAATATTGGAAATGGATCATCTGTTTATCGAAGGATAACAAATTCAAATGTAAATTCTGGTAACTTACTAGATGGTATTGATAAACTTAATAACCCCAATTCAGATAAACCAGATGATGGAGGATCTTCTGATTATAGAGAAACGTCACAAACAGGCACTCCCAATTCTTCCGATCCTGATTCAGAGTCTATCGAAAATGAATATTTTGAATCTACACAAATAAATCCATTAAACTTCTACGAGGGAGATAAAATACTACAATCTCGTTTTGGACAATCAATAAGATTTAGTGGATATAATAATATTGATAATGTTTTAGCTCCAACGATTGTAATACGAAATAGACAAGGAAATAAATCATTGGAAGAACTAAAAGATGGTACACCAACATATGAAAATATTGTCGATGATGGTTCTACTATTGTATTATCAAGTGGAGACCATTTATTAGAATTCACTCCTGGTCAGATTGATACTCCAATGGAAACCACTCCAATATATGCAGAAGAACCAGAATTGAAAGGAACTGACCAAGTTCTTATTAATAGTGGTAGAATTATTTTATCTTCTAAAGATTCTGAAATGTTATTTTACTCTAAAGGAAACTATTCATTTATATCAGATGGTAAATTAACAATTGATAATGGCTTAGATGGGGCAGATATGGATTTCAATGGAGATGTAATGATTACTACCAATGATAATAATTTTACTATACTTGGTGGAGTTGGAGAAATCTATTTAAATACAGATTCAGTTGATGAGCCACTTGCAAGAGGACAAACGTTAATTGATATTCTTGCCGAACTATGTGAAGCTATAAATAAACAAATATTCTCAACACCTGCAGGCCCAACACCTCCAGGCCCAAACAACCGAGGTGATTTCACTAAAATTAAATCAAAATTAGATACGATATTATCAACACTTAATTACACAGAATAAATTATGTCCTTTTCAGTCTTTAAACAAAGTATGTTGGCTTATATGGAAAATCCAGCTAGCATTCAAGATTCTAAAGAATTTGCAAAGAAACTTACAACAGAATATGATCAGTGTGTTCGTAGGGGATATCAAACAATTAATAACATTCCTATACAAAAACCAAACGTTGAATTGATGGAGACTCTTGTTAACCTCGCATGTCAGATATCATTGACTAAACAAAGTGGATTACATACTTTTGCAGATGACATCGGTAAAGGTGTTTTGGGATACTGGACAGGAGCAACGTTAACGATAGGAATTCCACCAATCATACCAGCACCAGGTTCTATAGCTAACATATCAACAACTGCTGCTATTGTATCTGTTCCTGGAACATGGACTCCACTCGGCCCATTAAATCCAACCGATGATTGTGGACTCTTTCTTGACAAATTGATATCAGGATTACAAATCCATTTAACAACTATTCAAGGAATCTATATGACCATATCATCATACCCAGCTGCTCCAATATTTATTGCACCTGGCGTTCTTACATGGACGGGATTTACAATACCATAGCTATTTAGAACCATAAAATTAACAAAGATATATTTATATTAAGATAACAAGAAGTAGAAATGAATAATAAGCAATTAATTAAAGTAATAAAAGCACTCGTTGAGGTAGAAGTTGCCAAAAAACAAACGCTATTTTTGTCTAAAACCTTTCCTAAAATCTTAGAAGCAGAAGTTAACAAAAGATTATTAGAGGTTACAAAGACATCAAAAAAGGTATCGAAGAACAAAACACAGGATCCATTTGATATGGCAAATGAAGTTCTTCGAAAAGAACAATCATCGATGGTTGTACCAATACAAGAAAACATACAAGCACCACAGAGAACATTCTCAAAGAACGCAGTTTTGAATCAAGTATTGAATCAAACAACTCCTTTTTCTAAAGCACAGAGAAATGGTCAAGGTGGTGGTTCATCTGTATTGGATAGTTTACCACAACAAACACAACAACCAATGGTTCAAGAAAATACTCACATACCTTCTTATATGGATGCAGAACCAGATATTGACCAAACAGTCAGTATGGGAACATCTTTAGGAGCAGGTGGACCTGAAGCAATGAGAGCTCAAATGGCTCACAAAATGGGATACCAACCAATTGGAACTCAACCAAGTAAAACCGGATTAGGAGTACAGACTGGATTACCTGGTTTAGATAGAATATTAAATAGAGATAACTCTGAACTTGTTAAAAAGTTTAAGAGATAAATAAAGGAGAATTAGATGGCGTACATTCTTGATAAAAAAATAGTAAAAGATACGGATGAGTATAGTAACCATGCGTATGGAATTACTTTGCCTATTCAACCAGGAGGTGGTACTATGTTTAATCAATCCTTTTCATCATTTGAAGCTGCTAAGAGTAATTTAAAAAATTTACTATTAACAAATAAAGGAGAAAGACCATTTCAACCAGATTTTGGTACTGGTCTAGCATCTTTATTGTTTGAACCACTTACTGATGGGATTCTAGAAGAAAAACTTGAAGCAGCAATAACAGATAGTGTTAATTTTTGGTTACCATATATTGATATTGATGAAATAGAAGTACAAATGACCGATGAGATGAAAGATTTAAATAGAGCAGTAGTAAAATTGTTATTTTCAGTTGGTGGGCAATTTGAATCACAAGAATTAACATTCAACATAGAGGCATAAAAAGAAATGGCACTAAATAGTATAACAAAAAAATCGAATCAAGGTAGGGACATAAAGTACCTTAATAAAGATTTCTCTGGATTTAGAGAAAATCTAATAGATTATGCAAAAACATATTTCCCACAAACTTATTCTGATTTCAACGAAGCCTCTCCTGGAATGATGTTCATAGAAATGGCATCATATCTTGGAGATGTTCTTTCATATTATACAGACGATACATTAAAAGAATCTTTAATGTTATATTCTGAAGATAAACAAAATGTAATTGCATTGGGGGAGTATCTTGGGTATAAGCCAAAAGTAACATCACCTTCAATCGTAAGACTAGCAGTATATCAAACCGTACCATCAACCGGAGTTGGAGATGAAGTAAGAGCGGATTTGGATTATTGTTTAAGAATTAAAGAAGGAATGGTAGTAGTATCATCAAATTCTGGAACAAGATTTAGAAGTACAGAACTACTTGATTTTTCAGTAGAAAACGAAAGAGAAATTTCAATATATCAAAGTAATGAGGGAACACCTACAACGTATTTATTAAAAAAATATGTAAATGCAATGTCTGCTGAGTTAAAAGAAATTACTTATAATTTTGGTAATTCACCTCAACAATTTTCTAAAATACAACTTGGTGATTCTAATGTAATTGATATATATGATGTAAGAGATTCTAATGGAAACAAGTGGTATCAGGTACCTTATTTAGCACAAGAAATGGTGTACGTTCATTTTGCAAATTCAGAACAAACCGATAAAGATTTGGCTCAATTTAAAGATTCAGTACCAAACGTTCTTAAAGTTTTAAAAACATCGAGAAGATTTACAACTAAAGTAAATGATGATAATACAACAACACTTGTATTCGGTGCAGGTAGTTCTTCATCTGATGAAACTCTAATACCTAACTTTAAAAATGTAGGATTGGGATTAAATTCTTCTATTGATAAAATGGGTGCATCATTTGACCCTTCAAGCTTTCTAAAAACGAAATCATATGGTCAGGCCCCAACCGGAGAGTTTACAGTATCTTATTTAGTGGGTGGTGGAGTTAAATCAAATGTAGGTGTTGGTGAATTAAATAATCTTGAAACAATTGCATTCGATGATGATATTTCATCTTTTCAAGAAGCAGAAAAGGCTCTTTATAGAGTATCTAAAAATTCTGTTGCTGTTGATAATGAAGAACCAGGAACTGGAGGAAAAGGGGCAGATACGATTGAAGAAATTAGAGAAAATGCACTAGCAAACTTTGGTTCACAAAATAGAGCAGTAACTCGTAAGGATTACCAAGTAAGAGCATTATCATTACCAGCAAAATATGGTGGTATCGCTAAAGCGTATTGTGCACCGGATGGTGAGTTGGATAATAACTCTCCTGCTTCTATATTAGCCAATCAAACTTCACTTAATGAGTTTACAGGATTAGTTCAGAAATTGGGTGATACTAAACGAACAGAACAAGAAATAAAAGATGAAGTAATACGATTCTTGGGTGGTAAGAAATCAAATGTATCTGAAAAGAATAATCCATTTGCAATTAATTTATACATACTTGGATATAATTCGGAAAAAACTTTAGATACTTTAAATCAGGCAGTTAAGGAAAATTTAAAAACATATATTAGTGAATATAGAATGTTGACTGATGGTGTTAACTTAATAGATGGATTTATTATAAACATCGGTGTTGACTTTGAAATCAGAGTTTACGGTGGATATAACAAAAGAGAGGTGTTGGTTAAAGTTCAAAAAGAATTAGCAAAATACTTTAATATAGATAATTGGACGTTTAACATGGCAATCAATATATCGGAAATAGAATTATTAATCGCAGGTATTGAAGGAGTTCAATCTGTACCAAAATGTGAAATTACTAACAAGTGTTTAGGAAACTACTCAAGTCACTCATATAATATACAAGATGCAACTAAAGGTAAAATGGTTTATCCATCTTTAGACCCATCTATATTTGAAGTGAAGTATCCAAACAAAGATTTAAAAGGGAGGGTTATATAATGTACTATTTCGTAACAGCATCAAAAGATGCAACAATTTATTTACAACAACCTACCCAGAATACGGGTAGAGATGAGATATTAGAAATATCTAAAACATACTATGGTAATTTAAAGGATGTTTCTCATTCTTTAATTCAGTTCAATACAAATGAAATTTCTGCTTCAAACGCAAGTGGAGATATTTCAGTACATTCTGCAGAGTTAATACTTAGAGAATGTGATTCAATTGAAATACCTTCTGATTATACATTATACGCTTATCCAGTTTCCCAATCATGGGATGTTGGTATTGGTACTCGATTTGATAAAATATCAACCGATAGTGTTAGTTGGAATAAACGAAACTCATCAACGAATTGGCTAGTTGGTTCAGCATCATTAGAAAGTACAGGTTCATTTAACGGAAAGGGTGGAATGTGGTTAACTGGTTCAGTTGCAACTCAATCATTCTCATATTCATCAACCGATGTATCAATGAACGTATTAGAACCCATCAAAGCATGGGTATCTGGTTCAATCACTAATAATGGTTGGATATTAAAACACGATTCTATATTAGAAAATGATACCGAAGATTACGGACAGTTAAAATTCTTTTCAAAAGAAACAAACACTATCTATCAACCCAAGTTAAGAATAGGGTGGGATGATTCTGCTTATGCTACCGGTTCTCTTACTGAACTTACCTCTGATGATATTCATGTAACGTTTAAAAGATTAAAGACTAGATATGTACGAGGAAGTAAACCTACAATTAGAGTTTTTGCAAGAGAAAAGTATCCGCTTAAATCTTATACTAATCTTTATGCATATAATGATATTAAATATTTACCATCAACTGTATATTATCAAATAAAAGATGTAGTAACAGGAGAAATTGTCGTTCCATTTGATGATAACTATACTAAAATTAGTTGTGATGCAAACGGACACTTCTTTAAACTTAATTTAACGAATTGGGAAATAAATAGAGACTATTATATTGAAATAAAAATAAATAGAAATGGTGTAGTTGAATACTTTGAAGATAAAGATTTAACTTTCACAGTAGAAATGTAAAAATGGGTTTATCAGATAAATTTAGAATTAACGAATTAGCCAATAAAGGCTCTAAGGTAATCAAACGAGAAGATTCGTCTGGTACACTTCTTGTGCAAAAAAAAGACAACAAACAAGTTCCTCCTTCTAAAAAAAATAAACCATTCGTTCCATTTGGTCAAAAACCAATCAAAGGAAAACAAATTTCCCCAAAATATAAATCAGATTGGGTAGATACTGATGAGTTTAATACTATTCCTGATGGTCAAGAATCCTTTGCTGGTGAAACATCTGGATATTTAGAGAAACCAAAATATAACGAAGAAGAATTACAGAAAGCTATAGATGTAAAAGTTGATGAGTTAATAAAAAAACAAAAAGCAAAGAAAGTCCCATATATTCGTCTATCAAAATATAATAAACTTTGGGATAATTTTAATAAGAAGATATCTGAGTTAGAAGATTTAACAATACAATTAGAAGAACAAATATCAAAGAACGAAGAGTTACAAAGTAAAATTGATTCTATCAACGTTCGATTGGATGCGGCAAAATTACAACAAGCAGCAGCTGAAAATGAAACACAGGCTTCAAATGACAGACATACTACATTATTAACCAACTTCCAACAATCTCTTGTTAAGGGTACTAAGGAGGGTATAGAGAGAGTTTCTCTTACTGCACAAGTACGAGGGTTACAGGCACAAAAGATAACGTTAGACAATCTTCTAAAAGCTCAAAGAGAATTAACAAAAGCTGCAACAGCTCAAACCGAGGCATTAGCTAGTCAAATTACAGCTCAACAAAGTCAAATAGCTGGAGCAGCAGCAGAAACCACAGCCGTAGCCGCTGGTTTAGTACCATTCCCAGGTAATGAGGCCTTTTATGGTATTACCCAAACAGGAGAATGGACAGAATATGATATATCATGGACAACTGCCGCAAAGGGTACACGTCGACCAGGTAATGGTGGTGTATTTAAACTACAAAACCTACGAGATGATAAAGCACAGATAATAGCGTTAAAAGTAAAAAATATAACAGGACATTTAAAAGGATATGGCCCATTTGGATTTGGAAGTGATGATGGAAAACCATCAGCAACCACAGGAGCTATTAATATTGAACAAGGGTCTATGTTGGAGATTCCATTCTTTTTCAATAAATCAATAGGTGGTAATAATAACCCAGCCCCCAAGAAGAAATGGATTACATGGGGAAGTGCAAGAGATTACGATGGTCAATTTAAACTTGAAGTTAAATTTTCTGATAACACAACTCAAACATCAAGTCAATTATCATATAAGATTAGAAAAAATAAAGGATAAGAAATGGCAATAAAAGGATTTAAAGATATAATCGATAGAAAAGGGTACAAGGTTGACTCTGAAGATAGAAAGGTATTTGAAAAAGAAATATCTAAATCTAACTTTGGGTTGGGTTGTTCTGATATGATCGAATTTATCTTATTCGATTCAAGTGAAAATAAATTACCACAAGGAGATGATGGTAAATTGGTACGATATATAAATTTAGATGATAGTAATATAAAAGATTACTTCATAATATCCGATAATCAATTTACCAAAAAGAAAGATGGTACTCCTGAATTTATTGTAGATTTAGAAAAACTAATTAATGAGGCAGGATATTCAAACGGAATATTCAAAACTCAAGTAACTCTATTAAATAGAAGAGCTGGTGTTGATGGGAGTGTTGATAATTCTTTATGGATACACGAAATCTCTCCTTCACGAACTGAAATTAGAATTTTACCAAATAGAGCAAAGGGAGATAATACTGATTTAGAAAAAAGATTATCAGTTTTTCTTGATAATGGAACATTTAGAGATGATGTAATTTATTATATTAATGTTTTTATAGATAAATTAAATTTAGAAAAGATACTTAGAACTTTCTTATTTTCCAAAGGAACAGAAGATGCTGGTATAACTTATATTAATTTAATTAAAACAGAATTTAAAATAGAAAGTTTTGAAATTCTATTAAATAGAGTTAAAACCAAATTCGTGGAATCAATGAAACATTATTCTGAACGAAGAAATTGGAAGATTAATGATATAAACTACGGTAAACCTCTTGGTGATAAAGATGATTGTATTGATTTATCAATACCACAATTAGAAAGAGATGCACAACAATCTTTAATTAATTGTATTGATTTTTATTTACCAAAACGTAATATCGTAAAAGATAATGTTTTAAGTAAAGAAGAACAAATTACACTTGATAAAGTTAAACGAATATTAAAAACAACCACATCTAAATCAATATATGATTCAACTGTTCCAGATAAAGTAAATGCAAGAATAAGAGGTTGTACTGATCCTAACGCAGAAAATTATAATCCATTGGCACAAGATAACGATGGTAGTTGTATATATAAAATTGTTAAAGATGAAAAAGATGAAATAGAAGAGGAGGACGACCCATTTGATGATATAATTAGAGGATGTACTAGTCCTAAAGCTCTTAATTACAACCCAAATGCAACTGTCGATGATGGAAGTTGTAAATTTAAAGGTGTTATACCATCGATTTCCAAAGTATATTATGTTTGGTCTGCAAAGGCAACAATGAAATGGAAACAAAATGGTAAACAGAAGTTCACTGGTGGAGTTGAATATCAAAAATTTTCTATTACTCATGATGTTGGTGCGTTTAAATTTTCAGGTGATGTTAGAGAAGTTCCTAAGTTTAAAATCGCCATTAAAAAAACTATAAGTTATTTAATTAAAAATATTGCTAAAACCTATGGCCGAGGAAGCAGCATCTTCGCTGGAAAAAGACCAAGGAGCGTACTATATAAAGATGCACTTGGAAATCTAAAAACAAGTAGTGTATTATTCTCTGGTGATTCAACAACCATTTGTGCACAAAAAGGAAGTGTAATTGCTGGTTCTGGTATAGAAGTGACTATCTATGGACCATGTGGAACACCCTACACACCTCCTAAGCCTAAAACACCTATACCAGAAGACGTTGTAATTGAAGAAGTTGTAATTGAAGGATGTACTAATCCTATAGCTCTTAATTTCAATCCAAGTGCAACGGTCGATGATGGAAGTTGTACATTTAAACCAAAGGTGGTGGAAACATTTACAGAAGAAGAAGATATAAACGGACCAAGAGGTAGTGGATTTGATGATGAGTTTGTAATGATAAATGAAGATGGTGTAGCAGTTCGTCCTGAAGGCAATACTGACGGAGGACTTCCAGGAGACCTAGTAGGGAATGGTACAGGAGATATATCACAAGGAGGTGGTTATGGCCCTATTATAATAAAAGCAGAACCACCTACAAAATCTGGTGGAGGAGAAAGCAACCGTAAAGATATAGAACGTCTATCAGGAAACGTGGTTCTTGAAAAAGCACCCACACCAAAAGAGAGATAATAATATTTATAGATATGGCACGAAGAAAACCAAGAGGATTACCAACAGATTCAAACTTTAGTGATGAAGTATTTGAAAATAACGGCACGCCTATTCTTTCTGGAGGAGGATTTAGTGATAACGCTATAATTAACCAAGGAGAAGCACAAGTACCAGTTCTTAATCCAGGACCTATTATAATTCAAGATCCAGTGTTTAGGACTAAGTCTATTCCAATATTTAAAAAAGACATAATTAAAAATGACTTTCCAATACTAATACCAAGACCAAAACCACCAACTCCATTATCACCGAGCAGACATATAACAGTTTCCATCTTCTCTAAGACAGGTGGAAGTATTCTTATAAATGGAGTAGATACTCTTAAATCTCCCACAAACCTTTCTGGGAAATTTCGTTATACTGGAAAAGAATTATTAAAACCAAAATATTTCAAGGTAATAAAAAGTGGATATGCATGTAAGGAAGAATATAAATTATATTCTACTAAAAAACGACTTATAAAAACAATAAGACCATTAATTGATAATTCCGATGACTTTATTGTACGTGATGAACTAATTCCAATTAGAAAAGATGACTTTCGCGTAGAAAACTTTAAATTTAATAATGGAAGGACGTTCGGAGGTATTGGTGATGTTTATTTAGGATTTACAAGACCAGTAACATCAATTGTTGCAAAAAAACCATCACCAATTGGTAGTATTGCATATGATTACTATGAATTTATATTGGAAAAGAATGGTAAAATAGTTCCTCTTTCAGAGCAAATACAACCTATTACAAATACAATAAATCCTCTCATGTTTGTTAAGTTGGATTTCAACATGACAAATATTATTATAAACGATGATATTGAAGATGATATAGTTGATACTCCGATTACGGTAAATATAGAGAGTTTTGTATCTGCAGATAATATTATACAATATAAAACATCTTGGGGATCCAGTGGATTTCTTCTAGATGATGATGATATTGATTTAAAACATACAATTAGGGATGGACAAAAAGAAACACCATCTATTAAATTTACATCAATTGGTATTTCGGATTTTACACATACAGTAACGTTTAAATATAACACACCACACGTGAGACGTGATGTAATCAATAAAACAAAAGAGTTTACTCTTGATTTAATTCCTGGTCAAACTAACATAGTAGTTAATGCTATAAAAGTTGCAGTGGAGGATTCCCCATTTACACCATCTATAAAAGCAGATATTACTAACGTTAAAGTTAATCTTGCTATAAGAAATGGAAGAGTAAATATACCATATAAAAGTATTAATGCAGATAAAGTAATTTATACTCTTGGTAAAAGAAAAAGAGAAATAGAGTTAAGTGGTAGTTTAACATTAACCAAGTCTGATTTCCCCAACGGAGTAGGTAACTACATAATTTATTTACAAGCCATATCCAATGGTGGTGGTAGTAGTATAATAGAAAAAATATATGTAACAGTTGGAAGTAGAGAATTTATACCTGGTCCTGATATTACAAACATAAATTATCCACAAAATATTGTTGGTGCTGATTTTAAAGGATTTAATGTTCCCTTTGATATTAGTTGGCAATCTATTAATACAAATTATATTAAAGTTTACGCTGGAAAGAAAACCAACAGTACATCTTTAGGACAATTTCCTGCATCTGGAGTATCATCGTTTAATGTTGATGATGTTCTAAGGAAGTTAAATATTATAAAAATAAGACCTGCAGAAGTTAATGGTGTATATCAGTTTAATTTAATTTTAATACCATATAACGAAGAAGGTGATTCGGTAACTGAAGGTAAACATGAACAAATAAGTATTACATTTGATAAAGGAAATTTAACAATCCGAAGAGGAACTGTTATTTCTGATATTAGAAGTGCATTTGCAAAAGAATTTGACCCAACAATTTTTCGAGAATCAATATCACCATTTTTAACTCATTATTTACATTTAGGTGAAGGTAATAATAAATTGGTTGCTACTTGGGGTATTGATACAGATACACTATCTACCTTTAAAGATGACTTAGACAATAATACTAGGAAAAAAACGAAAGAAGAGAAATCATTAGTATTAAAACTATACGAACCACTTCCTCCTAGTGTTAATTTAAATGATACTCTTTGGATATCAAAATTACAGGCAATACCTTTAATTGACCAAATCACCATAGTTGATGATGTTTCACAAAACTGTACACCACTTACTCCAAACTTTGCTTTGGAAACTAATGATGTAATAGGTTATCAGATTTTAGATGATTTGATATCAAGTGGATCTACCACATCTACGGATGTTGTTAATACATTTATATCTTCTTCTGAATTTTCATTGGATAATTTGAATTTACAATTTGTAACTACGGATACAATTTTAATAGAAACAGCTGGTAGTGGAAATTATTATCAAGAACATCCAAATCAATCAATCGATTGGAGTAATTTTGTTAAATATTCATCTGCAGAAGAGAGAGTTGAAAACTTTGTTTATAAAGTTAAATTACTACAATCATATGAGGACCGATATGGTGGATTGGTATCTGGTAGTTCTATTGATTTCGGAAGTGGAACTTCAAGTTCAATCACAGGTTCTGCAACTTCATCGATTGCTATTAAGAATGAAGCCACAAGAACTCTTGGTAAAATAAATGATGTTAAGAAAGGATTTGATTCTTTTGAAAAATTCTTATTTACAAGTTCATCTGTAAGTGGATTGACATGGCCAGGAGCTGGACAAAATCAACTATCTGCTTCAACTGATTCAAGTGTAACAACTTGGTATGATATTGTTATTTTAGATGCAACTACTTATGATGAAGGAAATAGTTCACGATTAGTTAATAATTTACCTGCTCATATACAAAATGATCCAGATGGTTCTTCTTTTCCATTATTCTTTGATATGATTGGACAACACTTTGATGTGTTATGGGCTCATATTAAAGGTATCAATCAAACAAATAAATTAGAACATAAGTTTGAAAAAGGAATTAATGATAAGTTAATTTATCATATGTTGGAATCACTTGGTTGGGATGCTGATATGGGTGCACAATCTCAATTACTTTGGGAATATGCATTTGGCAAACATTCTGATGGAACAGTAGTTGCTGAAATGACCGGCAAGGAGAGACAAAATGAAATTTGGAGAAGATTATTAAATAACTTACCATATCTTCATAAACACAAAGGTACTAAGAGAGCAATATCAGCAGCATTAAGTTGTTATGGTATTCCACAATCATTACTTACTGTTATGGAGTTTGGAGGCCCACAAGATACACAATCAGCTGGTACAACTAAATTTACATTTGAAGATAGAACGGCATCTATTAACTTTGCAAGTTCATCAAACGCAATAACCGTACCATGGAAATCTCATAACGGAAAATATCCAGATTCAGTTGAACTTAGATTACATACTGACCAAAGACAAGACCAACAGATAGTAAGTGGTTCTGGTTGGAATCTTGATATAGATTATCCTGAATCAGGAACACTTGGAAAACTTACATTAAATGTATTAAGTGGTTCTACATGGGTATCATCTTCAACTGGAAAAGTTGCATTCTTTAATGATGAATACACACAAATTGTTGTAAATAGAATTACAGGAAGTGTAAATGATACATTTGATGTTTATCTAAAAGAAGGTTTCCAAGAAAGAATACGAAATCATACCTCAACTACATTTACAGTACCAAGTGGAAGTAGTGGTTGGAATAATGGACATGAATTAAAAATAGGTGGTTCTACTTTAACTGGTTCTCTTGACGAATTCAGATTATGGTCTGCACCACTAAGTGAATCTGTTATTTCAAATCACACATTATTACCAGATGCAATAAATGGTAATCACATCACATCATCTACATCTGATTTAATTTTCAGATTAGATTTTGAATATCCAAAAGATAGAGTTGCTGATACTTCTATTAAAAACGTATCAATTGATACTACATATGAAACATTTGCAACCGCTTCCAACTTTGCAGCTAGTTCTACATATCCATATCATTATACTACATATGATAGAGATGTAACCGCGGAAGTTCCTTCAAGTGGAATTAGTTTTGGTAACAAAGTAAGATTTGAATCTCAAACAAAAATATTAGATTTATCATATAGACAACGAGCAACTAAAAAATCATTTGATCAATCTCCCCTTGATTCTGATAGATTAGGATTATTCTTCTCTCCAATAAAAGAGATTAATATGGATATCATGAAATCACTTGGTGGATTTAATATTGATAATTATATTGGTGACCCTTCTGATGATTATTCTTCTGAATACAAAGAACTAAGGGATTTACGAACTTATTATTTCAATAGATATAATTTAAATTTATCTGAATATATTCAATTAGTTAGATATATTGATAAATCTCTTTTTGATGTATTAGAATCCCTTGTACCGGCAAGAGCTAAAGTATCGAGTGGATTATTAATCGAACCACATATTCTTGAACGAAGTAAAGTAGAAAGAAGACCTACAAGTGCATCAATGCACAACTATTCCTCAACAGGAGTTGATATACAAGAAGATATTTCTGTAAAATCAACAAATGAGGGTGTAGTTGGTATTGTAAGTGCTTCACAATCTACTATATTAAGTGGTGATAAACATCACTTCGATGGATTCATATCTTCATCAGAACCAACCATGGCAGGTTCAAATAATTCTTATGATTCTACGATAAGTGCCAATGAAGACATAACCCAACAAGGATTTATCACAGTAAATAGTGGTTCTGATATGGGTGGTATTTCTATTAAAATAGATGCAGAATTCCAAACTCCATTACAAGGCGAGTATGAATCATCTATGTTTACTCAAGTAGGAATGGATATGAATTCATTAACGGTAGCTGGATTTGGATTATATGCAGAAAACGGACATGCTATTGTAACCAAATTAGATAAAGATAATAATTTTACAAAAGTAAGAAAAAGAGTAGATGTTATAACAGAAAGTTATACAGTAGATATTCCACAGAACATCGACCCACTGGATTCTTCAAAGGGTAGAGAGTTTGTAACACAAACACTTACCAGAAAGAAACTAAATTTAAGAAACTTTAATCAATCTGGTTCACTTGCAGCGAATAACGTTGTTAGTATTGTACCATTAAATGGGTATGTACCATATCATTATAGAAATGTGGGTGATTTAACAAGTGGAATGGAGAATTCGTTCTTTAATGGTTCTAAACAAACATCAAGTACAACTTTAGATGGGGGTGTAGCTGTTCAAACGTTCACAACTAATCCAAATACATTGAGAGTTTCTGATAGTGGAAGAGGAAGTGGTGAACCGATATTAGAGGTTGATTGATAAATAATAATTCAAAAATAAACAATTTTATAAAATCGTTATATTTATATATTGAATAACAAGAGGAAAATTTAATTATGGCTTATTTAAATAACACAGAAATAACAGTAGATGCTATCTTAACCAAAAAAGGAAGAGAAAAACTAGCATCAGGCGAAGGACTTAACATCTCTAAATTCGCATTGGGCGATGATGAGGTGGATTACACATTATATGAACCAGCACATCCAAAGGGTAGTGCTTATTATGATGCAGCTATCAAAGCAATTCCAATTACGGAAGCATCTCCGGATGAAACACAAGTATTAAGATACAAGTTGGTAACATTACCAAAAGGAACAACTAAGATTCCAAAAGTAGAATTTGGTATTCCATCTATATCTGTAAATCAGAACTCTGGTCAAGTTCAACTTTCCCCTACAACTTCACCAAGTGGAAATACACAAAGTGGATATACTATAATATTATCAAATAAGAACGCAGGTTCTATTGTTGGTAGTGGATTAGCTGCAGGTGCATCATCAACACCAGCTTTCTTAGGTGATGAAATAACTGCAACAGCGGCAATTGAGACGGGATTACAATTTACATTTATTCCTAATCCAAACACCACACAAAATATATCAACAACTATAACTGTATATGGTAACGAAACTGGAGGTTCACAGTCGATACCTGTAACAGTTACATATATACAACCAAGTTAATAAACGGAGAATAAAATAAAATGGCACAAATAAACGGACAAGCGGGAGTAAATTTATCACAAGAGTTAGCAAACTATTTAGATGCTAATCAAGGTAACTTGACATCTGAACAAATTACTCAAATCATTAATCAGTATTTATCTGGTGGTGATAAATTGGGTGCAACTGGAGGTTCAATCTCCAATGGTATCTACAAAAGATTTGGTGAATTCGACCAAGTTAATGGAAAAATAGAAGTTGTAACAACTGGTCTTTGGAGTGGTGATACAGGAAGTATGAGTGCATTTTATACTTCATCTACTCAAACGGCAGCAAGTTTAAATTACTATGTTAACGCATATGATAAAGACCCTGCTACTAATACCTCTGCAGCTGTACAATATGCAGTTGCATACGGACACAAATATACAAGTGGTTCTATATCACTAACAAACTCCGATTCTTCAACATTAGCAACTAAAGCAACTTACGCACAATACAAATCAATATTATTAGACCAAGATGATGAGAAATTTACATTCTACTCTTCTTCAGCAGCCGGATTACATGATTCAGATGATATCTATGTGATTAATGTATCTCGTGCTCGTTACAAAGAAAAAATGGATGCAGGAAATTGGTCAATGATTTTAAGTGGTTCTACTGGAACTCACACATTAATTGATGATAGTGGAAAGAAATTCTCAGATACAGTTGGAAAGGCTGGTAGAGTATTTAATATTGGTAGTGGTTCATTAAATTTAGGAACTGAAAACTTAGCAACAGTTAATACGTTAACTGCTTCAAACGGACAAGGTTTCGGTTTATTCTACCCAGACCAAGGATTGGTAATTCTTAATCCACCTGCAGTACACTCACTAATTGGAACATCTGTTGACAGTGGTTCTAATTCAGGAGCAGCACTTTACGCGGGTGATTCAAGAGAAGGACAAAACCATTTCTTATTACACAACGCAATTAAAGGTGGTGGTGATTTCCAAGCAAGAAGAACAGAAAATGTTTCTACTTCACATTATTTCGTAAGAGCAACTAACAGAGAATTTAACTTCTCTAACAACCCAACCTATGTAACTGGTTCTGATAATTCATTTGTTGAATCAACGTTTGAGAAAGACCCAAAAACATTTATTACAACAGTTGGATTATTAAGTGATTCTAATGAAATTATAGCGGTTGCTAAAACATCACAACCAATTCCTAAATCATACGATAAGGAAGTATTAATAAAAGTAAAATTAGATTTCTAATTTTACTCCCCCTAATTTAAAAAAACCCCACTCGTAGTGGGGTTTTTCATTTCACCATATTTATATAGAGAAGTTAAATCTATATGTTAAAAACAGTACAAAAATCAAATGTATCCAACCGGGCGTTTCAAGTTAATAAATCTTGGACGGTCACGAGTGCGGATTATCCTATAATATCTGGTTCATTTACAACCGATAAGGAGTTTGATACAACTAATGCAATTAAACAAGAAGGATTATATACATATCCTTTATTTAAGTCCATTAAATCAAAATACTATACTGATATATCTAATCCATTTACTTTACATGGTAGGATGGAAAGCATTGGTGATCCATATGAACGAAAACTTGGTACAACAGGATATGTTATAGCAATCCCACAGAAGAAATATGGAGAAGGGATACAGGGGAATTCCTTAACTGTTAAGGATTTAACCAATGATGTAGAATTTGCTGATGATAGTTATGGAAATCTTACTTCAACAAATCCACTATATACTTTAGTATCCCTTGATTTGGAAAACGGAACAATTGTAATAAGTGATACAAACGATGGTGAATTCTCAGGAACACTATGGTCATCCCCAGGAGATTCCGCTATTGATTTAGAAACAGGCCTTGTAAAAATGACATTCAATGGGGATACGGATTCCTTCTATATAATGAGAATCGATTTAGAGGCAGGAACTATACAAACGGTATTAGAACTTGACTTTGAAGGACTTGATATTGACCAATTGAAATTTGGAAACATAATATATTCAGAAGGTTTGGTTATATTTAATGATAGCGTATCACAATTCAGTAGTTATACTATGGATTTCAAATCAACAAAAACCATAAATGAAATGGAAGTGTTGGTCACATCTAAAGCAGGAGAATTTAATTATTCACAAAACCCATCCGCCGTTGATATAACATTAAGTGGTTCATATGATTTTCAAACTACTGCAGTAAATAATGTAAGACCCGCTGGAACTAAAAAAATAAAAGTAGTTAATGATATAAAGAGAAAAGAATTTATAAGTGGTTCATTTAATCCATCTATAAGTGGTTCTTGGAATGATTATGATACATCTGCTTCAATTGACCCAACAGGTTCATATTTAGCACCAATGATAACTACAATAGGGTTATATGATAAGAGTGGAGAAATGATTGCAATTGCAAAATTACCACAACCAATAAAGAATTTACCAGATTATGACTTAAATTTTATTGTTAGACTGGATACGTAAAAATTCGGTTTTATTAATTTTTCTATATTTATATGAGAAGGTTTAATAAAAACTGAAATTAAAAAAAGGAAAAATATTATGGCATTATATCAATTATTAGCAAAAGACAAATCAGTAGTAACAGATAACTTGGAACTAACATTAGAACAAGTTGTATCATATGCTGAAGATAATGAATTAAGTGGTGTATTTCAATATGATACTTATGATGATGGTACTGATATATTCGATTCACTTGATGATGATGACTTTTGTTTAAAAATAATATCTGAAGAAGAATAATTATGGCATCAATAGAAGACTTATACAACGGCTCCGATTATAAAAAATTGGCAGATAAAGGTAAAGACAAGACACCTACTTCTGCAGATATGACTAACAAACTACATAAAGATGATAAGGCTTTAGCAATAGCCCGCGGTGGTACGTTAAATCAAACAAAGTATTCTGACTCAGTAGAACGATAAAACAACAATTTGAGTTTACTAATAAATAGTTCTGAAAAATGGGCATTTATTCATATACCTAAAACCGGTGGAACATCGTTATCTTCCATTATAAGGGAAATAGGTGGTACGAATCAAATCACAGGACATGATTCTATAAGATGGGTTGAGGATGTATCCGATTATTATATTTTTACAATTGTAAGAAATCCATACACACGTTTAGCTTCGGCTTATAATCATGAGCTTAGAAAAAACACACACACTTATACATTCGGTGGGTTTTTAAAAAAAGCCAATCCATTTCATCAATGGATTCTTCCCCAAAGTTATTATATCAATGCGGGAAAAACAGAAAATAGAAAAATATCATTTGTAGCACATTATGAAAATTATGGGAATGATATTAAAACAATACTAAATAAATTAAACTGTACTTCAAATATTCCGCATCTTAACCGTAATCCAATTTACGATACACATCCAACTTTAAATCAAGAAAATTATTATAAACATTTCTTTACAGAAGAATGGATGATCGATTGGGTAAAAGAGAGATACGAAGATGATTTCAAACTTTTTAACTATGACATGGACTTACCAAGGTAGAATAATAACTGAATTATCCGATATGCCAGAAGGCACATATGGATTTATTTATAAAATAACAAATGGACACACCAGTGAGTACTATATTGGGAAAAAACAAGTAGTATCAATTAGGAAACGTAATTTCGGCAAAAAAGAAATAGCTGCTTTAACAGATAAAAGAATAAAGCGTTATGAAATGGTTACCAAAGAATCAAAATGGGAAGATTACCGTTCTTCAAATAAAACAGTAAGTAGTTGGTTTAACAAAGATGGAAGACCGGCCATTCTTGAAAATGATAGATTAGAATTAAAAATACTTAAATTCTGTAAATCTAAAAAGTCCTTAACGTACTATGAATTACAAGAACAGTTCTATCATAACGTTTTAGAAGATGAATATTCGCTTAATGATAATCTTTTAGGAAAGTTTTTCAGAAAAGACTTGGAAATTACATAAAAATTTCGTATATTTGGAATAACTGTGTATAATACATAGTAACAATACATGCATTAATATTTTTTTAATAAAAGTGATGTATAATTTGGATATGTGAAATATATTTCGTATATTTGTATAAATAAAGGTTAAAAGTATGCTTTCACACCACGAAAGGCAAGAAGTTATTAACATATTAAATGAAGTTTTGGGGATTGGTACGTCAATGAAGAACGATGAACAGGCCCATTTCTGTCCATTTTGCCATCACCATAAGAAAAAGTTACAAGTTAACTTAAAGACACAACAATGGCATTGTTGGGTTTGTGATGCAAAAGGAAAAAGAATACAACGATTATTAAAAAGACTACAAGTAGATACTCGTAAGTTAAAAAAGATATATGAGATATATGGTGATGATTATATAGTATATTCAGATAAAACCGATGATGAAAAAGTTGAGTTACGATTACCAAGTGAATTTAAATCACTATTAAAAGAACCAATCGGATTCAACCCCACATACAAAAAAGTTGTAGGGTATGCAAGACAACGCAATCTCAGTACAGAAGATATTAGAAGATATAATATCGGTTATTGTGATGGTGGTCATTACGCTGGTCGTATTATTATTCCTTCTTATGATTCTGATAATAGACTTAATTACTTTATTGCTCGTTCTGTATTTGCGGATGAATCGTTTAAATATAAGAATCCACCTGTTTCTAAAAATGTTATAATGTTTGAAAACCAAATTAATTGGGATGAACCTATAACTTTGGTAGAGGGTGTTTTTGATGCAATGGCAGTAAAACGAAATGCAATACCAATTCTTGGTAAGTTTATACCTAAAAAATTAAATGAAAAAATATATAATAAAGGTGTTAAATCTATTAACATATTATTAGATGAAGATGCACAATCTCAGGCATTACATTATACAATGCAATTTCAAAATCAAGGAATTGATACAAAAAATATAGTACCATCTGAAAAAGATGCTGGTGATATGGGCTTCTCTCAAGTTAATAAAGTACTAAAACAATCAGAGAAAACAAACTTCACAGATATAATTTCTCAAAAACTAAAAGGTTTATGATTTATATAATTACACATCACATTCGTAAAGGAAGTTATGTTGCTTGGTATAATTTAATAAATTTCAAATCCAACTCAGATGTTACATATTGGGAATCTTCCGATAAAAACGATATAGAAACTGCCAACTTAAATTCAAAGGAGCCCCCATATCAAGATGCATTAGAACAACATATTAAAGAAATAAATCCAAAACCAACAGATGTTGTTATGTTCGATATAAATTATCTAGAGTTGAACGTTCCTGGATTGACCAATTCCTATCTTACTACTCTTGGTGAACGATATGGAATAAAACTAGTAGCCGTAGATGATGATAACTTTAAAAACTATGCCGATTCTAATAATTATACTTTTTTTTCAAATCGATTCGAAGTAAATAATAATAATTCTGTTAGAGACAATTTTAATTATTATAGATATCGTGCTACTAAAGAATCATACTTTGATAGTATACCAGAAATCGTCAGACCATTTGCAAATAATATCCGAGAGAAGAAAATGAATATGATAATCGGTGTAGATAAAGAAGAACGTTTTGAAATATTTAAATATACTCATAATATTGGATTAGATAAAGGCTCGTATTTAGCATATAGTGCATTTTGTTCAACATATGATGACTCAATATTGAGTGATCCTTTGAAAAAATGGAAAAAAGAAAACATACCTACTATATTAGATACTCCAATTGAAGCCTCTATGACAGGCACCGTAAACCCACAAATACCACCCTTTCCATATTGTCTGAATAGTTATGTTAGTTGTATTTTGGAAACATCTATACGTGGCAGTTCTGAAATGCATTTAAATTTAGAAGGAATCGAAACATATAGCCAATCAGAAATTCATTTAAGTGAAAAATCTTGGAATCCATTTATATCACACAATATACCATTAATACTTGGAAATTCTGGAATAAATGCATATCTTATAGACTTAGGATTTTGGATGGCAACTGATTTATTTGAACTATCAACAAAATACACACCAGAGGGAATCGTACAACAATACAAATCTAATTTAGATATTATAAATAAAATCAGTAAAGATGAATTACGAGAATATTATATGTTAAATTATCGTAACATTGAACGAAATTACGACATAATGAAATCTCAGAAATTTTTTTATAATAAATTAAATTATAAACAACCAAAACAAATAAGTTTAATTTAAAATTAAAATCAAAAATTAAAAAGTTTATGATAATAAATAAAGTTTATCATTTGGCAGATTTACACATCCGTAATCTCCAAAGGCACAAAGAGTACAGATTAATATTCAAGAAATTTTTAAAACAAGTAGTAAAAGATGATATCCAAGATTCGGTTATTTATCTTGCGGGCGATATTGCTCACGCTAAAACGGAAATGAGTCCAGAATTACTTCAGGAAATATCTTGGTTCTTTACGGAGTGTGCAAAATTACGTGAAACTATTATTATAACAGGTAATCACGATTGTAACTTAAACAACAATCATAGGTTAGATGTACTAACTCCAATAATAGAAAACTTAAAGAATCCTCGTTTACATTATTTACGAGATACTGGTGTATATAATATTCATAATCTTACCTTTGTAGTATATTCTATATTGGATAAGAAAGAGAATTGGCCAAGTGGAAATGATATTGAAGGTGAGAATACAATCTGTCTTTTTCATGGACCGGTAAATAAAGCACAAACTGATATTGGTTATATTGTTTCTTCTAATTCATTTCAAGTAGAAATGTTTGATGGATTTGATATAGCGATGTTAGGTGATATTCACAAAAGACAAACGTTTGGTAAAGGATACGAACACATTGCATATGCAGGTTCTATGGTTCAACAAAATCATGGAGAGATGTTGGAGAATCATGGTTATCTTCTATGGGATGTTCCTACAAGAACGTTTACCGAACATCATATACATAATGATTATGGATTCCTTACAGTTGATGTAGTGGATGGGCAGATACCACAATGGGTGTATGATGAAGTGGGTACTAAACTTCCAAAGAATCCAAGGTTACGATTACGTTTTACAAATACAGAAGCTTCTACAATGAAACTTCGTATTACAGAATTAAAGAAAATATTTAAAGTTGCAGAAGTAACAGTTACACGAACTGATACAATGGGACAACTTAAACAAAATAGTAAACTAAATAAAAACATAGTTGGTAATGTTAAGGATGAAACATTCCAAAACCAATTAATACGTGAATATTTAGAAAGACAGTATTTGTTAGATGATGATGAGTTAAATCAGATAACCGACATCAATAAGGAAATGAACGGTTTGATTGATGATTCAAAGATAGCAGAGAATATCTTATGGACACCAAAGGATTTCCAATTTTCTAATATGTTTTCATATGGAGAAGATAACTTAATTCGTTTTGATAAAGCACAAGGTATCGTTGGTATATTTGCACCAAATGCAGCTGGTAAATCATCTTTGTTCGATGCATTATCTTTTTGTGTATTTGATAAAACATCTCGTACAAACATATCAAAGAACATAATGAACAATCGCAAGCAAAACTTCTATTGTAAATTTAACTTTGAGATAGATGGTGTTGATTACTTTATTGAACGAACTGCAAAGTATGTTAGGAAAGCAACATCGGTTAAAGTTGATGTAAACTTTTGGAAAGAAGATGGAGGTATTCCACAGTCTTTAAACGGAGAACAACGAAAAGACACGAATAAAGAGATAGAAAAGTATTTAGGTAAGTTTGAGGATTTTGTTTTAACTACACTTTCACTTCAAGGTAATAATGCATTATTTATTGATAAATCACAAAGTGAACGTAAGGAAGTGTTATCACAGTTTATTGGTGTAGATATTTTTGATAAATTATATCAACAGGCAAGCGATGAAAATAGAGATAATGCTTCATTAATTAGAAAATTCAAACAAGATGATTTCACTCAGAAATTAGCGGATATCGTAGTTGAATTAAAAGAAAAAAAATCAGAATACAAACTTTTAGATATTCAACAAGATTCTGCCAAGGTAGAAGAAGAAAAACTTAACAAAGAAATAATCAAATTAAATGAGAAAATTGTTAAGTTAAATGCAGATAGTGGTGTTTCTATTGAAGAGTTAGAAAAACGAAGAAAACTACTTTCTAAAAAACAAGATGAGCTAAAAGAATCTAAAAATTCAATTCAAGAGAGGATTACACATAGAGAAGAGACACAGATTACTCTTGATGAAATTCTTGACAAGTTCGATGAAGAAGATTTAGAAGAGGGTATTACTAAATTAAAGGAAAAACGGAGTTCTCAACAAACCTTGGAGTCTGATATTGAAAAGATTAAGATTAAGTTGGATTCTTTATATGAACGGAAGGAACATTTAGATTCTCACAAGTATGATGAAGAGTGTGATGTTTGTATGGAGAACTCCCAAACTATTCGAGAACAGAAAGCAAAGGTAGATTCTAAGATAAAAGATGGTGAATCTCACTTACATGATTTTAATCAACAACACCTTGAAATAACATTATCAATTGATTCGTTAGTTCCATATGAAAAAGAATGGACTAATTTTCAAGAAGCAAAATCCAAAGAAGATAAAATTGATAGAGAAATATCAGGACTTATTAACAAGTTATCAACAACGGAAACTGAAGAATATCGTAATTCTACTCAATTAGTACAACAAGAGCAACTTATTGAAGAGTATTATAAGAATGAAACTCAAATTAATAAGAATAGAGAAATCCGAAATGAGATTGTAGATGTTAGACATGGTTGGGAAAAAATCAAACAACAGATTAGAAACTCCAATTCAGAAATTCTTTCCTTAAATGGTAAAATATCAGCATTACAGAACCAAAAGGAAACAATTGAAGATAGAGTATCCGAGGTTAAAGATTTGGAATCTCAATCTAAATTATTTGATTATTATTTAAATGCTCTTGGTAGAGATGGAGTTTCATATGAACTCATTGAGAAAGCACTTCCAATGATTGAAGGTGAAGTAAACAATATATTAGGTCAAATAGTTGATTTCGGAATGCAATTAGAAATTGATGGCAGGAACATTAATGCATATCTAGTATATGGAGACCAGAGATGGAGTTTAGAAATGTGTAGTGGAATGGAAAGATTCATTAGTGGATTGGCAATTCGAGTTGCACTTATAAATGTATGTAACCTTCCAAGACCTAATTTCCTCGTTATAGATGAAGGATTTGGTACATTGGATAGTGAGAACTTACAATCCCTTTTTATGTTGTTCACCTACCTTAAAACTCAATTTGATTTCGTAATGATTATCTCACACATAGATTCTATGAGAGATGTGGTAGATGACTTGATTACTATTAAAAAAGAAGAAGGATTCTCTAACGTAAGATATTAATATGATAGTTGATTTAAATACGTTTGCAGATTCAAGAGGTTCTTTAACTTGTATATCTACTAAAAAGTGGGAACAAGTAAATATAAGTGTAAATAGTAAAAAGTTTACATTTAGAGGAATGCATTATCAAGAATATCCAAAACAAGAAAAACAAATTATAGTTACTAAAGGAACGATAATAGATTTTATTTACAATTTAAAAACTAAAACTTTAGAAGCGTATTGTTTAGGTGAGGGAGAAAGTGTTTATGTAAACAAAGATTCTGCACATGGGTTTTTAACATTGGATGATAATACAACAGTTACTTATTTAGTAAAAGGTAAATACAATCCATCAAGAGAAAAGTCCATTATATGGAAAGATATTCCTCATTTAAAGACAATAGTTCTTGGTACTTGTAATGAAGATGATATTATAATATCTGAAAAGGATAACGAAGGTAAGTAATTACTTTGTTACTCTTAGTACATTCGATGGTTTAGGTTGTTTAGGCTGACTTATTTTTTGTTTTACCAATCTCTCAATTAACCCACTTTTACTATATCCATTCTCTGCACAGTAATCATTCAATTCCTTGTATAACTCTCTTTTTATTTGTATTGTAGTATATTTTCCCATTATATATAGATTTCTATATAATATATATAACAAAATCTTTTTTTTAAATATTTATATAGGAAAGATGTATTCCCATGGCAATAATTAAATCATATTCTCCTTTTTTAAACTTATCAAATTTTCAAGTATTTGAAAATGACGATTTGCCTAATTCCGAATACTTCAGAATTACAGAACTAAGTGAAACACTAACTGGTGGTAAGAATGGATTTCTTATAGAGGGTTCTGAACACTTAAGAGAATCTACTGAAATAAAAATAGAAATTTTAGATGTAGAGGGTAATCCTGTATATTTTGAACCAGGAGATGGTAATCCTGAATATTATGAAGGTAATTCTAAATTAGTATCGGTTCATGTATATGATGATACTGCAATTGGAATAGGTAAAATTACGATTCTTGGAGAATTAAAAACTCATGTTGCAGATCTTAATCAAATTAAAGATATACCTAAAGAATGGAAAGGTGTTTACAATGTTAAATGGGAAAGAACAATACAGATAAATAAAAATATATCTAATGAAACTATCGTTAGATTTTATAAAAAACCCTCTGTTACAATAGAGGAACTTGTAAAGCCGATATTTACAAAAAACATACCAAGTGTAACACAAACAGGTACTTTGTTTGGAATTTCTCAAAGTCCACCAAGTCAATCTGACATAACAAAATGGAGAGCAGGAACAAATTATAAACTAAAAATATCAGATGGTATTAGTAATTGGACATCTTCAGTAGATGATAATATAATATCAGTTCCTTCATTAAACTATTCTGCAAACGTAATTGAGGTATTAAGTGATACCGAAGTTATGGTAGATACTCCATATACATCAAGTGGTGATTTAGTTAATGATTTCG
>Ga0209091_10000259_pt1 | contig 52163 bp, 45 predicted proteins | sample ArcticOcean_MG_C_6_FD_187438 | JGI IMG/M metagenome (GOLD analysis project Ga0209091, IMG submission 187438) | Marine microbial communities from western Arctic Ocean - ArcticOcean_MG_CB8_128 (SPAdes) (version 2) | ecosystem: Environmental > Aquatic > Marine > Oceanic | place: Arctic Ocean...
ATGGGAAACTCATTAGTGCTGTCTATCTCTGCAGCGCGAGGAGCAACCTCCGCAGCGCAAAATTGATAAACGCTGTCCCGCAACATGTCGATGTCTTCACCTAGATTAAAATTTAGAGTGGGGTAGGGAGTATTCATAATTCAGTTTGCCCATTGGATTTAAGTGCTTTAAGACAATCAGTTTCGGCTTTGTTTAGGTCTTTAAGCAGGTTATTAATGTCGTCAAGCTGTTGTTCGAGCTTGGTGCGTTGCTGGCGAATTGCGCCAATGAGGCTATTAAGCTGCTCTATGTTGGTTTTGCCTGGCTCATACATATCGATTATTTGGCGTGAGTCCTCTAACGATAAACCTAGCCGTTTGCCTCTGAGAATAAGCCGCAGCCGAGTTCTGTCTGCAGGACTGTAGACTCTAGTTTGTCCTCGTCGCGATGGGCTGATCAGACCGATCTCTTCATAATGGCGAACGGTGCGGGTAGTGATTTCAAATTCCTTACATAGATCAGTAATGCTGAATTTAGCTGGCGCTATGACTAGGTTTGGCATGGATCGACCATAGTTTCAATGAGGTGGGTATCTTAGTTAAATTTGACGTTTACGTCAACGTCAAATTTAACTCAATATCAGCAGAAATAAAAGATCGGGAAATAATTTTGCACCGATGACAAAATTTTCGCAGGAGCAGCTGATTGATTGTGTAGCTTTGTTTAGACTATTCGATCTAATGCAATCCAGTTTAGCAACATAGTGTAGCCCCTGTAGATAGGGTAAAAGCGTCATGTATGTGATGCTATTTTCCTGACTGACACGATGATCAACTAACGTCTAAGAAGATGCATTTTATGTGTTGATAGGCTTCATATTTGGTCTTGACATATTAATATATATATATAACATTAAAATTGGAAATATTATAATTTGCACCAACATGGTTCATTTTAGTCAGACCTATAAGACGTCCACAAAAAGACGTCCACAAAAAAAACCAGGGGAGTAGGCAATGAAAAATTTTTTATTATTACCACTGATAGTAGGTAGCTTTGTAGCAGTCTCTGCTGCGGCACAGGATACTTCTAATGCAACAGACAGAATCGAAGAAGTGATAGTGACAGCTGAGCGTCGCGCCGAATCAATTCAGTCGGTTGCTGTTGCGGTTACAGCAATTGATATGGCAGGTATTGAATCAAAATCGATAGGAAACATTCTTGATGTGGGCCGACATGTGCCAAATGCCGTTATTATTAATGGTACTGGTCCTGCGAATTCGTCTCGTATATATTTTAGAGGCATTGGTGAAGATGATTCTAGGAATCCAGACCCCGCTGTCGGCACATATCTAGATGGAATTTTCATGGGCCGAACTATTGGTGGATTACTGGATGTCGCAGATGTCGCGCAGATTGAGGTCTTACGTGGCCCTCAAGGGACAATGTTCGGGCGTAACTCGAATGGTGGCGCTATAAGAGTCATAACAGTAAGCCCCCAGAATGAGAACACACTGAGCTTGACCGGCGGCGCGGGCAGCGATGGGAGGAAAATGATTAAAGCTGTTGCTAACCTTGCTATATCTGAAGATACAGCCTTCCGTGTAGCCATTTTAGATAAACAGCGAGATGGATTTTCTACGGTTACGCCTAATGGTGATTTAGCGGCCAATGCTCGAGATGAGGTTGGTGGTAAAGATATCAGCGTGGTCAGGGCCAGTTTGAAGCATAACTTTAATGAGAACTGGACCGGGACTTTCACTGTCGATCAAGTTAAGGACAGATCAGATCCAGTGCCTTCAAGTATTATTTCCAGTAGCAATGATGCGTCAGTAGTAACAGATAGGGATCAAAATATTTTTACGACTGAACCTGCACCCGGAGTGACATGTTCAAGCTTTACGCCATCAATATTTTTATCTGTGGGCTGTTTTAGTGACTACCACAGTCTTGTAGAGATGTCTGGACAATCTCTAAAGATTGAGGGTAGTTTCGGTGACTATGATTTTGTTTCTTTGACAGGGCATAGAACTCTGGAAGACGATGCCTCAATGTTTGTTAGTTATCCATATACTCAGGAAACTGATCAAGAGCAGTTCAGCCAAGAATTCACCATTTCATCTAACTTTGATGGGGCTTTTAATTATATTGCAGGGGTCTATTACTGGGATGAGGATGTTGACTTTGACTCTACGTTCATCTTCCGGCATGTTTCGGTCACGGATACAGAATCTCTAGCAGTATTCGCTCAGGGGTCTTATGCGTTGACAGATCAGTTGACGTTTGTGGGAGGCATGCGATATACCGATGAGACTCGCGATTTCTCCGGGCAGAATATGGCTTTTGGGCTTTCTAACAGTGACTCAATCGATATGCAGAATGAGACCTTTACTGCCAAACTTGAGTATCAATCCAGTGAAGATATGTTTATGTATCTCTCTGTTTCTACCGGTTACAAAACTCCTGGATTTTCGCCTGATTGCTTCAGCGGGACGTCTTGTTTCCTCTCTGTAGCCGAGGAAGAAGTCACCTCATTTGAGGCAGGTTTACGGTCTGACCTTTTAGATGATCGCTTGAGGCTAAATGCGACTTTTTTCTATAGCGAGTATGACGAGCTTCAGGTAGGTGCAACTGTCCCTGGACTTGGTTTCACACGATTCAATCTTAACGCTGCCACTGTTCAAGGAATAGAAATTGAGGCTGTTTTCAAGCCAACGGAAAACCTCGAGATATTCGGTAACATTGGCACGAATGATGGAAAGTATGATGGGCTCACGCAGTTGCAGGCGGACACGATTACAGTAGCAGGAGCAACTTGTCCTGGAGGAATAGCCACGATTCAATGTGGTGAGGCTAAAAAGATGAAAAATGCGCCAGACTTCCAGGCAAATCTTGGGTTTCTTTGGCGCGCTAATCTATCGGGCGGTGAAATTAGTCTTGGTGGCGACGTAGCATTTGAGGATGAATCATATTCCTTAGTGTCAAACAATCCGGGATCATTGATTGACCACGATCCAATTGTCAATGCCCGCATGAGCTACTCACCAGACAACGCAAATTGGAATATGGCGCTTTGGGTTAAGAATTTGACTGACCAGGAGTATTGGAAAGCAACGACCAGTCCTGATAAGGCCTATCCTGTGGCTCCATTGACTTGGGGTATAGATGTACGTTTTGATCTCTAGTTAGTCTTGTCGGTAATCATGGTCACAACATTACGCTTAAATTATAGTGAATGTGACCATGGTGCTATCAGGTTTTAGGCTGGTACTTCGTTAAGCTGTTAGCCTTTAGGTAGATTAGTCGCAGGCTAAAAATAGATTGGATGGTGCTAGTCTGATCGTCACTGAACAATCTATGGAGCCCAGCTTTGATTGTTGTAGTTGACTCTTAGCTAATTACTCTAAATTACTAATGTACACGTGTCCGCTCCCTAGTGAGTTTCTTCACCACCACTTACATTAACTGCTTCTCCGGTAATATAAGAAGCTTCGTCACTGGCTAAGAAAGCCACCATAGTTGCAACATCTTGGGATGTGCAGTGACGCCTCATTGGAATGCGGTTTTTCATTGCTTCCAAATATTGAGGCACTGATAATCCTTGAATTTTGGCGTAGTATTCATTCTGTTTGGCACCCAATTCAGTTGTAATATGATTGGGACATATAGCGTTGACCGTAATACCGTGTTCACCTAACTCACACGCATTAGATCGTGTCAGCCCGATTAATCCGTGTTTTGATGTGACGTATGCAGCAAGATGGGGAAAGCCACTCTTTGCTGCTTGACTGGCTATATTAATAATACGACCACCATTACCTGCTTTTATCATATGCCTAGTTGCTTCTTGAGTGCAGAGAAATGTACCGGTTAAATTAACGTCGAGCACCATCTGCCATTCGTCCACTGGCACATCGATAAATGGTCGCATTAGATAACCTATACCTGCATTATTTATCAACAAATCAATTTGTCCATAGGCCGATACTGCTTGATCGAATAAACTCTTTACTTGTTTAGGGTCTCTTACGTCGCACGGAATTATAATACACTCGCCACCATCACCTCTGATACTTGCCGCTACGGATTCCATTGCTTCTGTCGGCTTGCCATTATCTTGCCGGCTGCTATCTTCACCAATGTCACTGACGATAACTCGGTACCCTTGACTAGCCAGATGTCGAAGTATGCTTGATCCAATGCCTATTGCGCTGCCTGACCCTGTACACAGGGCTACTTTTCCAGTTACTAAATGCATTTGGATTACCTGCTGATATCGGTTGTAGTTGTTAGAGCGCTCGTGACTATGAATTTTGGGTCATCGGCGAAAGCCTGAAATTGCATGGCTATTTTGGTCATTATTTCACTACTAATATCAACATTAAATTGATCGCGATCGTTGATAGAAATCATTTCTATATAATCAATGGGACTTGGGCTATCGCTGCCGAGTAATCCGCTACTTTTAAAAATTTGATAGTTCTCTACAGAGCTCAGATCTCTGACAATAGGTAGATCGGTAGACTGAGCCCAGCTTTCATAATCCGTCTGGCTTATACCTTTTTTTAGATTAAACAGAACAATAATAGTCGTCACTGGAGCCTCATGGGTGGCTGTTTAGTTAAAACTTTTATACACTAATTACTTTATTGAATCAACGTTAATGAAAGAATAATATTACTATGTTACTGTGATAATAATAGCGTTTAACCGTTTTTTTTAAAGCCTAGTCATAGCCCTGCAGGAACTTCATGAGTCACCTATGAGCAATTACCCCACATTATTTTCTTCCTGGACCCTCGGTGGAGTGCCGTTGCGTAATCGTTTAGCGCATGCCTCAATTTTAACCCACCTAGCTAAAGACGGGAGGCCCACTGACCGCCTTCTGAACTATTTAGCGAACCGAGCGCGTGGAGGTGCCGCGATGATCGTGACTGAGCCTTTGGCGATGCTATCTAGGCTGCCACCTAGTAATAGGGTTCATGCTTTTAGTGATGATGCATTACCAGAATTAACTAGATTAGTTGACGCTGTCGAAGAGTACGGGACTCGACTTATTGGTCAGATTCAGGATCCCGGTCGCGGGCGTCATCAAATCGGGCGTAATGAATCTGCAATTGGCGCATCAGCGTTACCAGATGATTTAAGTTGGACGGTTCCTCGCGTGTTAACTGGTCTGGAAATACATCAATTAATTGAGGAATGGGCAATTGCATCCAGGCGCCTTCAGCGCGCCGGCTTTTCTGGGGTAGAGATTTCAGCGGGGCATGGTCATTTATTTCATCAGTTTTTGTCATCACAGTCAAATGTGCGTAAAGATGAATTCGGCGGCGATCGGACGGGGCGAACTTTATTTTTAGTGAAACTTATCACGCGGATACGTGCAATGTGTGGGCGACCATTTATTATTGGGATTAAATTACCTGCTAGCGATTCTATTAAGGGAGGTATCGATTGTGTTGAGGCAGCTAAAATAGCTAAGCATATCGCTGATTGTGGGGAATTGAATTATTGGACGTTTGCCTGGGGTGCCCATGCTGATTCATTGTGGCAACATTTGCCTGGTGAAGAGGGGGATCGTGCTCCGTATTTGGAGCAGATAAAGGAACTACGGCGCGCAGAGCCAAGTATACCAACAGGTGCTTTAGGCTACATTACTGACCCTAATGAAGCAGAGAAGGCGCTTACAGATGGAACAGCCGATATTGTATTTTTAGGGCGTGCGATGATCGCGGACCCTGCGTGGGGAGAGAAAGCTCGGCAAGGAAGAGAGCAAGAGATTAGATATTGTGTATCTTGCAATAATTGTTGGCGATCAACTGTCGAAGCCGGTGCTGTCGCTTGTGATAATAACCCGGCCATAGGAATCAAGGATGAGGCTCTTTGGCGCCCAACGAAAACACTTCATCAGCGCCGCGTCGTTGTTGTTGGAGGCGGTGTTGCTGGGCTGGAGGTGGCATGGATTGCCGCTGCACGAGGCCATTCTGTGTCGCTTCTTGGTAGCGAAAATGGGTGGGGTGGCAAGACTCGGTTGCATGCGGAGTTGCCTGGGTCAGAGAATCTCAGTAGCGTCTATGATTATCAGTTTTTAGCAGCCCAACGCGAAGGGGTCCAATTACACGCTGGTTTCGCAAGTATGGTAGACATACAGGCTCTGGAGCCGGACACTGTCGTTTTAGCAACCGGCGCCACAATGTTGGTACCATCGTTTGTTCCAGAGATTTATGCCCTTGAAGGGCTTATCCCCGATTTAAGACAACTTGTCGCTGATTTTATGATTCTTAAGACTAGCGGGAATGGGCGCCTAGTTATTTTTGATAAAGATCATACAGAAATGACCTATGCTGCCGCGGAATTTTTGTCGCATCGCTTTACTGAAGTGATCATCGTCACACCACGAGATCGCCTTGCCTCGGATTGTTCCTTGATTAATCGGCAGAAGATTTATAGCCGCCTTTATCGCTGTGGCGTCAAAATTATAACCAGTTCTGAACCTGCCAATTTAGACAAGCTAGAAGAGGGCTTAGTGGTGATATACAACATTTACAGTGGTGCTGCGGAAGACCTAACAGACATTTCATCGATTACCTATTCGTGCTCGCGGAGTCCTAATGATGGGTTGGTTAAACCGTTGGAGGACGGTGGTTATAATGTTGTGCGCGTTGGGGATTGCTTCGCCCCGCGTTCATTATTGGCGGCTACGGGGCAAGGATTTGAAGTAGGCTGCGCGGTGTAAAAAATGATTTTATGTGCAACTTCGTGGTTGCATCTGCGCCAAATTACTTAGTTCTGATCGCCGTGTAGTTCCATCGCTGACTGGCGTATCGCATCCATCAGCACTTCTGCAGCAGGATTTAACTTTCTACCACGCATGCTAATTAAACTAGCATGCCTTAATACCGAAGGCCTATCTATGTTGACTTTACTCAGCGTCGGACGATGTTTTACATCGTATTTCCTCTCTGCCATAGCGGGCGAAGTCATAAACAAAAAATCACTGGATGCCATTAACTGGCTGCCTATGACCGGTGCATCGCTGCGAATGAAGTGCTGAGGTGGGTCAAGGCCTTCGGCCATAAATGTGTTGCGGATTACATGCCAGTCACTAGGGCGCTGTCTTGGAACTAACCATGTATAACCCTGCAAATCTTTTAAAGCTGGCTGATCTATTTTCATAATGGGATGATTTCGACGTGCAACAATAATATCCTGTAACGAATAAAGTTGCTCTTCTATAATTCCTCTGGGAGCAGCTTCTTTTGATGAGAGGCTGCCGCAGAGGAAATCAATACGCCCTTCGGCCATCTGTTTGACTAGCACCTCAGAATAATCTTCAATAATATTCAGTTCGACTTCAGGTCTTTTAGCATGAAATACGCGAATTACTTGAGCAATCAATTCAACGTCGCAAGTTTCTCCTACGCCAATTTCCACCTTACCTGCATGGGCACCCATTAAAGCATGGATGTGGTGTACGGCCCTTTCCATGCCATTAATTTGACTGCGGGCATAAGGTAGAAATGATTCACCGTATTCAGTTGCCGAGGTCTGATTTCCGCGAGAACGATTAATTAGAGTAGCGCCTACAATCGATTCCAATTTGGCAAGACTCATTCCAAGCGCTTGTTGGGTAATACCCAACACTTTTGCCGCTTCAGCTAATCCACCACGCTCAATAATTACAACAAATCGCTCCAACTGCTTATATTGGATGTCTGCTATCTGGCTTTTGTTAAATAGTTTAGTCGGCATGGGAGAATTATCACAGAATAGAGATAAAGATTCTAGCTGACGGGCAACATCAATCGTTATTAGTGTGGCCCACTATCTTTTTTACAAAACGGGCTTTAATAATCCGGATAGTCCAGCTACAAGGGTGCCTGCATAAATCACCAAGACCATAGTGTAGACCGGCTTAATATCGCGGCTTAATTTTTCATTCAAACTATCACTGGAGCCTTCCGTCGCCAATAGCTGGAAATCGACTATCACTGGCGCGAAATATTTGTCTAAGGCGATCGCCGCGATTGCGATAACCACATAGGCGTACCACTTAAAAGCTAACCATAGTGGCATGCCGCCGGAGTATAGAAGCCAGCTAGCGCCAGCACCCATACCAATGATTAGCAACCCATAAAACAGTGTCTGTAATCCCAAACAAAGCCTATGGAGTGAGCTGCCTGGAGGCTGGAAAATAATGCCCCATGTAGCAATCAGCCAAATGAAAGCAAAAGCTAGCCCATAAGTAGTGGGAATAAAATCATAACCCCACTTCGCCGAAAGGATCAGTCCACTTCCCCAGACCAGCGGCACGGCCAATCTTGGTAGTCGGTCCAAAACCATACCTACTTCGAGTAAGGTGAAGCGAGTTTCGTTACTTAGATCACTTCGTTCAGCATAACGGCAAGCAAGAAATACCCCTAGATCGGTACCCAGCCAAAATACCCATCCCAATACATGAATAACCAGCGCCCATTGCTCTAACATCATTTGTGACTTCCTGTAGCCTTATGATTTTGAAATTTATCTATTTCGGTTTGTCGATTATCGATGGTTTGAGAACCTGAGAGCATTGCCCGAAATGCATCAGCAAAGAAAGCCTGCATGGCCTCCTGGTCTTTTTCTTTTTCAGCGGAGGGTAAAGTGAACTGAGCTAATTCCTCTGAGTCAATGACGCCTTTCTTGATCAGTAATTGTTCAAGACTCCTTATCTGGGTACGTGCCGCCCAAAGTTGCGACATACTTTCCAGCAATGCAGTCATTAGCGCATCGACGTCAGCAGATTTAAAGAAGGCCGGACGTTTACCGCGTGTATCTAAGGTTACTGGTCCGTTGTCGATCTCTTCAGGGTCAGCACTTAAGCTATCATTATTCATTGTAAAATCTCTTCAAATTAATAAACTACTTTTGCTTCAAGAGGCTTATTTCCATCCTCCAAAACCATACCACTGTATACCTTCAGCAAGCCGTCCAGTATTTTCGCCAAACGTAGCATCAACTTCGATCTCATGAGCGTAGTCCTCTGGAGGCATATAGCTATATTGAGGTGTTATAAATTCGACTAATTTACTTTCCTCGAAGCCAGCATCTAAGCTGAGTTGTGTAAAATTTTGGTCACGAAACGACTTATAAAAAGGCTCGTTGTTATAGTATCCATCCCAATCTAGATAAAACGCGTCATAGGCAGATAAACTCTCATTGGGTGGGAGTTCCATGTGCAGCATTAGACCTCCGGGACGTAAGACTCGATGGGCTTCTACCATGACGCTACGAATATCTTTAACCGACAGTTCATGCAAGAACATGGATGAAAAAACCACATCAACACTGTTGTCAGGCAGGTTTAGGTTTGTTGCATTCATCTGCTCAAATTTTACATCGACATCTTGATCTTTTGCTCTAGCATTGCCATAGCGCAGGCAAGCAGGAGCAATATCAATACCAGTAACGGAGGCGTCAGGATAGGTCAGTTTCCAGGCGCAGGTATTGTGCCCAATAGTACAACCTAGATCTAGAATTATTGAGGGTGAAAAATTGGGGAATTTATGTTTTATATATTGTGACATTGATTGTCCAATATCATCAAGATTGTTGCCCATCATGCCAAATGAAAAAATATTTAGCCCATGATCATAAAGCGCTCCACCCATCCAATTCGCAGCAACATCTTCCCGATGATATGATCCTGGCGCCAAATGAACATCGAGCGCCGCAACATTGCGGGGAATCTCAAGTTCTAAATCAAGCTTCAGTGTGGATTCACTGTTATCGTTAACGGCGCCAATGCACTTGCTGAGTCGGTTTTTAGAGTCATGCAGAGGGCGCAGAGCACTCCGCCAGACCATTTCTTGCGCATTGTAGCGAATGCTAGAGTAGAACTTGAACACTGAATCATTTTGCATAGCTTGGTGAACATCTCTGCCTGATTCGAGAACTTCATGGTTTCGAGCAATAGCAGGTTCAATATCGTCAATATAGCGCGACTTCATCGCCGTAGCCATGTCGTTGAGAACAAACGCCCTTAAACCAGAGACGAAATCTTGTTTGGCCGCTTGCTCACTTGTGCCTTCTGCGAATAATGTATGTTTTAACGGTGTTGGCATCGCGATACCCTCCTGATAGATGTTGACACTTAATATAAAAGCAAACATATTAAATATCAATGAAATGTTAATGATTTCTTTCATTAGTGGTCTTAACTACCATTGGATAAATACCTTTTTAATCTCATCGAAAGTGAGACCGGAGAATTTACTAATGTCGCAGACTGTTACACGCACCAACACCAAAATATTAGTAATTATCTTCGTTGCTTGGACGTTAACCAATATGGATCAAGCTTTCTTTGGTTATGCCATTCCTGGCATTCTTGAAGAATTCAACTTGCCATTAGAGGCGGCAGGGATTGTTTTAACCATCTCTCTAATGGGCTTTCTGTGGTTCTATGAGAGCCGCACCGAAGACATTATTTGGTATGGGTTAACCGCCGCATTATTATACGGATCTCTTGCTGTGCTGCCGGTATTGGTTGCTGAGATATTTCCCACAGAAGTGCGAGCTAGTGCGTTATCGGTCTGTGCTTCAGCGTCGCTGAGCCTAGGCTTTGCGGTATTTTCGCTGATTGTTCCATTTGTGGTTAGCTCTGTGGGCTGGGAGATGGGATTTAGTCTTATTATTTGCCCGCTCTTCGCCATATCAGCTATCACGGCGCTTGCCCTACCTAACCGTAAATCAGGTGATGAATTGGCTGTGCTTAATTAGTTAACGAATAGCGTGCATTAATACCTCAAAATAATATTTATTTAACATTAATAAATTCTCCGGTATCACTGTCGGTGCGATTAAAAAGGTATTTATTCAATGGTAGTTAAAACCACTAATAAAAGAAATTATTAATATTTAATTGATATTTGTAATTTTTACTTTTATATTAAATATGTACACAACAATAAATTTTGATCTAGACTAAACATGAAAGTCTAACTATTACTCGAAGGGGAATACTAAAATGAATTATAAACATAGACTAACTTCAGCAATATTTACTGTTATTGCAACGTCTATTCCATCGCTCTCTTTTGCTGCTGCGCAGCTTGAAGAGGTTGTGGTAACTGCCGAACGTCGAGAAGCGTCAGTCCAAGATGTTCCGGTGGCGGTAAGTGCCTATGACCGAGTGATGATGGAGAATCTGCAGTTAAATGATAGTCTTGATTTGATCAATGTTGTCCCTAACCTTTTTGGCGGCAATAATACCGGTCTGGGCACTGCCAATATGTATTACCTGCGTGCCCAGGGTAACGACGAATCTATTGCGACATTTGATCCGCCAGTGGGTACGTATGTTGATGACGTTTACATCACACGACAGAACGCCAATAACTTTTCATTGTTTGACGTAGAACGTATCGAAGTCTTGCGTGGCCCTCAGGGTACTCTTTATGGGCGTAATACTACGGGTGGTGCAATCAGTGTGGTAATGCGCAAGCCTGGAGAAGAGATGGGCGGGTATTTAGAGGCGGGTGCTGGTAGTTTCGGCCGCACACAACTTCGTGCAGGTATCGATATGCCGCTTAGCGATACCGTCTTAACAAAGTTCTCAGCCTTTAAAGTTGAAGATGATGGCTACCTCAAAAATAGCATTGACGGTAAGGACTACAACGCCACAGATCAACAGGGCATCCGTGGAGCATTGCGATTTTTGTCAGATGGAGTGACTTGGGATCTGTCAGTGGATTACGCCGAAATTGAAGCATCAAATATTCATGGTGCGCTAGATGGTGATGACCGTGTATCGGCATCTCGTCTAAGTGGCGGTCTTCCTGCACCTTACCAACAGAAATCATCACTCTATGGTAACAAAGTTGAAACGCTAAACTTGACCTCAAATATATCCATTGATGTGGGTGGCGGTACTGCGAGTATCATAGTGGGCCAACGTAATTTAGATCAGGAGTTTATGATCAATTTCCCCAACGCACTAAGTGATGACTTCTTTGCCATTGATAATGTGAGCGAGCACAACATGTTCTCTGCGGAAGTAAAGTGGTCTGGAAATGTAATGAATGATCGTATGTATATTTCTACGGGTCTCTATATGATGGATGAAGATAATAAAACTGACTTCACCGATTATCTAGACTACGGGGTCCTACTTGGTATGCCAACTATGGCATTCTTTATTCCTCTCGCGGATAGAATTCTTACTAACACCACAGAAAGCGCTGCAGTATATCTGCAGGCAGACATTAAAGTGAGCGAGAATGGGACATTGACTGTTGGTGGGCGGTATACGAATGAAGAGAAGGAGGTAGGTTTCTCTGGCAGCATTACTACGGAAGACCTCATTGCTGCTAATGTACCCATCTTGCAAGACGAATCTAAGTTCACACCACGTATTGCGTATGCTCATACTTTTTCTGAAAACGTAATGGGTTATGCGTCGGCAACCAATGGATTTAAATCTGGTGGTTGGAATGCTCGGGCAACTAGTGGTATCGCGGCTCAGCCTTTTGGGCCAGAGGAAATTTGGTCATATGAAGCTGGTATTCGAGCGGATTTAATGGATGGTCGTCTGCGCACTAATATTACAGCCTTTTACTCCGATGTTGAGGATCTTCAAACTACATCAGCCACACCTAGCGGACAGTTTTTAACAACCAACGCAGGTGGCATGGAAGTGACTGGGTTTGAAGCTGAGATTACAGCATTGCTTACGGATACCTGGCAGGTATATGGTGTGGTCGGATTACAAGATGCTAAATATATTGACCTCCCAGACGGTTGTGTAGCCCCTAATACAAGTTATGCAGCTTATGATAGTGATTGTAACGCTGCAGAGCCCAAGCGTAGCCCTGATGAAACCTTTACTTTGGGAACTAACGTCACTTTTGATATGAATGGCATGGAACTAAAACCTTATGGCCTCGTGCGTTATATTGGCCCTAACTATGTCGGAACTATCAATGGTGGTAAGAATACTTCATCAACGATTGTTAATGCGGGCATTTCATTTGCCCCTTCGAATGATGCATGGTCACTTAACGTTGAGTGTAAAAACTGCACAGATGAAAAGTACTTTACGTCGAATCTATTTCTTGGTTACTACAACATGCCGCGCACTTATATGGCTAGCATAGAGTACAAGTTTGGGGCTCGATAGCACCTTATAATCCACCGGTGCTTGGCGCCGGTGGATTATCCTTTATTTCTATAACTCACCCGTCGGCATCCAATAGTCCCTGTATCGCAGGTGTACTGCATTTCTAAGTGCTGTTGCCTCGTAAGAGCGGCTACTAAAATTCGTCATTATGGCTATTACTATATTGAAATATCTAGGCACTCTGAAAAATAGGATGCGCCGCAACAAGATTATCCTATGATTTCTGGTTCGGCACTAAAGACACCGGGCATGGGTAGACGGTTGATCAAGACTATCATGTCACCAAGTAATTTGTAAGATTGCAAATAACGTTGCTATATTACTGTGGTGTTGTTACTAGTTTATTTAAGACCCTTGGGTGACGGCCATGTGACATCAGGGCTAGACTGGTCAATGTCAGCTGCAATCTTCCATTGCCCATGCTCTTTCTTATATACGAGCATGGAACGGCCGGCATCACGATACACTGCACCCGTTAACTTGTTTTTAGCAATCAGCCAATATTTACTTATAATATAAGCAATATCACCATGGGTTTGCCGTACCTCATAATCCAATTCGAACGTTGACTCTGCTTTACCTAAACGAGCGGCAAAATATGCGCGTATAGCGTCCTTTCCAAATAATGCAGGCTGGCCATGCAGTGCTACAACGGCGTCCTGTGTATATAATGTCATTAGTCCATTAAGATTGTCCGTTTCGTAAAATACGGCCCATTTACCTCCTTCTGCTTCAATTTTATTTTCTTCTTCGCCAGCAAGAGCCTCAGGTAATCCTGTAATGAGAGATAACAATATAACTAAGTGAATCAATAGATATTTCATAGTAAAAGCCTCCGTAAATATTTGGCAGATAACATACCATATTTATTGGCGCCAGGCCTGCGCTCTGCAATATGAGATTTATGTACGAACGCATCCAATAAGATTTTTATAAAACGAGTACGAATAAGATGATCTCGTTTGCTGAGCGCAATATCTAAAAGTCTATGAAGAGTTCAAAGCTTGGTAAATAACGTCACAGATATAGTCGTTATTGTCTCTGATTGCATCAAAATTCTTGTCTTTAGTTAGGGTTTTCGATGACTAATTTCAATGATATTACCGCCAATATAAGCTGTTTCAGCGTAATGACGGGTTGATGGAATCCTTAGACTTCTGAATGATTAATGTGCTGGCTTAATTCGATAGCAAAGGTTGAATTGTAATTGCAACCAGAATACAATAAAAGTTATAAAGACGTATCAATAATACAAATATAAATTTCGGAAAAATGTGTTGAGACAAGATATATTAACTAAATATGAGCCAATTCATGACTCCTGAGATTATACTTTTGTCGACTACTGCGGCAACAGTTGCTTTTGTGCATACACTACTTGGCCCAGATCATTATCTGCCTTTTGTTGCGATGGCGAAGGCCCGTGGCTGGTCACTTGCCAAGACTATAAAGACTACTTCTCTGTTTGGAGTAGGCCACATTACAGGCTCAATAATTATTGGGTTGGTAGGAGTATACGCAGGGATCCAACTAGGTGAGATTGAGGGATTAGAGAGTACTCGAGGTTCTTTTGCCGCGTGGGCATTGATCGCGTTTGGACTTGTTTATATGGTTTGGGGAATACGTAAGGCATACAAGGGTCGACTTCATACTCACGGACATCTTCACGGCGATGTATGGCATACACATGAGCATGACCATCACGAAAAACATGCTCATATCCATAAAAAGACCGATGGAGTTGTAGCGCCTTTGTCCCTGTTTTTTGTATTTGTGTTGGGCCCCTGTGAGGCACTGATTCCAATCCTTATGTATCCAGCGGCTAAACAAAGTATGGGGGCTGTTCTCCTCGTTACGAGTATCTTTAGTATAGTCACGGTACTTACAATGCTGGTGATTGTGGTATGTTCTATCTGGGGGTTAAAAGATATAAAACTGCCAAGATTGGAGCGCTTTAGTCATGCATTTGTAGGCGGCACAATGTTAATGTGTGGCTGTTCAATAACACTACTTGGGTTATAGGTTAATTTATGACAATAGATTTTAAGGTCGTTGATGCAGTAGTAAACATCTGGACCGCTGAGGCGCTGTCACATCGACCGACTTGGACTGATGATTTTTTTGTCGGAAAGGTCAAAGGTCAGCACAGTAGTGCAGGGATCAGCCTGGAACAGATGATTGAATCCATGGACGAAGCTAATATCCAGAGCGCTTTTTTAGTAGCCGCAAAAGCAGGCCGTAAAGGTCTTCCTGGCTGTTATCATATGCCAGTAGAAGTGGTTGCTGATGCAGTTGCTAGATATCCAAATCGTTTTTTTGGTTTGGTTGGCATTGACCCGTTCACTGGGATGGATGGTGTCCGGGCTATGGAAGATGCAGTAACTAATATGGGATTTGTTGGCGCTCATCTCTACCCTCACTGGTTTGATTTAGCCCCCAATGAGGCTCGGTATTATCCCTTTTACGCAAAATGTATTGAGTTAGGTATTCCGATTCAGATGCAGGTGGGGCAATCACTTATCTACTCAAAACAGCATCGTTGTCGTTCGGTGGGACGCCCCATTTATCTGGATGATATCGCTTGTGATTTGCCTGAGCTTAAGTTGATCGGTACCCATGTTGGGATTCCATGGCATGATGAAATGATTGCCATGGCATGGAAACATGAAAATGTATACATGTGCACCGATGCCCACAGCCCAAAATACTGGCCGGAAAGTGTCGTGAAATTCTTGAATTCTTACGGACAGGACAAGGTTATTTTTGCGACTGATTTTCCTGTATTAAGATTTAAACGCACCCTAGATGAAATTGAGAAATTTGGCTTAAAACCAGAGGTTCGGAAAAAATTCCTTAGGGACAACGTGATCAAGATATATGGTCTTGATGGGCGCATAAAATGACTACACCTCTTGCCGGTATTCGTGTTGTTGAAATGACTAGCGTGGTTTTGGGGCCCTATGCCTGCCAGATGCTGGGTGATCTGGGGGCAGACGTAATCAAGATAGAGCCTATCGGCGGTGATACCAACCGTAATCTAGGACCTCATCGTAATAATAGCGATATGAGTGCTCTTTTTCTAACATGTAATCGTAATAAGCGTTCTGTGTCCCTGGATCTTAAATCCTCTCGTGGAAAAGCAGCTGCGATTGAGATTATTAAGACGGCTGATGTGGTAGTACATAATTTCCGCCCCGCGGCGATGCAACGTCTCGGTCTTGATTATGAATGCGTCAAAGCTGTTAATCCGGAAGTGATTTATTGTGCGACATATGGGTATAGTAAAAAAGGACCTTATGGTGACAAAGGTGCTTTAGATGATTCAATTCAGGCTGCGAGCGGGATTGCAATGTTACAGAGTATGTCGGGAGGCGAACCCCGTTATTTACCGACCATTATTGCTGATAAAACAACTGCATTAATGGTTGTGCAGGGCGTGTTAGCGGCATTATTTCACAAGCAAAGAAGTGGTGAAGGTCAAGAAATCGAAGTGCCAATGTTTGAGTCGATGGTGTCTTTCATGATGACTGAGCATCTCTGGGGGCAAACCTTTGAGCCTCCCATAGGCAAGGCTGGGTATGTTCGTTTGATGGCCCAACATCGACGCCCGTATAAAACGCTTGATGGCCAATATCTGGCTGTATTGCCCTATTGGGATAATCACTGGGAAACGTTTTGTCGGCTTTGTGCGCGAGAAGAGTTGGCCACAGATCCGCGTTTTATCGATATGGCGACCCGCTTACAAAATATTGATGAATCCTACAGAGTTACTGGAGAAATCATTTCGTCGCGCCCTCGGGCCGAATGGTTAGAGCTATTAGGCAACACTAATGTTCCTATGATGGTAGTTAACTCGTTAGATGATTTAGTTACAGATCCTCAGCTAGTTGAGTCTGGGTTTTGGCAAGAATTCGAGCACGAAACTGAGGGTCGGATACGTATGAGTAGCCCGCCCATCAACTTCAGCAAGACACCAGCCGTCATTGAGTCACTCCCGCCGAGGCTTGGAGAGCATAGCGCAGATGTGTTGCTGGAGGTGGGCGTGACCCAGGATTTAATCGATAGTATGTTGGTTTCTGGAGAATTAAAACTAGTTAATTAAAGAGAGGTTTAAAATAATGACATTTAAAAACTTGTTTATTGAGCACGAGCTCTCGCCAGAAGTTGAGGCTTGGATTAAGCAGGAGGTAGCGGAGCAAGAGGAGCGCTATAGAGCGGTTTCCGGCGAGATGGAGGATCTGGCGCCAATGCGTGAGAAGTGGTATCAGGAGTTTTTTGATCGCATTACTACAACTGGGTTTAATGACGATGGTGATATGAAGGTGGTCATAAAATCAGAAGATTTGCCGGTAAAGGCCGAAGGGCGCCGAGATCAGGTGGTCTGGAAATATGGTATAGACGAAGAATAAAATCGATTTCAAAATTTAAAAGATAGTATTGGAGAATAACTATGGCACGTCCACACATTGAACCTTTTTGCGATAGAGACGTTCACTTTAAAAACATGCAGCTTCCCGGTTTTAGCCCAGGTATGGGATACAAGATGCTCAGCCTTGATTCAGACACAGGTGCCTGTAGCATGACGGTGCAGCTTGATGGAGGTTATCAACAGCCCCCAGGATTTTCATGGTCAGAGCGAGAGATGATTATTGTTGAAGGGGAGCTTCAGGTAGGTGATCAGACTTGCCGTAAAGGGCATTACTTTTTTATCCCAGCAGGATACTCTATGCCGGCAATAACGACACAGCAAGGCTGCCTTGTAATGATGATGTACAACACTGGAGAGCCGAGCCATGAGCCTTCTACGGAGCATCATCCGTTGGCTCAAGTGGACCTTTACCATAGTATTGATTCTTATATGGATATTCCTTGGGCTATGGGTAATCTAGTCAAGCCATCAGTGGCTGCAGGCTGTTTGATAAAGTTGTTAAACTTTAATCCTATCTCTCATGCAATGACTTTTTTGTACTGTATGACACCAGCTTTTAAGCAGGATAATATTTCTTATCATGATTGTGCGGAAGAGTCTTACCACCTATGGGGCACTTCTTGGATGATGCAGTTTGGTGATGTTCCCACAGGCGGGTATTTTTGGAGGCCAGCCTATATTAATCATGGCGCTTTCGCCTCTGAATACGGCTGTATCGCATTGGGCCGTACTGATTCCAAACTGTTTAATCACTTTCACTATAACCCATGGTCAACACCACAGGAAAATCAAGAGAGGGCAGGGGCCCGTCTATATCAGCGTGACCCACTTCTCTATAAATGGGCGCTCAGTTATGATCACAATCATCCACATGGCCCAGAAGATTTTGAGAAGACAATGCAGGTTCGTGGTAATGAACAGGGGCATGACAACGAGCATAAGTCTGATGGAAAACGTCACGATCATTGGCATGGGCATGATCATCACGAAGATGGAAGTCCGCATCACCACCATCATGATGATGGCAGCCATCATCACCACCATCATGACGACTAGTTAGCCTGTATTAGATCTATGGGCTTTTATAAGCCCCTTTTTTTGCCAATTTAAACTGTGACTATTAGACAGTCCTTACTTTGAAGAATAGCTATTAAGATGGTTTTGCTCAATAAGCTCTATTAATTCACCAGCTTTACCGCGTATCAGGCTAGCACGACATTCGGAGTAGGGCCCGTCCTTGATTGTGTAGGAGTCCGTGTTGGCAGGTAAAAAATCTAAACCATTAATGGCAAAGCTGATCATGCTGATACCTGGAGGCATGCTAAAGACGTCATGAGAGGGTATATTTAAGCTACTGATCTCATCGATTTCGATTAGGTTATTCCCCGCCAGTTGTATGACAGCTACTGGGTGTCTTAGACCAATGGGTAGGTCGTGAGCTCGGTTGATAACCGTTATTTTAGTGTCAAATTTACTACTTTTTGTGTGAGGAAACTGTTCGTAGACAGCTGCCGCTGAGTCACGATTGGTGGCTATTAAGATAGGAATAAATAGCTTGTCGACAGCACATCTGGCTGCTGGGAGATCAAATCCTGGGACTGGTGCTTTAATTTGAGTTAGGTAGAGCACTTCCCCCGCCGATCCAACCACTTGCATCGCTCGGATATCAGGGCTGATATCAAGGTCTGCTGGTTCGCCGATAATCTCAAATGGAGACTCTCTAAGCTCTTCGCTTAAACTGTCGACATCGATGACACAAATTTCTAGAGATAGCCAGCCGGGCTTGTGGAAAGGCGCGATTGTCGCTGCTTGAGGATCTTCAATAATACGTAGCCACGGATCACCTATCATATTTTCGAGCCAAATTACTCGGGTTCCAGCCATTTCCGGGAAGTTCCATGCATTGGCTTGTGTTACAGAAAGTCGTGTTTGGCTATGTATGCGTTGATGCAAGTAATCGCACCAATCAGCCACACAGCCATCGATCTGGTCAGTGGTTATTGTTGAAATTAAAGTTGGACCTAATGCCGGCGTCAAAATTGCTCTCACTATTCAGTAGGTTATAAGCCTCCACTGCGATGGAGGGTGGTTAGAACCGCATTTATAGTCGGCTCAGTTCTCCATTTAATTTATATATTCATTTTTAATTTCAAAACACTCAGGATTATAGAGAACTTGCAGGTAGTCCGTGAGGTGCTCTTTGCCGCTGACTTTGTTGTATGAACGTCTCGTGAGGCTCAGTAATGGGTTTCCCTCTGGAACGTTTAAAGCAATAGCACTCTCAGAAGAAGCTAGACATGCAGTGATAATCTGAGTGACATGAGTAATCTCTAGACCGTTGTCTCGGAAATAACTTAGCCGGGGAGTGGTTTCAAATAAACTTGAATGTTCTGGTTCTGCTACGTTAGTAGTCCAGCTTTTATAATAACCAAACTTCATGCCCTCTCTTTCACGCACACGAATAAGGTGTAAAGCAGTCTCGTCCGCTTTTAGCTCCAGCTCATCTCGAATATCTTGAGGAGGACGCATCATCGTACATTCTATGATGCTTGCATGTGAGTTTCGGGCCATACTCTCAATTTTTTCCAGCATTCCAGTTAGTGGTGCCGAAACAGGCTTAGGCGTATATTTGTAGATAACATGGGTTCCTTTACCCCGGTGCCTCTCAACTAAGCCTTCGGAGGCAAGTTCATCCATCGCGCGTTTTGCGGTAATCCTGGATACTAGAAACATTTGTGAAAGTTGCTGCTCTGTAGGCATGCGCTCTCCAGCTGGCAAAGTGCCATTGAGGATAAAACCGTGGAGTAACTTGTACAGCTGATGATAAAGCGGAGTCGGAGATTCTTTGCTTATTGTCTGACGGATTCTTAGACTAAATATTGTATCTAGAGTGCTAGGCATTTAGATCGGTCCATAAGGTAATTGTTAAAATGATATATCAAAATAGAGCTAACGCAAGTAATGCGCCAACTATATTTTCATTTTATATTTCCGATGCCTATAAAAAAGCGTTTTAACAAATCGAGAGTTCTGCGACTTACTTATAAAGACATAGAAAAGCTAGACATTAAAGTTGAATTTAAGAGCTTAATTATTATAATGTTATTACTATATAACATTTTTTTCATCCCTTTGATTCAAAGGTTTTGCCCACGTTTAAATTGATTGGTAGGAAATAAAGATGGGGATCACAGAGCTTGCTGTCCTTAAGTGGTTACATATACTTTCTATGGTTTATTGGTTGGGGGGTGAGTGGGGTGTTTTTCAAACCTCATACAATGTTATTAATAGAGCTTTGAGTATGGAGGAGCGCCATCGTCATTTAGAAACGCTTTATAGAATCGATATTTTGGCTCGCACTGGCATTATTCTACTGCTACCACTAGGCATGCATATGGGCTACATTTGGGGTGTGCAACCCTATGGCGGCAACTTTTTAATAGTTATGTGGGCCCTTGTCGCTCTTTGGTTGGGGCTCTGCTGGATGTCATTTTTCTACAGAGAGACGGATCATGGAATTACCTTAACCAAGTGTGATGAATTAATCCGGTTTGTGGTGATACCTGTGCTCTTTTTATGTGGACTGTTCTCATTGATGGGAAAGGGACCATTCGCTGCCGGTGAGATGCAGAAATGGTTTTCGATAAAAATTATGGGCTACAGTTTGATGCTGGTAATAGGGTTGAAACTAAGATTTATTATGCGGGAATGGACGGATATGTTTCGAGTGCTTGCTAGCGGTCCTGACACGGACGTGGAAAATTCCTTGGAGAAGTCTCTTCGCGCAGGACGCCGCTGGGCTTATGTCTACTGGATTGGCATCGGCACAGTAGCTTTTTTCGGTGTAACTAAGTTTATATAATGATAATGCATATTGTAGTTTGTTCTCTCAAAGTTAATAGGGAGCTGATCTTAGATAAAAGCAATTAGGGAGGGGTAGATAATAGTAGGGAATAGATGTTTCGGTTAAAACTCAAATAAGACTTATTTATCCGGGGTATTTAGACAGTTTCGCCAATTATTCAACAGACATCACTTTACTGCCGGGCTTTTATTCGATGAGTAGTATAGAGGTCAATATTTATTAATCTAAAATCAATCGGTTTAGATAACCGGCTTTACAATCCCTAATGCGGCTTCAATAATTAACACGACCCAGATGGTGACTACCCATGGTTTGACTTTTTTAAGACTAAGCGCCATTGTTTGATTGTCGGCTTCAGTATAATTGTTCTGTACAATTTTCGCGTAAATGCTACCAAAATCTTTCAGATTAACACGAATCATCAGACCGCAAAATATTAGGAAAGCGAAGCCTAATAACTTGGCGGTAATCCAAGGCGTTTCATCTAATCGTCCAGTACTTATTGAGATGTAACAGGAGAGGATAATGCCAACAACCATCATCCAGCGAAAGTAAAAGTCAATTTTGGTCAACACGGGAATATAGGCGGCCTGATGTCTGAAGTGTTGAATCAGTACCATAGATAACCAAATAGGCCCCAGAATTAGAATTCCAATCCACTGCCAAAATGGATGCTCAATGCCGTTGTAATAAGTAAGAATACCGCCGACAGTAAGCATCAAACTCATGCAAATCTTTGGTATAAGATCGCAACCTAGCATGATTTTTGCTGCGACTAAACGCGTTTCTCTAGAAAGACCGGAATCTACAACAAAATTGCTGGAGTAAAATACACCGATATCACCCCCTAGCCAGTAACAAAACAGGATTATATGTATTAGCAGCATTAGCTCATAGGTGGACATTGATTATATTCTTAAAAACCTTAGATTTGACGTGTTATAACTATAGCGATAAATTTGAATGATTGATATGGTAATAGGACATTATGCCTGCCGTAGAAGTTTTCAATGTAACTAGAACTAACTGATCATGGAATTATGGAGTATTGATATGCAGTCAGAAAGAAAGGTTCGACGGCGTTATATACCGGGCAAATACGGTCAATTGCATCTGAGAGAGTCAGGCCAGCAATCGCAGAAAAACACAATCATCTGTTTGCATATGGCTCCGAAGTCAGGACGTTCGTTTCATCAAATCTTGCCTTATCTAGCGTCGGATCGGCTGGTCATTGCGCCTGATTATCCAGGTTATGGGGAGTCTGATTGTCCGCCAGAAAAACCTCATGTGAGAGTGGAGGATTACGCTGCCGCTATAGGGGAGGTGATCGCCCATTTAAATTTAAAGGCTGTCAATCTGATTGGCTACCACACTGGCTCGATGGTTGCCGTCGAAGTTGCTAGACAGCACCCGACACTCGTGAAGAAACTGATCAATATATCTGCACCTATTTTTACAGAATTGGAACTTGATCATTTTTATCAGTATTTCGCTCCAATACCGCTAGATGAGGAGGGTGCGAGATTCCGAATCATGTGGGAGCGAATAATGAAATATCGAGGCCCTGGAATGACGCTGGAGCAGTGCTCAGTATCAATGGCGGAAAATATGCGGGGCGGTGAAAGCTATGAGTGGGGGCATCGGGCAGCCTTTAATTATACACAAGCTTACACTCGGCATCTTGCCAAGATCAGTCAACCGTTGTTAGTCATGAATCCAAAGGATGATCTGTATGAACAGACTCAGCGTGTCGATCCATTTTTGAACAAAGGTACTCGTGCCGACTTTTTAGACTGGGGTACAGGGTTCCTAGATGTGTTCTCTGAGTCTGTCGCGGAAGAAATGCTCAAGTTTTTCGACAAGGATTAGCCGTCTTATGCCAACATCGGATGTTAGCATGAAGCTTGGGTTTGGGTTAATCAGTCGACGTAAAGTCGGTGTATTTACCAAGCGTTAACAAAGGTAAGGAACTGAGTACTAAGGCAATAGCGGCATAAAGCAAGACGTTAACCCACTCGCCTTGGCTTTCAGCATAATGAGATAGAATCGCTGGGCCAAAGCCAGCGCCAATTCCAAAGAAGGCATATAGGCCACCGTAGATACTTGCATAGCTGCGCATACCAAAATATTTTGCCACTAGATACGCGAGAAAATCGTATTCCACGCCAGCACCAAACCCAATCATTAAAATAGATAGAGTGGCTACTTCACTGCTAACGACGTCTCCGGAAAGCAGATACAGAGCAATAGCGGGAGATGATAGAAAAATAAATGCAATTGCAGGCGCCCAGTATCGATCGATCAGGAATCCACCAATAACTCTGCCGCCGAGAACGGCTAGGCCAGTTAGAATAGCAAGGCCAACAGCCTCGGCCATTGAGAAACCCTTAGACATGAGTATTTGTTCAAGATTTGGGATCATGGCTCCGATGGCCACCGAAATCACGACAAAGGAGGCGGACAGCATCCAAAAGCGCCAACCCGATAGTGCTTGAGACATCGTAAGACCCGTGACCACCTCTTTTCCACCTTTTTGCGAGCGGGTATTTGTGAGTGGTGGTCTGGATGATAGATCGCCAACAGCTACCATAATCAATGGAATAAAGGCGATAACAAGGAAAAATACACCGACCAAATACTGCAGTTTCCAGCCATCTGCGGATACAAGAGGCAAAATAAAGCTGAGCACGTAATAGGCTAGCGTACTCATGCCCAAGGCAGAAACGGAAAGGATCGGGATCTTAAACTTTACCAGCAACGAATCCGCGCTGGTGTGATCGTCTATGTCATGAAAGGCTACAAGGGCGATTGGGAATGCAATAACTATTGGCAATAACCCTAGAGCCACGTAGGCGGTGCGCCAGCCATAAAGTGCCATTATTTCTGCTGCGAGAAACTTGGCTAAGGCACCAAAAACGCCAGTTGATACGAGCGCAATCCCTAATGCTTTCCCTCGGTGTATATCAAACCGGTTGTTGATGGCCTTGGTGAAAGTGATGGGCAATGTGCCGGCGCCAAAGATGGCAATAAAAGCCCATAATGCAATGTACAGGGGGAGGGATCCAGTATGTAGTGACTGCATCATCATAGAAATACCGAACATTATGATGGATGTGAGCGCTACTTTACGGGCACCAATACGATCAGTAACCATACCAATAAATGGTGCCATAAAAACGATAAATACGGTGTAAACTGAAAGCGCTAAAAGGACCTTGGAGGGCTCCCATCCAAACTCCTCTGATATGGGCTTGATAAAAACACCTATGGTATAAAAAGGAAGCGGCGACATTCCTAAACCGATACCCATTATAGCGGCCGATATGACCGGCCACCCACGCACAAATTCTTGTGGTATTTTGGATGATTTTTCGTTGGATATGGCTGTCGACAAAAAGAAACTCCTAGATTAACTGCTGACATGAAATGAGTTATTGTTATATCATACTAACATAAGTACGCCGCTTCAAATTGAGTTTGGCTCTTAGCATATTGTGTCGCTAAAAATGTATTTTACAAGTGTTGTTTTATAGCCTGTAATTTATAACTCAGGCTAGGCAACTTATAACAATGCGAGTCGGATACTTTAAATTTATGCTTTCTACAATCTGGAACTCAATCTTTTTCGTAAAAAATAACTAGCAGAGGAAATTATAGTGCCAGGACGAGATCAATTAGAAGACCAGATAATTGAGGGGATCGAGGCTATGATCGGATCCGAGTATCTATTACTAGATGCGGACGCTTGTAGCTTTTATGCCCAGGATGTCTTTACTAAGGGCTTGCCTGCAGTGGCGGTAGTTCGCCCGGGTAATACAGATGAATTGTGCGCTGTAGTAAAGTCTCTTACCGCGGCAGGTCATGCAGTAATTCCTCGTGGCGGCGGTATGTCCTATACCAGCGGTTATGTTCCTGCACTCACAGGATCGGTAATAGTTGATCTGGGTCGTATGGATAGAATTATCACCATTAACAAAGAGGACATGTACGTCACCGTTGAGTCAGGCTGCACCTGGAAAGCGTTGCATGAGGCTCTTGAAAACTCTGGGCTGCGCACTCCTTTCTGGGGAACTTTGTCCGGCATTAAAGCAACCGTTGGCGGCGGGCTCTCGCAGAATTCAATATTTTGGGGTTCGGGTCAATTTGGTTCAGCGGTAGACTCGGTCATTAGCCTTGATGTGGTCTTGGCCGATGGCTCATTGGTTACGACAGGTTCTGGTGCTCAGATTAATGGCTCCCCATTTTTCCGTCACTTTGGTCCAGATCTTACTGGTCTGTTCACATGTGACACAGGGGCTCTAGGATTTAAAGCGCGGGTCACGTTGAGACTCATTCCTAAGTTACCCGCCAAACAATATGTTGCTTTTGATTTTAAAACCGCGGCAGACACAATATCGGCAATGAGCGATATTGGACGGATGGGCTTAGCCATGGAGTGTTTTGGCTTTGACCCTTTCTTGCAAAAGCAGCGAATGAAACGAGAGAGTTTAGTCAAGGATATTAAGGTGCTCGCCGGCGTTATGAAGGAGTCTGGCTCAATGTTGGGAGCATTAAAAGATGGCGCAAAAGTTGCTCTTGCCGGTCGAGGGTATATGGACGATGTCGATTACTCGTTGCAAGTTATCATCGAAGATCGTAATCAACCTGCGGCTGATGCGCGAGCTGCGGATGTCCGTGCGGTTGGCAAAACTCACAATGGAATAGAGATTAAAAATAGTATTCCTAAAATAGCCAGAGCCAATCCCTTTGGTCCGCTGAATAGTATGCTTGGCCCTGAGGGTGAACGCTGGGCGCCAGTTCACGGACTGTTTCCGCACTCGAAAATTAAGTCGGCCTATGAGGCTGTTGAGATACTATTTGAGAAGCATCGTAAAATTATGGAGCAGTATAAGATTGAGACTGGCTATCTATTTGCACTGGTTTCTACTAACTGTTTTGTCTTGGAGCCAGTATTTTTTTGGCCTGATGAGATATTCCAAATCCACAAGCAGACTGTTGAACCTGCTCATCTAGCCAGCTTGAAAGGATTTTCTGCGAATCCCGAGGCTCGAGCGGCTGTAGATCTGATTCGTGATGAAATGGTTGACCTGTTTACGACGCTGGGAGCTGTCCATCTACAAATTGGTAAGTCTTATAATTATAAAGAGGGTATTCAGCCGAACAGCTTGAAGCTGGTCCAATCGATAAAAAATGTTGTTGATCCTCATGGCAAAATGAATCCTAAATCGTTGGGCCTGGAGTAGGTTTATGATTCTTCGGCATTATTTGACAGTAGGAGATAAAGAGCACGAAAGCCAGAGGCAGATTCATTATCGCGAATCTGGTGCTGGGGTTCCAATTATTTTGCTGCATCCCTCTCCGGCCTCGTCGGTTTCTATGGAGCCGCTGGTATCGCTGTTCTCTAAACGAGGTCGAGCTATTGCATGGGATACTCCAGGTTATGGACAGTCAGATAAGCTTCCTTGCAACACAGAGGGCCTTGACCCTTACGTTGAGGCGCTGAATCAGTTTATTGCCGCGCTAGGACTGGATAGACCTGTTATATATGGGTCAGCAACGGGTGCGCAACTTGCTATTGAATACGGCAAAGCCTATCCAGAAAATACACGTGGTCTGCTCCTTGATAATGCGGCCTGGTTTTATGACAGCGAAAGAGATGCAATTATGGAATCCTACTTTCCAGATATTTCTCCGCAAGAGGATGGCAGTCATTTGCAATTGGTCTGGAAAATGGCCACGCAGGTCTACCGATTTTTTCCCTGGTATGACAGTTCAGCTCCCGTTAACAAGTCGGTTGAGATTCCTTTGTCGTTAGTGCATCAGACTGCGCTCGACTACCTGACCGCTGGGACCGAGTATGATCGTGCTTACCGCGCTGCATTTCTGAATGAAAGACCTGAACAGCTTCGTGGCTTGCGCATTCCTACTAGACTTATGCGTTGGCAGGGCAGTATGTTAAAAGACTACACCGACCGTCTAGATAGTGCCAATTTACCCAAAAACATTAAAATGTGCCACGCTGATGCTGGGAAAGACAATCGGTTCTTAGCTTTGGAAAAGTCCCTTGTGGATTTGCTCTAGACGAGTCAGCTGATGCTGTTGGCCCTCGGGAAGAGGTAAGGGTATGTTACTAATTAATCACGAGTTAGAGAGGGGGATTATCTGTGATCGACAACATTCAAATTCAGTTAGCCAGTTTTCCAGATGGAATTCCTGAGCCGGAGCATTTTTCTATTGTGAGATTACCAGTAGGCCAGATTACCGAAGGGCAGGTTTTGTGTGAAACTCTGTACCTTTCATTGGACCCCTATATGCGTAGTCAAATTGCCGGGCGGCATATGTCCGGGTCGGTATTAGTTGGTGATGTTATGAAGGGCGAAACAGTAAGTCGGGTGGTGGAGTCCAAAACTCCAGCATTCAAATCAGGTGATATTGTGCGGTGTTTCGCAGGGTGGCAGAAATATTCGATACATAGCGCTGCTGAATTATTCCCAGTGGCTCCTAATATCAAGCCATTATCTTATGCGCTTTCTGCCCTGGGTATGACCGGCTTGACCGCTTATGCTGGAATGATCTGGCAGGCCAAACTCAAGGCTGGGGATGTTGTTGTTATTCCGGCTGCCATCGGTGGGGTAGGTGCAACGGCGGGACAATTGGCAAAAATTTATGGTTGTACGGTAATTGGCATTGCAGGTTCTGATGAGAAATGTCTCCATGCGACGCAACAATTAGGCTACGACGCGTGTATCAACCGCAAGACTGAAAATATTGCTCAGCGCCTTGATGAACTTTGTCCAAATGGCATTGATGTGTTTTTTGATCTGGTAGGTGGTGAAATATTACATCTCGCCTCGGAAAGATTAGCTATTGGCGCGAGAGTCATTCTGTGTGGGTTGATGGCCGAATATAATAAAGACACCAGGTCTGCTGGACCACCACCGGGAAACTGGATAAAAGCGCGCGCCATTGTTTATGGGCTGGTGGTTTATGATTTTGAAACACGTCGTGATGAATTTATTTCAGAATGTTTACCCTATGTACTTGACGGCCGACTGAAAATGCCACAAGACAAAACCGTTGGACTGGAGACTGCTCCAGCCGCTTTTTGCAAGTTAATGAGAGGCGAAAACGTAGGTAAGGCGGTGGTCGAGGTGACAGCCAGATAACTCGTTAGATTGGATATGTAGGACGTTCTTTGGGACCGCCGAACCCTAGTTTGCGATATTCGATAACGGAAATGCATATCGATCTTATAGTAATCAATCGTGTCGACTGGGTATACTATGTCTGAATTGGGGAAAACCGACAATGCGCCGCCGATATGGCTGCTTGGCTTGGTAGGCAGCGTGTCACCGTTCGCGATGACCATAGTTATTCCTCTCCTACCCATGATCGGCCTGCTTTTTGACGAGACACCAGCGAGATTGCAATATCTGGCCTCGGCCTATATTTTTGGGCTCGCAATCGCCCAACCCTTTGCTGGCATTCTGAGTGATCGTATAGGTCGGCGACCTATCTTATTGTCTGGTCTTATAATTTTTGTTCTTGCCAGTGTTGGGTTGGCAATCTGTGTCCATTTTGAAACTATGGTTTTTTTGCGTTTTGTTCAAGCCATAGGCATTAGCGTAGGTACCGTTGTAGCAAGAGCTGTTGCCCGAGATTTGCTGGAGGGCGAACAATTGTTGCGAGCTTTCTCCTTTATGTCTGCCTCGTTAGGAACTGCACCCATTTTAGCGCCCATTTTTGGTGGATTGACTGGCTATTACTTGGGGTATCAAGGGGTGTATTTGGTTACTACATTGATTGGTTTAACTATTTTTTATTGGTCATGGCAAAGTATTCCTGAAACAGGTGGTTCATCGGACAACGAGAAAAACACGAGAGATAACATCTTCATGTTAATCAAGTCGCGGCGGTTCATCGGATATACTGGTATCTTCGGTTTTCTTCAGGCAACTTTTCTTTCTTTTGTAAGTATCGGTGCTGCCGTTTTTGATGATTATTTTGGTATCGGACAAATCGGGTTTGGCATTATTTGGGGACTGATGGCCTGCGCCTATGTCTCTGGTTCTGTTTTACTCAATGGTCTGGCAAAACGATTTGGCTCAGTCAACTTGACGCAATATTGTGTAACTACACTTTTGGGATTTGGTTGGCTGGCATTCTTTATTCAATCTCAGCTGGGGATTACTATATTTACTGTGTTAATACCCTTAACGGGACTAATGCTCGTTTCGGGTGTACTTACGCCCATAGCGATGCTTGGGGCCGTGGAGATTTTCCCTCGAATAAGTGGTACCGCATCTGGATTCTCCAGTTCTTGTGGACTAATGATCGGCGGAATATTCTCTGTGATAAGTGGAAGTGTCTATGAGTTGGGGTATATCTATGTGGCTCTTGTCTGCGCTATAGCCACATCTTTAGTGGCATTGTCATGGCTATTTGTGCGCTTATCAGATCCCAAATGATATTAGCTATGCGCCGGAGATAGCTTATGCCAGTTATATTTTATTAGCTCATAGGACCAAAAATGCACGTCCTATACTACTGATCTTGTAGTATTCTATGTTGCAGATAATGGTGCCTAGAGTCAGTGGGTATAGGTTCTAATCCTACAGAAAACTGTCTATCGGAGTCGGAGAGACTGCCAGATTCAACTCAGAGTTGCCTATGCTGCACATAATCCTCTGGACAACGATGAGAGAGCATATGGCCTTAAATGGTAGCATTCCAGATATAGGCGGAGGCCGCAAGGCCAGAATGTAAGAATGCGAGTAGTGGGGCTTGAGTCTAGCTCTGTGTTGTCTCTGTATCGGCCATCTGCTGTTGCTTTTCTGCCAGCGTGATCAATTGGTTGGCTACTAATTTAGGATGAGTCAGCATGCCGTCCCTCGGTATATTCAGAGAGATAAAATCCCATCCAGAACCTCGGGCTGGGCCGATCATATTTTCGCTGGTCAGCTTGTATTTTTGGCCAGCGCAATGAATAAATGCGCGAGGCAGACCTTCCCAACCACCATTTTTCAGCGTTAATTCATCGGTCCATTGCTTAGCAGGATGTGTTGTGATGAGCTTTTTTAATCGGACTATCTGTTTGCTATAATTTTTTGGTACGAGCATTTCTACTGGGTAATCTTCCCAGAGAACCATTTTGTAGCCGTCGATAAACTTTTTTTCGCGGTCTTGCCACCAGAGTGGGTACTCTCCAGTTACAGAGTCTTTGACGACGGCTGACATTCTGCCAGGGCGAGGAACTAGTGCGTCAAAGAAAATAAGCTGTTGAATTCGATGGGTTAACCTGTCGGCGACGCCGGTAATCGTAATGCCCGAGAAGGAATGCCCCACTAGGACAACGCTATCCATTTCAGCCCAGTTAATACTATTTTCTATATCGGTAATATGAGTTTCTAAGCCGACATCTGAAGTGCTCAGATGGACCCTGTCTCCGCAACCGCTGCAAGTGGGAGTTATCACACGATGGCCCTTCGCTCTCAATAGCGCTGCAACCTCAGCCCACACCCAGCCGCCATGCCAGGTGCCATGGACTAATACAAAGTTGTGCTTTGCAGAGTCGCTGCTATCTGGGTTGGCGAGGGCTGGCACCATTAGACCTAAAGATATTGTACTCGCGGCGCCTTTAAGGATTGTTCGACGTTGCATATTTACCCTCCAAAGAAACCCTGATCTATGGATTCAACTAGGTCTCGAATGTCTATCGATAATCGCCCGAGTAGTTCTGGCGCCTCTCTTTATTATTATATTAGCATAACGTTAAACTAGGAATTGGTTGTCTTGAGGTTTTAGTATTTGAGTCTGGTCAAGTTCAATGAGCAACTTCATGCTTCAAATGATTTAATTGTTTAATTAAAAAAGTAGAAACGATCGCCACTAGACAGAGCGCTATAAGGAGGTCCCATCCACTTGCGTAGCTACCAGAAGCGTCCCTCATACTAGCCATCACTCTAGTCCCAACACCTCCGGCTAGAGAGTCAATCATTACAATTAGCGCTAGTATTTTGCCATAAGAGTCGCCAGCATAATGCTCGGCAATTAATAGCTGAATTGTGGTGAAAGCACCACTAAAGCCAATTCCACCGATAACTGCATAGGCGAATAGCATCGTTACATCATCGGCATTCAAGGAGCGAATGAGCCATAATCCAACGGTAAGTAGTGAGATAGATGCGATCATCGATAATTCTTTATTCAAATGATCACCGAGCCATCCGAAGCTAAATTTACCAATAACAGAGCATCCAAAAAAGGCCGAAAAAACCATTGGCAACAGCGTTGAGTCGATTCCTACATCTGTTACTAGATGGAGTGATTGATGCTGGGTTAACGCAATGACCGTGAACCATATAGTGCCTGTCGCAATTAATACTAAATAGAATGTTGGGGTTTTAATTGTCGCTCTTAAGGTAGGCCCCTTTAATCCCAGTCCAGGAGTCTGATCGATGGATTTTACCTTAATATTTAAGTCGGTTTTTTGCGGTTTATCTAAGATCAAAAAGATTATCGCTGGCAATGTCATGCATGCTGCAATGACCGATACAAGCATAACAGCGTTACGCCAGCCTAGTGTTTCAATACCCGAACCTAGAATCAGCGGAAATATGGCGCCCCCGACGCTAGAAGACATGAGTAATAACCCAGTCGCTATACCTCGTTTACCATAGAACCATTTGGTGAGAATGACCATGCTAGCGGTTAAACCACATAAGGAGAGGGCAAGACCAAAGATTAAGTAGACGACTACTAGTTGCCATAGCGATGAGATAAACGCAAAACTCATCAGGCTTAAAATAATGCCTATTGTGCCTACTAGCATTATTCTCCGTACTGAAAAACGATCGAAGAGAACGCCGGCAGGTGGAGAGGTAATAGCCCCAAAGATGGCAAAGACAGTCGCCGGTAGGGTCATTTGGGTTATAGACCAGCCAAATTCTTTAATCAGTGGCGGGTACAGTAAGGGCAGTGTGTGTACGATGATACCGCTACTAGAGGCGTAGATGAGCATTAAACCAGCCAAGACAAACCAACGACGGTATTGTTCGAAAATATTTTTCATAAGCCCTTTACTCTTTGCCTAAGTCTCTCATCAGCGATTATGTTAAGACAACAATTATTAACGTTTCACTATTTAATCCATCACGGCTAAGTCATCACCAGATTGGAGATTGGGCAATGCCAGTGCAGTGATCGCGGACAACGCCAATAGAGGGCAAATAATAATACTAAAACCCATCTGCCAGCCAACAGAACCCACTACAAATGGAACTATCAGAGGAAATACTGCAAAACCCAGACTCAGTGGGGCTGACGCACAAACTGATAAGGCGCTTGCACGCACTTCTTCGGGAAATATCTCAGCGACCAAGACGGGTAATACGGCAAGAGAGCCGTAAAATAATGCAGCGGTCAACCCGTACCAAATAGTATCTTCGGTGCGGCTTTCGGAGAACCATAAGAGACCAATTAGGGCGATGGTTCCACCCAGGGCCCATAAGATAAAGACGGAACGGCGAGTTAAAATGTACTCTCCAACGAACGCAGCTAAAAGGTAGCCTCCGATCCCAATAAAGTTGGACATACCCACCAGGCTCGCTGCGTCTGATGGGGAATAACCGCGGACTTCGGCGAAGAACGTTGGAAAATAAAATGCGGAACCTGCATAAGCGCCACCAAAAGCAAAATAGGTTGCAATACTCGCCAGTGAGCTCTTGCGGTAAGGTGCTGAAAAAAGAACTCCAACTCTGCCTTTATTAGGAGCGTCGCTTCGGCTTAATACAATGTCAGGTGCATCTCTTAATAACCAATGAAATAAACCAGCTAAAGGGACTACTAGAAAGGCTGCGAAACACATAACACGCCAGCCATAATCCGCCAAAAGAGGAACTGCAAAAAGAGATGCTATAAACCAGCCTAATGGATAACCGCACTGTAATATACCCATCGCAATACCGCGCATTCGCGGTTTGACATTTTCAACTACGTAGGCATTTGTGATAGGCGATAAACCCGTGCTAAAACCGAAACCCAGCGCTCGAAATATTGTCAACATCACAATACCGCCTGCGATACCTTGAAAACCGACTAACAGTGCAGAAATTGCAAGATAAAGACTTAGCGTGGGCCCGCGCCCAAATCGATCAGCAGCCACTCCTGTAAACAGAAGCATTATGGAGGCAATAACAAAGGAGATAGTTAAGACTATTCCTGCTGCTTCTAGGGGCAAGTTGAACTCTTCCAAAATGCCTGGGATGGCATAACCAAAGAAAGCTTGATCCATATTGGTTAAAGTCCAGGCAAAGAAGCTAATCACGAGTATTTTGGTATTTGTGGGCGCACCAGATTGCGACATTATTAGAGTCTCCTCTTTTATAAGTAAAATAAAAAACGGTTACTGCATAGTAATCCAAACCATTAATGATAGAAATTACTAATATTTTCTTGATCTTCAATATTTTTTGCTTTGGCTAAAATATCTAATATTGAAGCCAACGATGACAAAACCTGTTGTGAGGCTGTCCTCTAGGCTTTAGAACACTCTAATGCTGGGACGGATCGGCGATAAATTAATAGAGCCATATATGGACCGATCTTTCTGTTTGAAAAATAGCTAAGTATTCGTTTAGCCCAACTAAATTAAAGCCGTCCTGGGGTCATAATCCATAGTATTTCCTAGTCCTGAGGATGGTCCCATTGCTCTTTTTGCGGGATCATTATGCATATAAGATTCTGCACGTTGAAGCGAGATATGCTGGATGTGGTTGGCCCGCGTTAATCGAGCACGTTGATATCTCTCAAATGCGTTTTGCCAATTGTCTTTTTCGGCCTCTAAACATCTGGCGAGAATCAGTGAGTCTTCAATCGCCATAGCTGCGCCCATGCCGAAAAATGGCGTCATGGGATGGGCGGCATCCCCAAGCAGGCACACTCGCCCTTTTATCCAATTATTAAGTGGCGCTCTGGTAAATAGGGCCCACCTCATACATTTATCGGAGGGTGTTGCCAAAATAATATCAGAGACATCTTTATGCCAGTCAGAAAATTGTGCAGCAACTTCGGATACCTCTGCCGGCTCCGCCCAGCTTTCTGACAGAAAGTCATCCTTTCTGGCAATGGCGACATAATTAAGTAAGGCACCATTTCTGACAGGATAACGAACAAATAACTTATCACTTGATGAATACGTTGCGAAGTGAGGATCTAGTGAAATATCTTTGACCAGACTTCGATCAACTAACCCACGCCAGGCTACAAATCCTGTGAAATTAGCGGGCTCTGAGGAATAAAGAAGCTCTCTTACCGCAGATTTGAGGCCGTCAGCACCAATAACTATATCGCAATAGTCAATATTTCCATTGGTAAAAGACAGTTTCACCTGACTAGTATCTTGTGTTATTTTTTGCAGCCTGTGGTCAAGTCTTAGGCAACTACCTTCACTTATTAATGACTCTGCTAATAACTTATGTAGGTCAGCTCTGTGCACTTGCCGGCTTGCAATAACATTGGTACTGAGGGTCTCTTCTTGATCCCGCGGGTCGTACATCAAAATGTCACCACTTAAATGGTCGATCACTCCCATATGAGGGCAGGGGCTGTCTAGAGCGGCCAACTGCGAGCCCAATCCCAAAGCCTCAAAAACCCGCGCGGCATTTTTACTAATTGTCAGGCCCGCACCAACCTCTGCGAGTTTCTCGGATTGCTCGTAAATAACAACCTGCATGCCACGCTGCTGAAGCGCAATTGCAGCAGTTAGTCCACCTATGCCTGCACCTACAATACCAATTTTTAAGCTGCTCAAAACGGACATATGTCACCTGTAAATTTTGTTAAGTCTTACTTCTATTATAATTTTATTGATGATTTAGAGTTATCACTATCAGAGGAATTACCAGAGCAGGATGGTGGCGATAGTTAAATTCGCTCCAGTAATATCTATTGCTCAACTGTCAGGCCCATAATTTTTGAAATACTAAGCTGGTGACGACTGCAGTTCCTATCGTGACCACTTTGAACATCAAATACTGCATAGGAGTCAGTGACAAACTAAGACTGTACTTTAACAAAGAAACGCTGACTTATGACGTGCCACAAAATCTCGGACATCGTTAAGCGGTCTGCCTAAAATATCTTGGGCATCATTGGCGGTTGATTCAAGTGCGCCATTGGCGATTTCTTTGAACAGCAATGAAACAGCTTCGATATGCCAAGGGCTAGGAATTGTATTTGTTAGCAGAGCATGGAAATCATCATGGGACTGCTCATTATAGGTTACTGATTTACCTAATTCTTTTGAGATGAGATCGGCTACTTCGTGAAAGTCTAAAAGCACCTCACCCGTGAGCTTCCGGACTGAGGATTCCTGCGGGATGATTGAAGCAATTCTGCCGGCAATCTCGCCAACATCCTCCGCGTCTATTATTCCAGTTTTGGCCTTGCCTAAAGGAAGAGAAAATTGGTCAGACATTTTAATGGATTGGGCAAACAGCATGAGGTTTTGCATAAAGAAATTAGGTCGAAGGAAGGTGTAGATGAGGCCCGTTTTCTCAATATATTTTTCGATTTTATAATGCGTAGCAGGGATCGGTGCGGTGGCAGTAGGGCTTGCTTCCATGGAAGATATTTTGACGATATGTTTTACGCCGGCGACGACACTCTCTCGTGCAATGAGACACTCTGCTTCCAGTTGATGAGGTCCATTGCCAGTAACCAGTAGGACCGTGGTTACACCCTGTAAGGCGCTCTTTATAACTACATTATCGGAAATGTCACCAACAACAATGTCGGCGCCTATCGCGGCGAGATCATTGGCTTTAGCTGAATCACGCGTCAGGCCTTTAACACCCAACCCATTTTTAAGTAAGTGACGAGCGGCACTCGAGCCGACTCTGCCAGTAATGCCTGTAATAAAAATCATAGTTTTCTAAGCCTATTGTCTTCAGCGTTGGTTTCAATTTTCACGTTCGAGCAGCCCCGCTAGGGGCTCAAAGAAGTATGTCATATTACCATAACATTAGCTCAATTGTTTTTGGTCATCGTCTAATACTTTGTCCTTTCTCCCAGCCTGGAATTCATTTATTCGCGGAATAAATAAGGACACAATAATTGCTGAAACTAAATGCATGGCGGCCGCAATATAGAATACAGGCTCGTAGGAACCTTGGTCTACCAGTCGGCCAACAATGCTTTGAAACGCTGCGCCACCCAAGCTCCCAGCGGCGCCAAAAATACCCCAGACTGTCGCTACTTTGGCGCTTGGAAAGAGATCTGCAGGCAGTGAAAAGAGATTGGTGTTCTTTAATTGAATAGCGAACATTGAGAGACAAATGAGACCTATCAGTGCCGTCGTGGTTTCAAGTGCGGCGGCCTGAGATATGCTAATGGCTAATATCGCACCTACCCAGATTAAAATTTTTCGTGCCGCGTTGACGCTGAAGCCTTTGTCGATTAGCATTTTGCCAGCCCAACCTCCGCCGACCGCACCTAGGTCTGCTGCCAAAAAAGGGATCCAGGCAAACATTGCGATAGCTCGTAGGTCAAGTCCACGCTCAGTACTGAGGTAGAGAGGCAGCCAAAAAACCACAAAGTAAAATGCCCCATCACTGACGAACCGTGACAACATCAGCCCCCATATGGCGCGCTGACGAAAAAGGTATCCATAACCGTAGGGACTAACGATGCCTTGGGCGACGGTCACTATTTCTGTGTCTTTAGGAACCTTGGGTTCAGGGTATACTTTATGCCAAGCCAATAACCAAATAAAACCTAGAAGTCCAGGTACAATAAAAGCCCATTGCCAGCCGAACTGGATAATAAGCCATACAAGCAGAGGTGGCGCAATAATGGACCCTAGTCCTGTTCCCGCGGTGACGATTCCGACAGCCAGCGAACGTTCGTTGGAAGGAAACCATTCTGCAATCGCCTTATTCGCTGCTGGAAAATTTGCCGCCTCGCCAATGCCTAGCAAAACCCTAACGCTCAGTAAACTGCGAAACCCTTGCGCAAATGCATGAGCCATGCCTGCAATACTCCACAGTATCACGGCAAATGACAGCGCCTTTCGAGTTCCAAATCTATCAATTAAGGGGCCGCCAAATAGTTGTCCTAGAGCGTAGGCAACCAAAAAAGCCGCTGAAATATCACCATAGTCACTGGCGGAGAGTGAAAATAATTTAGTGAGTGTTGGGGCAGCGACGCTTAGCGCTAGACGGTCCATATAGTTAATAGTGGTTATTAAGCATAAAAGGGCAACGATCTGCCATTTTCGTTGGCGCCACCAAGGTATGGTCCCATTATTCAAGAGGAGGTCATCACATCAATTCGCATTCCCGCAGGTGTATATATAGACCAGTATTCACCAGAGCCAGCTAGCGTACGTAATACGCCTCGATGGATCACTATGTTGTTTGAAGACTTAGCCTTTGCTGCTATTGCTGAGGCATCAGGTGTGTCAAAACATACCTGATGCAGGCCGCAGTTCGGCAGCGTAGCTAGTGAAAAGAGAGTATCGCCGTCCACGCCCGTATATTCGACGAGCTCAAGTTGCGCCTCACGCTCTCCCTCTCGCCCCCAAATACTGACATCTAGACCCGCGCCAGGCGGAAGCCCGATCATACGTTCTACATCTTTACCTTCGAAAAAATTATCAGCGAGCAATTCTAGACCCAATATGTCTTGATAAAAGAGTTTCTCTTGGCCAACGTTTGAAACAACACAAATAATCGGTCCGATAGCGCCAAAGCCTTTCATATTAGTGGGTATGGGCTGGTCAGGCAATTCAAGCAATACAAGGTTGATGTCATCGTGGATGCCAATGTGCATTTCACGAAATCGCGTTCCATCATCAGCGGTAACCTCGCTGTGCGTTGCACTGCGGAAGTTGTAGCCTAATGCTTTTAGTGCATCGACGCGCTGTCCAATATCGGTTACATAGATATCAATGTTCTTAGGGCAGGCATCAAATACAGCAGCGCCACTTCTTACAGATGGGCCTGGTTCATGCATTTGAATAAGGTGTAAGTGCCCATTAGTCGCTCCTGGCGGCGCGATAAGTGCTTGACGCTGGATTGTTGATGGCTCGAGGTTCCATTGCTGAGCCAGCCCTATATCGGAGCCTTCGGCTGAGGCTACTACTTCATAGCCCACAGCGCCAATCCAGAACGCAAGAGCCATATCTAGATTTGCAACGCCTATGGTTGCCACATACCACTGACGTAGCATATATGCCCCTTTTTACTGTTTCAATATGTATGGTAAAGTGAAAAATAATACTTTGAATGTAAAATGTTATCAATCAGACTTGTATGGAAAATCTATTTATTTTTTCATAAACCTGTCTAAAAAGAGGGCATAAGCTTGACTCAGTTTAGTTTTCCAATGAAGGACAAATCGGAACTTTCAGAACCTATGCAAGTAGCATATGAAAGGTCGTTGAAGCGTCGAGGTGAAGCCAAACTGATTAGCGCGATGGGTCACTCGCCAGACTTATTTGATTGGTATATAGATGATTTTTATAAAAAGCTTTTTTATAGCGGCAGTGTGCCCGTCATCTATAAAGAGTTGGGACGTTTGAGGCTTTCTGAGGTTCATGGGTGCCGATCTTGTAATAAGGGTAATCGGCTTGATGCCGATACGGCAGGACTATCGCCTGCGAAAATTGCATCCATTGACAATGCCGAAAATCCAGTTTTTGATACTGCTGATAAAGCCGTAATTGGATTGGCCGATCTGATGTCGCTGCATGCACATCGGGGGCGCTTATCTCAGTCTCTGTATGATGCATTGCGAGTTCATTTTGATGATGGCCAAATTTTGGAACTTAGCTTAGTTTTTTCATTTTTATCGGGTATGGCACATTTTATGTTCGCTTTTGATATGGTCGAGCGGGAGGAAAGTTGCCAGCTATAATCTTTCTACAAGACTGATTTCATTGGTATTAACGGCCTCTATCTGAATTGTAGTGGCTAAACTCTTCCCGATATCTTCTTGGGAGTGACTTTGTCTGACACATTAGGCAAGGATGTGTAGCAATAAAGGAAATTATCTATGATTTTAGAATCACTCCTTATGGTAACAGTACTGGCCATGGATCTAGAATCCACTGCAGCGGCATATAGCGATTATTTAGGGTATGAGGTCTTACACGCCGGCGTTATTCAAAAGGCTTGCGCGGAGCAAATGGGGGATCCTTCGTTGGCAGATCGAGATTACATCAATATGAGTCCTCCCAAGGGCGAAAAAGAGGTGATATTACGGTTTGTCCAAGGCGCCAGTGCGTCGTATAAACCAATGTTGTCATCAGGGTGGAGTGCGATTGAGTTGTTGGCTCAAAATCCGGATTCCTTGCGCGATCAAATGATTACGAGCCCATTTAGAGTTGTTGGCGAACCTGCTTATCTTACCGCAGCAGAAAAAATCTATGCGATGCAGGCTTTGGGCCCTTCAGGAGAACTATTATACCTCACTCAAATGCTCGATCCTGCAAGCTCTTTACTTAAACCGGTGACACCCAAAGCAGCAATTGGTAATACCTTTATAATGGTAGCAGGAAGTCCCGACTTGTCGGTTACGCGGCTTTTTCTTGAGAAGACTTTTGAGAATTTTGTGACTAATCCGGTGCCTTTTAAAATTGATGTGCTTTCAAAGGCAAGAGGAGATAGATCGGATACACGCTATCCAATCATGATGATGAAATTTTCTGGGCCATTTGGTTTTGAGTTTGATCAGTATGGTAAAGAGCTTGATCGGGAGAAAATAGATGGCGGCATTATCTTGGTAAGCTCATCAGTCGATGATTTCAACAATATTACAACATCGTGGGAGCGTAATTCTGTTGAATCTAGTTGCCCAGGAATTGACGGGAAATCAGGTTTAGTGAGGTTTCCATCGGGCGCCTTATTAGAGGTGATTTCGCACTAAGGCTTTTATTGCTGGCTATCATAAAATGGCTTGCGAGCATCCATTTGAGAGTTATTTCGGTAAAGTTATAGGTGCAGCTACCTTACGCGTAGGCTTTAATTTGTTACTCATTATCAATTGTTCGAACCTGCTCTTATGAAATTGGTTGTTCTGAAAAGAGAGAAATCGGTAAGACGTCACCATGATTTAGATACATAGACTTTTGGCGTAAAAAACGAGTCAAGCCACTGGCGCCATTACGAGAGGGTCCCATGCCCGAATGTCCGAAAGTTGATTTCTCCGTTTCAAATATCATGGCGGTTAGGCCTGCATCATTGATGCTAATGCCGCCGGCGTTTATCTGCTTAGCAACGGCGAGAGCTGATTCATCATCTTTTCCAAATACTGCAGCCGAGAGGCCAAAAGAGGTGTCATTGGCTAACGCAACTGCTTGCTCGATGCTATCAAAGGCCATAACCGGCATTATCGGCCCAAATGTTTCTTCGGTCATTAGTAACATGGAGTGATCGACATTTCCCAGAACAGTTGGCGCTATCCATTTTGCACCTTCGATATCCTCAACTTGACCGCCACAATAAACGATAGCACCTTTTTGTACGGCATCAAGTATATGCTGTTGGATGATGTCTGCTTGGCGGTTAAAAATGAGTGGTCCTACAATGCCCTGATTGGGATTGTCTTTAGTTAAGGTGGCGGCCTTGGCTTTGTCGGTGAGAAGCTGAATAAATATATCATGGTCGGTCTGCGCGACATAAAGGCGTTCTAATGATTGGCAAGCCTGACCTGTTGCCGCGATAGATGCGCGTAATATAGCTGTTGTAGCGCGGTCTAAATCCGCACCCTCCAAGACAATAGCGGGATCCTTGCCACCCAATTCAAGATAGGCCGGGATAAATTGCTGAGCAGCAACAGCCGCCACTTTTTTCCCTGTTGCAATGCTTCCGGTAAAAGCGATTACGTCGACTGAGTTGATTAGTGTTTGGCCGGTCAAACCATCGCCAGGGATAATTGTGAGCACAGAGTCCAATTCCGTCACGGCGGCAATACTTCGAGCTATTGGGACAGCAAAGCGGGGTGTAATTTCACTCGGTTTAATAACCGCACTACACCCAGCTAAAAGGGCAGGGATAACGTCGATAAATGATAGAAGAAGAGGAAAATTCCAAGGGCTAATGGCGGCCAAGACAGGATAGGGAGAAGTCTCGCCATGAATTTCTACATCTGGCATGGCCACAGCTGCCTGCTTAAAGGGCCTGAGCAAGGCTGGGGCTTGGGAACACCACCGGCCGATACTACTCTGTAACCCGTCAAACTCTTGATTAGCTAGCATTAAACGCCCAGTATCTTGTTGTAATGCAGAGACAATAGCGGTGCGTTCAAGGTGCATAGCTTCCTGCCAACGCTTAATAACCTCAATGCGGTATTCGATACCAGCGTCACGCCATTTGGGCTGATTCTTACGTAGACGCTTTGTTGATTCTTCGATTTCAAGCTTACTGGCTGCGGCAAACTGATAGTCTAGCTGTCCTGTGCGCGGATTACGCACGTTTATTTGCCGTTCTAATGAGTCGTCGTTCATAGGGGGTTTCCGGTTATAGGCAAAATAAATCCCGCGATAGGGAACAATCACTAGGCTTAAACGTCGGGCTCCCCATTTAATACTTACGATAATATCACGTAATGATCTATAGATATAAGGTTAAATCTTTTGTAAGCTACCAGTCTGCGAGTAGGCCTTTGATAAGGCTAATTTGTTTGGAAAATCGAGACCGGATATCGAAATAAATACCTACTGTTTACAAGATAAATTTGGCAATCGAAAAGCAGAAATTCGGAAAGTAGTGATAGAAAAGGATTCCGTGGAGATTAAACGCTTAATAGGGAAGGTCTGCGTTGCTGTTGGTCGAGAACACCCCGCGAGTATCCAACTGCACCAGTTGCGAGTAGTAATATTGTTACTGAGGATCTGGTATTCTTGCTTGAGGCGATGGGGTTAAATACAAGTATCGATTTTGATGCGCTCTTAGTGGCCAGTGCGTTGCCGGATGTTGAATTTTACGGTTTTACAGCGGATGCTAGACTGCCCATTGGCGTCTCCTCGGGCGATTAAGCCCAATTCAACCTCAACCTAATTTTTTAATGTAGAGGAGAGTGATGTGTCTGCTTACACTATTGTTCAGGGGATGGTGACTGATCCCAAGATGTTTGTGCAATACATTAAGTCAGTACCTGCAGTCGTTGAGCAATATGGGGGGCATTATCTCGTCAAGGGAAGTGAGTCTGAAATATTGGAAGGTATGCCAGATACGCGAAAAATTGTTATTCACGAGTGGCCAAGTTCTGATGCGGCGAGGAAGTTTTGGTATTCTCCAGAGTATGAGGTAGTACGAAAATTGCGCGAAGCTGCCGGTCAATTCCAAGTGACATTGGTAGAAAGTCTATAAATTTGAGACTGACAAATAGCGAGTTAAAGATAAATTAATGCCTATGGGGTGGGACATAAAATGATCAAATCAGTGGAGCCTTTTCACGCATTAGCACTTCAAGTTACCTGCCGCGCAGTTAATGGATTGACCTCACGAAAAGAAGTTAGCCAGCGCATGGCGGAAACTATTGCCAGCCTGGCCGGACAGATACGAGGCAGTAAAGGCTTTATCAGTTCATTTAGTGGGCTGAAGACTAGGCTAGTGGTTTTGCCCGAATACTTTTTGACTGGCTTCCCTATGGCAGAGAGTATTAAGGTTTGGTCGGAGAAAGCCTGTATTGAAATGAATGGCCCTGAATATTCTGCGCTAGGCAAGATTTGCCAGGATAATGATATTTTTCTGTCTGGTAATGCTTACGAATTAGATCCCAACTTCCCTGGGATTTATTTTCAGGTCAGCTTTATAATTGATCCCTCTGGAGAGGTGATTCTAAGGTATCGACGTCTGATATCTATGTATGCGCCTACGCCCCATGATTTGCTGGAGCGATATATCGAAGTCTATGGTGAGGAGTCTTTATTTCCTGTTGTAGATACGGAAATCGGACGGCTGGCTGCAGTAGCGTCTGAAGAGATTCTTTATCCAGAGATTATTCGAGCCCTAACACTTCGAGGTGCCGAAGTGATCTGTCATTCCTCCAGTGAAGTTGGAAGTCCATTGGCTACTCCTAAAAACATTGCTAAGCAGGCAAGGGCCTATGAAAATATGGTCTATATTGTTTCAGCCAACAGCGCTGGCATCACAGATATAGCCTTTCCTGCCGCCTCTACCGATGGAGGCTCAAAAGTGGTGGACTTCCATGGCCATGTTTTAGCTGAGGCTGATGTCGGTGAGTCAATGTGCGGCAATGCCGAGATTGACGTTGCGGCGCTTCGCCGTGCGCGACTGAGGCCCGGAATGAGTAACATTCTTGCACGACAGAGACTGGAACTCTTTGCATCTACCTATGGAAAATTTAGCGTCTATCCGCCTAATAACCTACTTACTGATGGAGAGATAACTATCCCTGACCGCAGTCATTTTGTTGCGACCCAAAAGCAAGTCATCGAAAATCTCGTTAAGACTGGAATCTTAGTGTCTTAGCCATCCTGAATTACACTGAATAGTGGCTCGAAAATAATTATCTATTGTCTTAATCACATAGCATTAGTACAATAAAGTTACATTTAAGAGGGGCAGTTAAGTCGGCGCTCTTAATAAATAGTTCTTATATATATTTTATTAGTTCATATATATGTATAATGATTTAATCAAAAATAACATACTTTTGACGGCTAAATAATGACGCTCTATGATCTTACAGGCTCCCCTTTCTCTGCTCGAGTGCGTATTCAAATCCGGCTCAAGAATTTGCCGATCGAAATTGGCGAGCCGCCATTCTCTTTGCGGAGTGCTGAATTTTTACAAGCATTTCCGCTGGGTAAGCTACCGCTTCTATTACTCGAAGATAAAAGTACCATTGCTGAATCCACAGTGATCATTGACTATTTGGAGGCGTTGTTTCCAGAGCTGCCACTAATACCTGCTAGTCCTGTTGATCGTGCTCACAATAGTATGCTGATTCGTTATGCAGATAATCATCTCGCGCAGAGTTTATCGCCTCTTTTTATAGAATTTATGTCTCCTGGACAAAATCAAGCTGCTATAGCGGGCAATCTTGAAAAACTTGAGGCTGAGTTGAACAAATTAGAGTGTTTGCTAAAAACACTACCTAATTTCCGCAATCGCAGTATCCAGACGGGCGATGTCTGCCTTGCCCCAATAGTTTACTATGCTTTAGAGTTGGCGAGCTGGTTTGGTGTGGAGCAGATCAATGATGATTTGCCCGTAGCCTCTGACTGGTGGCGTTGGGCTAATGAGCATCCTGCAGTACATGATACGGTTGGAGAAATAGATCGCGCCCATAAATCCGCCATTAAACGTATACAGGGAAAAAGTTGATGTCTCATCGCTCTATTCGCGGCACCATTAGTTATACGAGCAAAAAGTCAGAGCGTCTTGATGAGGAGCGAGGTCGAGAATACTTTACCTTGACGCAGCAGGCTGATGGTACCGATGTATTGCTTGCGCATTGTGAAATAGATGACAAGCCTAATGTGATCCGTGATATTTCTTTGGCGCTTCGGCATCACGATTCGAGCCCGCTAGATTGCTCCGTTCGATTGACGGTAGGTGATCAGTTTGAAGGTACCGGTTGGATGCGGTTTTCGGATGGCTATGCTGAGTGTGAAACCTTTAATCAAAAAAATGGACGTATGACTCAACGGATTGATACTCCTAAACCGGTAGCTTGGCTGCAATCGCATCCTATTGTTGGGGATGCTTTACTTATGAAGTTATATGACCTTCAGCTCGGGCCCGGCAAGGTATTTTTTCCGGATCTGTTTCTTACGTCTCCTGATCATCGAGGTGCGACTGGTCCATTGTTATTTGTAACTGGCTTTGCCATCGTATATGTTGGGGAAGAGCGCGTTGTGGTAGGAGCAGGTGAATTCAACGCACGACATTTCCAGGTGACTGGAACGGCGGGTAATCTGCCAGAGGAACATCCTCCTTATGACGTTTGGTGTACCGCAGATGATGACTATATTTTATTGAAAGCTAGTGCTGGAGGGTATATGCAAACCCATTATGAATTAATAGATTTAATACGAGATGAGGTTAGTGAATGAGCCAGCCACTTGCCGGATTAAGGATGCTTGATTTAACACATATGCTTTCGGGGCCATATGGTGGAATGATCCTTGCTGATCTTGGTGCTGAAACGATTAAAATCGAACCGTTGCGGGGAGAGGGAACACGCAAGCTATTAGCTACGGACCCCAATAATTCACTAAATGGTATGGGCGCTTATTACCTCACTTTAAATCGTAATAAAAAAAGTGTTTTGATTGATCTGAAGACCGATCAAGGACTGGGAGTTTTTAAGGACTTAGTCGCCAAGTCTGACATTGTGATCAGCAATTTCGGCGCTGGAGTACCTGAGCGTCTAGGAATTGATTATAAATCTCTCTCTAACGTTAATCCACGTATTATCACCTGCACGGTGTCAGGTTTCGGTTCAGACGGTCCAGGGAGTCGACGGCCAGCTTTTGACCAAGTGGCGCAAGCCATGGGCGGTGGTATGTCTATTACTGGTGCCGATGCCGCATATCCGGTACGAGCAGGGATACCTGTCGGTGATCTCGGGGGTGGTATGTTTGGGGTTATGGGCGTTCTGGCGGCACTCTATGAGCGGGAACGCAGTGGTGTTGGTCAGCATGTCGACATTTCAATGCTTGACTGCCAAATTTCGATGCTCAATTATATGGCCACAATGCATTTCCTGTCAGGAGAAGATCCTTATCCTATTGGTAATAGTCATTTTGTCCATGTTCCTTACAATACCTTTAGTTGCTCTAATGGCAGTATAGTAATTGCAGTTATTACAGATAATTTTTGGCAGTACCTTAAAGAGGTGGTGAACTGCCCTGATTTCGATAATATAAAGTACGACACTCAGCCTGGCCGCTGGGAAGACAGAGACATGATAAATAGCACTTTAAATCAATTGTTGAGCACCAATACTTGCCAGTATTGGCTAGCGAAATTTGAATCTAAAAGAATACCGTGCGCTCCAGTGAATAGTTTGAGTCAGGCGCTTTCAGATGAACAGGTTCTTCATCGCAATATGGTTATTGATCTAAAGCATCCTGACGGCAGTAAGACTAAAGGGCCTGGAAACCCTATTAAGCTGTCAAGGACTGATGATGAAATATTTACGCCAGCGCCCACGCTAGGACAGCATACCGATGAGGTTATGACGAATTTACTGGGTTTTAGCGCTGCGAAAATCGCTCAATTAAAAGAGCAGGGATATATAAAATGATGTCAAATCACGTTGTGATCACTGATGTTGGGCCTCGTGATGGTTTGCAGAATCAACCCAAAATCCTTTCTATTGAACAACGTGTAGAGCTCATACGCGCTATTGCAGCGGCGGGGGTGCCTCAAATTGAAGTAGGTAGCTTCGTTTCTCCACGAGCAGTTCCGGCGATGGCGGGAACGGACAAAGTATTTGCCGCTTTAGATGCCAATGTCACTTATAAAACGCCTAGTATTGCTCTTATCCCCAATTTAAAGGGCTATGAATTAGCTCGTGATGCCGGGGCTAAAGCCGTGACGATGGTGCTTTATGCCAGTGATGGTATGGCGCAAAAGAATGCTGCTATGTCGATGACAGATGCTGAAGACATTACTATGAAGATACTTGGCTTGGCCAAACAAGATGGGATCGAGGTTATCGCAACCATCGGTGTGGCATTTGATTGCCCGTTCGATGGTCCTAGTGACCCAGTCCTAGTTCAAGCCATAGCGAGTAAATTTATTGATGCGGGTGCAGATCAGTTGGTTTTGGCCGACACCATAGGATCGGCAGATCCGCAACAAGTGAGAGTATTAACTGGTGCATTGGTTGAGAGCCATGGGGCAAGTCAATTGGGTTGCCATTTCCATGATACTCGAGCGATGGGGTTGGCTAATGTATACGCAGCTGTTGAGTCTGGCATTCGTCGGTTTGACAGTTCTATAGCGGGATTAGGCGGCTGCCCATTTGCGCCAGGGGCGACGGGTAATGTTGCCACGGATGATGTTGCCATGATGCTGCAACAGATGGGATTTGAGACAGGTATAGATTTAAGGAAGTTAATGGAGGCGTCTAATTTGGCAGAGACCTTAACGGGGACTGCACCAGGAGGTAGATCCAAAGTGTGGTTACAGGGCCATCTAGCGAAGCAGGCTAGCTGAAAATTAGATAAATAATAGTAATATAAATAATGACACAGATTTTACGGAGATAAAAATGAGCTACAGACTGGGCGTAGACGTGGGGGGTACATTTACAGACCTTCTGCTGATTAATGAAAATACTGGTGAGACACATACCGCTAAGGTGCCTTCGACTCCTGAGGATTCATCTGTTGGGGTGCTAAATGGCATCGCTAGAATCTGCGACGAATCGGGCGTGAATCCAAAAGATGTCAGTAGAGTGATGCACGGCACTACCGTAGCTACTAACGCCGTATTAACCGGCAGAGGCGCTAAAGTGGGGTTGGTGACGACTTCTGGCTATGAAGATACCTTGCAGGTAGCACGGTCTTTTTGCCCTGGCGGTTTGGGTGGTTGGGTTAGCTTTGTCAAAAAACCTTTGTTAGCGCCACTCGAATTGACCATTGGTGCTCACGAACGAATGAGTGCTGACGGTGAAGTCGTAAGAGGTCTTGATGAAGACCAGTTGCGCAAAGATTTACAGACGCTCCGAGCCACAGGTGAGGTAGAAGCACTAACGATCTGTTTTATAAACTCCTATATTAATGGCGCCCATGAGCGGCGGGCCAGTGAAATCGCAGCAGAGATCTTTACCGATACGCCAATTTCTATCTCCAGTGATGTTGTGCCAGAAATGCAGGAGTATGAACGCACCGAAACGACAGTAGTGAATTCATATGTACGCCCTGAAGTGGCGACCTATGTCAGTAACATGCAGGCAGCGCTAGATGAGAAAATGGGTTCAGATACTCAGTTATCTATTTTACGTTCTGACGGTGGTCTGGCTTCAGCCAGAGCTTCGGCAGAGTCACCCGTTAATATGCTGATGTCTGGCCCCGCTGGAGGGGTATCTGGGGCTATTTACTTTTGTAGTCGGGCGGGTTATGACAATATTTTAACCTGTGATATGGGTGGTACGTCCACTGATGTGGCCTTGATTCAAAATTCCCGCGCCCGTGTGCGTCGCGAAACGATTGTTGCCGATGTGCGAGTGCGAGCTCCTTCAGTGGATGTTCGTACCGTGGGTGCTGGTGGAGGTTCAATCGCCTTTGTCCCAGAGTTAACCAAAGCATTACGAGTAGGTCCTGAGTCTGCCGGTGCTGTGCCTGGGCCTGCCTGTTATATGAAAGGTGGGGAGCAGCCTACAGTGTGCGATGCGAATGTTGTGCTTGGTTATTTGCCTTCTGACGTGCAGCTGGGTGGCAAGATGGAAATCAATCGTGAAGCCTCCGTCGCAGCAGTCCAGTCTGTTGCTGATGCGATGAATATTGACTTAATGGCTGCAGCTGAAGGCATTATCAAAATTGTTAACGAGTCAATGTTTGGTGCACTGCGTTTAGTGTCAGTTGAGCAGGGCTATGATCCGCGTGACTTTGCTTTGGTTGGCTTTGGTGGTGCAGGTCCGCTGCATGCCAATGCGCTTGGTATTTTGACGGATGCGTGGCCGGTTATTATTCCTCCGGGTCCCGGCGTTCTCTGCGCCTATGGAGATGCGACAACTCAGGTGCAAGACGAAGCGGCACGGACCTATCTAACCATGGCGAGTGACCTTAGCGACGCTAAACTCGCCGCTGATTTAAGTGAGCTTCAGACTCGTGCTAGTGAGGCATTGTTAAAAGACAACATCCCTACTTCAGAGCATGAAATTACTTATCAGGCCGATCTGCGATATGCAGGACAAGCTTTCCAAATAACAATCGACTTTACAGAAGATGAGCTCAAAAAGAAGGGAGTTGCTCTACTGACTGACCAGTTTGATGCAGAGCATGAGCAGCTCTTTACCTTTAAGTTAGATGATGGGCACGAAGTTTTAATGATTCGAGCGGTCGCTAAGGCGAAAGCTAAATCTATTGCCGAGCGTCAGATTGGTCAGACTGGGATGAGCCTTGAGGAATGCAAAATTATTGAAAGCCGTTTCTATTACGAGGGTGACTGGTACGACGCCAATATCTACGATAGAAACAAACTTAATATTGGGTTGGAGGTCGCAGGGCCTGCGATTGTTGTAGAGATGGACTCCACCACAGTAATACTGCCGGGCTTCGTCGCCACAGTAGATGCAATTGGCAATCTACTTATTAATCCTGTCAAGAGGGGTAAATAATCATGACCGCGAGACTATTAGAAACTAATACAAATCCTTTAAAACAAGTCGCAGTTGATGGAGTCACCGTTGACATCATTGAAAATGCCCTTCGGAATGCGCGGGAAGAAATGGATGCTGTAGTGTTTAGAACAGCTATGTCGCCTGGTATCCGTGAGCAGGGTGACTGCTTTCCGATGATCGCAAATAAAGAAGGAAAAATGGTTGTGGGGCAGTTCGGTTCATTCATCGGGCCATTTTTGGAGGCCTATGATGACAAAATCGAAGAAGGGGATATTATTCTTACTAATGACCCCTACATGTGTAATGCCGCTGTTTCACACCTGCCCGATTGGGTGGTCTTAGTTCCTGTTTTTAAAGATGGTCGGCATATTGCTTGGTCGGCTATGTTTGGGCATATGTCAGATAACGGAGGCATGGTACCGGGCTCTATTCCAATTGAAGCTACCACTATCTTTCAGGAAGGCATCCGTATTCCGCCGACAAAGCTGTATAAAAAAGGTGTGTTGCAATCGGATCTATTGGAACTGATTTTACACAATGTACGCACTCCACAATGGAATCGTTTTGATCTTAATGCTTTGGTAGCAGCCTGTAATACAGCAGCTAAACGTTGCGTAGAGTTGGCTGTACGTTTTGGTGATGACGTTTTTCATTCAACCATGGATATTATGCTGCAACGCAATTATGACGCAATGAAGCATATTATTGGGATGTTCATTCCGGAAGAGCCGCGAATGTTTGAAGATTATCTCTGCGACGATGGCATGGGCATGGGGCCTTATAAAATCAAGTGCACGATGTGGCGAGAGGGTGAGAAGGCGATTTTTGATTTTGCCGGCACTGACCCTCAAGCTCAGAGTTCGGTTAACTTCTTTCTAAATGAAGACATGTTTAAAATGTTCTTTGGTTCGTTCACCATTAACGTTGTGGACCCTCAAATTGTATTTAATGATGGGTTTTATGATCTGGTAGATGTTCGCATTCCACAGGGAACCTTGTTAAAGCCTAATTATCCAGCCGCATTGTCGGGTCGAACCCATGCTTTAGGTCGTATATTTGACGTGCTTGGAGCTCTTTTGGGTATGGGTGCACCTGAGATGATGCTTAACGCGGCAGGGTTTTCTGACTCGCCGCACTTGTTTTTCTCGGGCTACGATACTCGCCCAGGGAAAGGCAGCGAATGGTTCCAGTTATTTCAAATTGGTTTTGGTGGCATTCCTGGTCGACCTATTGGCGATGGGCCGGATGGTCATAGTTTATGGCCCGGTTTCACCAATGTACCCAATGAATTTATCGAATCGTATTATCCATTGCGAATTGAGCGTTATGAAACCATCCCAGATTCTGGGGGTGCCGGATTGCATCGAGGCGGCAATGGCCTAACGGTGGCCTATCGCTTCTTATGTGATGGAGACGTGGGCATTCATGATGACCGTTGGCTGACTTACCCTTGGGGAGTATTGGGGGGAGAGACAGGATTGAGATCGACCAAGAAGCTTGTTCGATCTGATGGTTCTGAGCAATGGCTTCCATCAAAGGTTGAGGGCGTTAAAGTTAAGACGGGTGACGTTTTGTATTTCAACACATGGGGCGGTGGTGGTTGGGGTGATCCCTTTGCTCGCGATCCTGAGTTAGTTCGGCAAGACGTAAATCGTCGACTCGTTACGGTAGAGGGAGCTAAACGTTATGGCGTTGTCCTAGCATCTGATGGAACTGTAGATCAAAGTGCGACAGTGTCGTTACGAACTAAATTAAAGGCCGCTGCTGGAGAGCCAGACCTGTTTAATTTTGGTGGAGACTTAGAAGATATTCGAGATCGTTGTGAAGCGGAAACGCATCTTCCGGCTCCAGTTAAACCGACTTTTAGCGGGGCATAACATTACGAAAAGGCTAAAATATAAGTACCCATGGTATGGTATTTAATGGGTATCCCTTGCTGATCTTAGATCAGTTTTATATGGCTCTAGTCTTTTATACGACTTACCATCGCTAACTGTCTTATGCTGGCTCTATATGAGTTAGTATTATTGTTAGTTATACCTTAGAGCAGAGCGAGTAGTAAAAAATGATATAGGCTAAAACAATCCGCTGGCCAGTATTGAACGTACCACGAAAAAGAGTCTGAAACCTTGGGGGAGATATGATGGCAAAGTTAAACATAAAAAATGTATTAGCAATGGCAATTTTAGCTTGCATGACGGCAACGTCGGTAGCAGAAATTACAATCGAAGAAATAGTAGTATCAGCACGAAAGCGCGCTGAGAATTTGCAGGAGGTCCCGATTGCGGTGACGGTCTTTACCGAATCTCAAATTGAGAGTGCCGGTATTCAACGCCCAGCAGACTTTATTAGTTTGATGCCCAATGTGACCATGGTTGACTCGGCGAATGTAGGCGATACTCAGG
>Ga0209091_10000260_pt1 | contig 52122 bp, 67 predicted proteins | sample ArcticOcean_MG_C_6_FD_187438 | JGI IMG/M metagenome (GOLD analysis project Ga0209091, IMG submission 187438) | Marine microbial communities from western Arctic Ocean - ArcticOcean_MG_CB8_128 (SPAdes) (version 2) | ecosystem: Environmental > Aquatic > Marine > Oceanic | place: Arctic Ocean...
AAATTTTGACTTTTCTCTAAAACTTTTGGCTAAAACTTTTAGAGAATGTTTGTAGAATTTTGACTTTTCTCTAAAACTTTTGGCTAAAACTTTTAGAGAATTCATGTTTCTGAAATTTTGACTTTTCTCTAAAACTTTTGGCTAAAACTTTTAGAGAATGTTTGTAGAATTTTGACTTTTCTCTAAAACTTTTGGCTAAAACTTTTAGAGAATGTTTGTTTCTGAAATTTTGTTTTTTTTCTAAAACTTTTGGCTAAAACTTTTAGAGAATTCATGTTTCTGAAATTTTGTTTTTTTTTCTAAAACTTTTTAGAAAAGTTTAATAGAGATTCTATATCATATTCTACATAAACATTACAGTATTATATAACCATCATAATAAACTATGGCTTCTGTCGCAGCGACATCCCAACCCCCGATTTCCCCAATGAGTTCTCCACAGACTTCCACAACCTGCTCAGCCGATGCGGCTGAAGTATCCAAGTGTTTTATTGTGAATAAAAGTCTCCGTACGCACAATACCAAGCCTATTGCGGTTACACTGAAGACGATTGACGAGAAGTGGTCCTTCAACAAGGCTCATCAGAGCGTAATGAATAGTCTGGAGCAGGACCTCGCATCAAAGCCGCGGTCTCCTCGGCCAAATCGCCCAACTGTAAATACAAACAGTGACATTGTTGCCCAACTTACTCAACTCAAGATTATGAAGACGGAGGGCGATATTACGGAGGAGGAATTTCTAGCTGCCAAGTACTCCCTATTTAAGCAGTAATTTTTTATTTTAAATGATTTGGATCAAACCCATTCAAACGGAAAATACATTACAATTTTTACCCACAGAACCCAACATAATTACAAAAAAAACATCAAAAACACCTAGATGTAATTTAAAAAGTGTTTTTTGTTATTGTAATAGTAAATGGTTACGAACATCTACACTTGGCATGCTCATATATTTGTTTTCAGTATGTTTAAATTATATTATAGGTTATACCATGTACTATACTTTAAAATTAGGATGGGACCAACCCATACACTCTAATGTGCGTATTTTCGGCGATTTAGTTACTTCCGCGTGGTTTGCGCTTGTTTTTATAGCTTTGCCGTGGCATGCATGGGAAGATTTAACTTGTATTAACCATAGTAAAACCCGGCGTTGTTTTTCAAGATGTTTTAATTCAAAAGAAGAAAAGATGGGCAAATTGCCCGAGCGTTCTTATTGTATGGGATGGATATGTTATATTTCTTGGATGATGGGTACTTGGATTTCTTTATTTGCGTATGGACATATGCGTAATATAGAGGTGTTTCAGACATCCTTAAACACGCCAAACATGACAGTTGCGCAGAAATCTGTCTATGTGGTTATATTTTCAGTGGTGGTTGCTATTATTGTTTATTGGTGTTGTAAATTATGTCCTTGTAAATCTGTACACAAATGTTGCAATGATAAAAGTCAGGATTTGGGGGAGGATGTAAGCAATGGAATTATCAATGAAATAGATGTTGAAAACATCCAGAAAAAACAAGAAAATTACGCCAAACGAAAAATTGTGTTTGTGCGTTTGTTTTTTTTTACAACACTTATATTTGTTTTTTCGTGGGTCATATGTAATTCTGAACAATGTGATTATCATTTACACCATTGGTGGTTTGGAGTGGTGTTGATTTTGTTATCTACAGCAACATTGGACAATTGGTTTGATTATTTTTTACAAGGTGTGTTTTGGACTTTTTTATTGGAATCCATTTTTAACTATACAATTATTTTTGGTCATTTTTTTATCTGAAAAAAAGGCGGTATATAAATCATAGGATATTAAACTTTTTAAAAAAGTTTTGCAAAATCTCAAATTCTCTAAAACTTTTAGCTAAAACTTTTAGAGAAAAAGTTTGTTTTAGATTTGTATGTACAATGGGACAATGTCTATAGAACCTAACAATCTTCGATAGCGTCTTTCGCGACATCTTAAAACACGAAGTCGTGTCCTCAACTTTCGTTTTTTTTTTAACAACTCTGAAAAAACCCCAGATTCTTTGTAAAGTTCTCTTATTTTATGATTAATATCTTTCATGGTTAATTCTGTTTTTTTAAGTTTGTCTACATATTTTTTAAGACGTTTCGGTGCATTTTTACGACGCGCATAGGCTCTAACTAATTTATAACGTTCACCAATACCTCTTGGAATTTGTGTTGATGTATCATTGCAGAGTGGACATCTTGGCGAACCTGACCTGAACCATTTAATAATACAGTCTGTATGAAAATGATGTTTACATGGTGATAAACAAGTATGCGCTTGGTTATTTAATTTCTGTAAACAAATAGAACAATTTTCATCTGATATGTCTGCTGGTTCACTAAATAAAGGTATTGGTTCCATTTTTTTGTATTATATCTACATAAATAGTCTTTATAGTTTTCCTTCCCAATCCTGTTCTGAAAATTCTTCATCGTACGGCAAAATAACTAAGTTGTCGTCTTGTTCAATAATATCTTTGTATAATTTCGCAATTTCTGTGATGGCATAATCTACTTTTCCATTTAACATTTTCACTATACATATGTATAGTGAAAATGGCAATAATAATAATGGCAATATAACAACCAAGAAGAGTTGTTTTACATACGTTGAAAATAAACACATTAAAAAAATAAATAATGCAATGCCCCAATAGAAAACTTCATGTTCAATTGTGTTCATATCGCGCATAATATGGAACACTATACAAACAATCCATAATATCAATTCGCCGTACTTTTTGATTTTGGTATCGATGTCATCTTCAAAATGTTCTATAAGGCGCGTAATGGCCATACATACGATTGGTATTGTTGTTATCGTATTTACACCAGATTCTGGTGTCCTTAAAGCCATATATTGGACGAGTGTCCAAAACGCAACACAAGTTAAATGAACGTGTGGGTACCATGTTTTTCCATTATTAATAATAACATGGCAAGAACAAGTACCGACGATAAATATAACAAGTGTCATGGTTAGCCCGGCAATACAAAAAATGACAAATATATTCGCCCATTGCATGCCGTCAGCTATAAATAAAATACTAATAAAAATATGCAAGACTGACCAAGATATAGTAGACCATTTTTCATTATCATTTAAACGGTGACGGTCAAAAATAGACTGAAGCTGAAATAATGTTATGATACAAATAGATGATAAAGAACTTATCATCGAGATTATAGGTATAAAACGATATTCCGTTTCATACAAAGTACCAAGTAAAAACCAAGTATAACAAAACAATATGTAGAGTACAAATACAAATTTTTGAAATAACATCTAACTTTTTTATAAGACCTTAAATATAACACTATAACTACAATCACGGATTGTAAAATGTGGCTTCCTTACGAAATATGGTCATTGGTTTTAGAATTTATGTTACCAACAGACCCACCGTGGAAAAGACAATTTACTAAAACAGTAACTCAACTTAAACACGCCAGAACTATTCGAAGAAGACCTACAATTATTCATTCAACAAAAGGTATATTATGTGTTACTTATTGTTTAAAACTAAATGGATTAAACCATTGGAGACGCCAAATAGAACACTTTTACTTATAACAACTTCGACAACTCTTCGTTAGACATCAACTCAAACGAGTCGAAACGTTGTTTTTCGTCGGTCATCAACTCAAACGAGTCGAAACGAAGACGTTTGGTACCTGGGTCCGTCCAAAAATGTTCAAATTCCTCATCATTCATGTCCAAAGAATCGCCGCGGGGTCTTGCGGGCTCGATAAGAACCAAAGAATCGCCGCGGGGTCTTGCGGGCTCGATAAGAACCAAAGAATCGCCGCGGGGTCTTGTGGGCTCGATAAGAACCAAAGAATTAGGTCGTGATGTTTTTGACATTAACTCTTCGAAACTATCGCACCTTTGGCGTTTTGGAGCCTTTTTGTGCACGGCGGACACGTTTGGAATGCTGCGAGGTCGTTTCTTTGTGTTTTTGAGCGTTTTCTTTTTGTCCCAAATGTTTTTGGCGCCACAATCACAACAAAGTTTGCGCGTGCCCCACTTGGCAGAGCAAGAAGTACACTCCAACTTTCCATTTCCATAACCTTTGTTGACAGATTTAGGCTTCGTGGACTTCGTGAATTTGTAAGGCTGCTGCGTTTTGCATAATTTACACTTCTTCGCCTTGCAACCCATTTGGTGGTGGCAATTCGGGTTCACGCAGCTTTTTAAAGAAGCTGGGCGCTTTTTTTTGTGGGGTACTTTTTTTTGGTTCTTGGTGGAATGCCCATTTTGCAGTTCGGCAAGTTCCCGCTCCCAACTAGAGCCCGTACACGTCCCAGACGATTTGTCTTGGTGGTCCGAGTTGTTGGAGAAAGTTTCGAACCCCACAGAGTCGAAGTTTTTGAGAATCATGGTGGTGGGGGTAGTGAACATGTTTGTTTGGTGTATTGTTGGTGAATGTGTGGTTGTGAGAAACTTTTTCGATACATTTCAGCCGCTCACAGCCATTCATTTTTTTTCAAAAGAAAATTCCTAGGAACATTTCAGCCGCTCACAGCCATTCATTTTTCTATAGAATTTCTATTTCAGTTATTAGGTAACAACCACTCATACCAACCACTCGTACAAAACAACATGATCCGTGCTTCCAGCTCCACACTCCAAGAAAGACCGACACAGAGGCGCCGCACGGTCGCACAGAGTATCTCAGCGGGCTCCTCTCTCTGCCTCCGTGACATTCACCGCGCCCGTCGCCGCGAAACGCGCCTATTTGACCGCGCCAAGACCAAAGTTGATGCTTCTGTGTTCAAGATCGCCAGTTCTTTGGAAGCACTTCTTCAGTATCGTACCGAACTTGATGCTCACAATTCCACCACCGAAAACCGCTCTTCTGGTGTCGAATCGATTCGCAGACGCACCAAGAGGGCAATGAAGGTAAAATTCGTTGAATTGCGAGTCTCACCGGCCTTGGATATCATTAAAGAAGCCACGGGCGCCAACAAAGACTTTCCCAATGTCAGAGACGGATTTTCCAAAAATACTCTCTGTTGCCGCGAACAAACCCACCTTCCATGTGGTTCTCGTTCGCTTACGGTGGCGAATTTCAGTCCTGGAGACGTCTATGGACATCACAACATCATCACGGGCATCTACACGGAGTCTCGCGGCATTGACGATACGAATGAAAGCAATCCCAACGCTGGCCGCGAAGGGAATCGTTCATTTGGTTCCTATGTCCAGTGGGGCCTTCCTCCTTCTGGCGCCGGCCAAGCTCAAGCGGGTCGTTTGATTGTTCTCTGGGAGAAAAAGCGCTTCAGTCCTGTCCTTCACGTTCTCAAGGGTGTTTACTACATCCTGGAGGAGTCTACAGACTCTAACACCGCATCAGTGCTTCGTTTGGTGGAGATAAACCATTTCATGAAGAAGCGCCTGAATGGAAAGGCAATCGAGTGGCGCATTTACTAGGGGGTTACAAAAAGAGATTGTGAGAAAATAGTATTAAAAAGTTTTAAAATATCAACGTGTTTCGTGTTGTCGTCTCTCTCAATTTCCATCCTTGTCCATCGATATGAATATTTGTTTATCTGCTGTTTAGTGACCATTCTGATTTAACTTGATGGTTCTAACCTTTATACACTATATAAAGATAAATCTATTTTTATAATGATGGAAGTAAGCCCACCTGAAGATATGCACGATAGTCTAGTTGAAAAATTAATTGAAAGTCGTTCATTTAAAAATAATAAAATCCACTGGAGTCTTTTTTATGGTTCTGTGGTTGCCATTGGACTTATGTTTATTATTTTGTGTTCTTTGGCATCTTGGTCCATTTCTATTGCCTCTGAAATAAACGGGTTGGTCACACAAGCCGGTGAAATACTGAACGACGTTGAGGAAATGTTACCCGTCCTCAAAGATATTTGTAAACATGAAAATTTTACTAAAATTTATGGTAACATCTGTGATACAATTTTATAATAAGAAACTTTTTTTATTTATATAACACTCCTACATAAAGCACACGTTGGGTTTTTTTGATGCCACTTTTCAGCGCATGTTTGATGGAAAAAATGACCACATTTTAATTTTATCCATCTTCTAGATGGTTCTAACTCCAAACATATACTACATTCGTCAATACATTCGCCGTTGTCAACAAACTTCGAATTTTCTGGAAAATATTTTGGAATATTTTCCAGAAAAACAAACAAACATTGTATTACAATGAATAGAATAATTAAAGTAAAAACTACTTCAATAACTCTAACAACGAGAGACAATGCGCCTGACAATAACAAATTGACCAAGCCATTGCCAGGTGTTTTGGAAAGAAGTATCTTTACTAATAAGGGTGGAGAAGACATTTTGAATATGTATACTTTGTGAATTTGGAATATCTATCCTTCGGAAGCAATACAGGGAGAACAATGGCAAAAGCTCGTTGTTGGCGATTCTAACTCGTAAATCCAACCCCCTGTGGACATTGCTTCATCACAAACACCGCAAAGAAGCGGTGGCATGTCTGCATATGGGTCGTTGGGGTCTTCTGTTGGAATGGTTGGTGTTATGTTGGGCATAATTTTGTAAAAATTTAATTTTATTATAGAATTTCTTTAAATGGAATAAATGCTTCCAGACGTAATAATCAAGAAGACCTTGACAGTCATCACATACGGGACGAAATGTTCTACGCCAATTATGTGGAATATTCCAAACATATGTTTTGTAGCAAAATGTATGTAAATAACATTTGTAAAACTATACATTTAAAAAGTGTATTACGGAGTATAAAGCTCGGAATAAGTGAGTTAAAACCATGCAAATCTTTGTAAAAACACTCACAGGAAAAACGATCACTTTGGATGTCGAACCATCGGACACAATTGAAAACGTCAAGGCTAAAATTCAAGATAAAGAGGGGATCCCACCCGATCAGCAGCGTCTCATTTTCGCGGGCAAACAGTTGGAAGATGGTCGCACTTTAAGTGATTATAACATCCAGAAAGAGGCTACGCTTCATCTGGTGCTTCGTTTAAGAGGCGGGGGGTGTTGTAAATGTTGTAAAGAGAAATGTTGTAAAGAGAAATGTTGTTGTTAAATCATACTATTTAAAGTTATATTAAATAAAAAATGTATAGTCTTTTATTCGCACTATTATTTATAAAATCTTCTGCTTTAAATTACCGCAGGCTTCATACAAAGATAAATACTTTGCTCGATACAATGGTATCCATCGGACAGGACGAAGACTTAGATTCATGGGTAGAAAAAGCGAATCAGTGGCGTTCAGAAGCAGATAATTATATTGAAAATATCCAGAAAAATGAACAGAAATTACTCGATTTTTCTACCGAAGAATGGCGTCAACAATCAGAAAACCATGCGGAAGAGAGATTACGCCATGAACAGCATGATTTGGATTCTTTTGCTTCTGCTAGACGTGCAGAACTTGATACGCATTTTGCCGACATAGACCAAGGAAAAGAAACATTAATTATGCAAGATATTAAAAAGGACGAAGAGAATTTAATGAATTTAGAAAAATCAATAAACTTTTTAAAAAAGTTTTAGAGAAAGTTTATTGTGTGTATCATGCTTGTACCTGGTCTTGTCCGAAAATATTATATTTTCGTTCTCCGTTTTAACAGTATATATATATAAATAAATAGAAGAAATGTCACTTACTCAATTTTGTGTTGAACCCGGCAATATCGACGATGACTTTTTAAAAAAATCCTGGGAAAGATTCGAACATGACCCAGCATATATCGCCGCACGCAATGCAATCACAACATCAAATGTATTTTCTGTAGTACAAAACCGCGATGTATTGCAAAACATGCTACATGTATACTCAAACTCTTGCCCGAATGAGAGCAAATGCTCCGCCCAAATGTTTTCAGGTCGATGTTGGATGTTTGCAATGTGCAATGTAATGCGCGTAAAACTGAGGAAAAAGTTCAAATTACCAGAAGATTTTGAACTTTCACAGGGATTTCTATTTTTTTACGACAAATTAGAACGTTGTAACTATTATTTACAAACTGTCATTGAAATGAAAGATATAGCTATAGATGACAGACTTTTTAATTTATTTAATAAAAATATGATTAGCGATGGTGGCCAATGGGATATGTTAACAAATATTATAAACAAATATGGTGTCTGTCCAAAATCGGTCTTTCCAGAAACCTATTGCTGTTTAAACTCAAGTAGCATGAATAAATTTCTAGCCAATAGACTACGGACGGACGCCTGTGCATTACGCAACGCCTGTGCATTACGCAAATATAAAGACCATTCAAACACCGAACTACACGACATGACCGAACTACACAACATGAAAAAAGAAATGATGGGTCATTACCACCGTATACTTGCCATTTTTTTTGGAAAACCCCCAACACGTTTTAACTGGGAATATTATGACAAACAACACAAATATAAAATGATCAGAAACTTGACACCTCAAACATTTTATAAAAGACATATACCCATTGATCTCAACAACTATGTTAGTCTCATTCACGACCCACGTAATGAACCCTTTAAACGTTATACAGTCGAATACCTTGGCAATGTTGTCGGCGGAACCCCTATATGTTATATCAACGTACCTATAGAAATAATGAAAATGGCCGTTCAAGACAGTATTGACAACGGAGAACCCGTTTGGTTTGGATGCGATGTAAGAAAATGTATGCAAGCACACGATGGTTTACTTGATACGAAACTCTTCGATTTTAAATCTACTTTTGGCGTAGGGTTTGGCATGAATAAAACAGAGAGATTAATTTATGGAGAAAGCGCAATGACACACGCAATGGTATTTACGGCTTATGACAAAAAATCAAAGCATAGTGTTAGAGCATGGCGTGTAGAAAATTCATGGGGTACTCTTCATGGCGATAAAGGATATTTATGCATGACTGACGCTTGGTTTGATGAATGGGTTTATCAAATCGCAATTGATAAACAGTTACTTAATCCTCGAGTTCTTGATGTATTACATGAAAAACCAATTGTATTACCATATTGGGATCCTATGGGAGCACTTGCAACAAATTAATTACTATTGTTAGCTTCTTCCCATAATTTTTTTAACAAAGAACGTGCTGCAGAAGAGTTATTGCCCAAAAATGCCAACATTTTATGATAAGGCCAATCAAAAGAATCACGGGTAAATGTATCAATATCGTCAATATTTTCCAAAGCATCCACATCGACATTTCCAAAAAAATTATGCGTCCATTCTCGTTGCAATTTGAATAATGTATACACTAACATGGCATCTTGGCCGCCTGTAGTTGGTTTCCCACGCTCTGGGACATGTTCTTCAACGATTTTGTCATAAGTATGTTGATATTTACCAGAATTTTCATAATAATTACCCGTGACAATAACATTTCCAGCAGCGTCTTTACGTTGACAAATATGTGGGGCTTTTCGAGCTTCTTTATCGGCTTCTGATTCATGTTGTGCAATGGGTGTCATTATTTGTTCCCCCATTAACCCAACCAAAACATCCATAATTTATATTTGTTTAAACCTTTATGTATAAACATATTATTAAGTTTAACATATTACATTTACTCACAGCCATTCAATTCTCATAGCCATTCAATTCTCATAGCCATTCAATTCTCATAGCCATTCAATTCTCATAGCCATTCTCACAACCAGTGATTCATCACCACACATCACGACCACCACACACTACCCACCACACACTACCCACCATGTCCATGTTTGCCGTTCTCACTGATGACTATACCGACGAAGTCCAAAACGTCCCCCAGAAGACTCGCACGAGCGAGCCGACCATGCTGGACCGGGTTACGACCTCCAACTCGTTCGAACTCACCCCTGGCCACGTCGGCATGTTCCTCGGAGCCAAGCACAAGTATGTGATTCAGGCCCGTGAGCACATCCAGGCCGAGACCAAACTTCGACTCCGACACAGAGTGTCGGAGGACGGCGTTGTGGCCTTCCACTTCCGCGGAGCGATTCACAAGAAGAAGCTGCTTCGTATGGCCTACCAGACGCTCTTCAACACGCTCGGCAAGCGTTCCATCGAGACCGGTTTCGGCATCGCCTGTGACTCTTCGGTCGTCAAGTTTGTTCTGGGCAAACAGCAGACCAACATTTTGCGCCTGATTCAGGAGGCCGGTGGAGACGAAAACATCCGCGCTCGGTACTACAAAGACGAGGAGATGATTGGACTGCAGCTCCAGAAGTCCTCGATGACCTACGAGAAGCTCCTGGGCTTCATGGAGGCGTTCGAAAACGCCGTCAAAGATGAGGCCCTTCGGTTCCAGCACACTTACATCCGCGACAGAGTGTCGGGAGTGCCGGCCGAAGCCATGGCCTCTCCGACCTTTTCGATGGGAGACCACTCCTGGCCCTCAACGCCCTCTTCCGAGGCCACGTCGGACCCTTCTGACGTTTCTCCTACCCCTTCAGAGGCGGCTTCCTCGGAAGCCTCGACGGTGCGCACCGCACGTTCCAATTCGTGGTGATTTGGATGTATATAAGTAGTTCCAAAAGGGTAAATGTCTATTCCTTTTCACCCTTTTGGCCCAGATGGTTCATTTAAACCAACCCCGTTAGCCCTACAAACAAAGTTAGACTATTGTATGCAGAAAATATCAGAACTTGAATGTCGAATGCGACAACTTGAATCTCAGAGAGTTATCACTTCTTTTCAACCTATACAACATCCCAATTTAAAAACAGAACAACTAAAAAACAGTAAACTATCTTAAATATGTACATATTTTTTGACGTGCAAATTCTATATCTACACCCGTGCGCGTATAAAAAACCAGTGAAAATGCGTCAAAACGCTCCTGGTCTTTAACTCTTAACCATGCGACACGTTTTTTTAGTTTATACTTTCGCAATTCAGAGTAAAAGGCTCTTTTTATTGTTTTCAAATCACGTGTTTTTAAGGCATGTTGAATAACACTATTTTTACATTTGGAGGGATTATAAGGATGTTGACTATAACGGTTTTGACTATTATAAAATATATGATATTGTACCCATAAAAAATCTAAATCTCCACTTGATTTTATATAAGCATCCATGTCTTATTTTTAACTTATGTATTATAAAAAATGAATTCTTATATATAATCATACATAAGAATAACATAATGCCTAAATTGTATGATTGGTTTTCAGAGAAAAGCAAAGAAGATGCGTGATCATTTAAAACCGAAACCTTCCAATATTTTTTAGGCGAATACAACAGGCGCGATTGTCGTATATTGTGACAAAAACACCGACACTAAATAAAGATAATTATTACTTGTTTCACAAGTTCGACACAACTCCACAACTCCAATCGCCGTAGGGACAGCCAGTAATGCGTAGATTAAACCCGTGGACCCCTGAACACTTTATTTCAGACGTTTGAGACGTTCCTGGTTGTGGCCGGGCAATATACGACCATTGCGTAGTTGGGGTCCATTGTTCACCGTCATAAGCGGTGAACTCGACAAATTGTTCGAGGTTGTTCCATAGTTTCCAGTCGATACGAAAAGAGGTGTCGTCATTATGAGTGAATGTTATAGACATGCTCAGCATGTAGGGTGTTTTGAAGGGGGACCCGAGGGGTTTTGTCAATGTCTTGTCATTAAAATCAAGGGTAACTGTTTGTTGTGTAAAGTTAATAGTGATAGACATTCTATTTTGAATTTTCTAAAAGTTTTAGAAAATTCAAGATTTTGAGATTGTTATGAACCTTGTGATACGATTGGTCTCTGTCAATGTGCTGGTACACTGCAATATGTACACCGTGAGTGCTTAGATACCTGGATTGACCATGCGAATTATGTTCGTTTGGTCAATCCAGTGAAGAAGATACAAACTACATAAAACAATGTTTTTAATTACGCGTTGGCAATATTTGTAGTGACGATGGTCATTGTTTTCGTAGGTGCACAAAGTCAAAAAATTAAAGAAGTTTTTTTTGTATTAAAAATTTTAACCCAATCACTATCAGAGTCTGTGTCTTGACCATCTTTTAAATTAGATAACTCTACAATTAAATTCCTTTTTTCCTGTTCTAATATTGAAATTCTATCATGTAATTTTCGACCCTCTTTTAAAATTTTATTATGTAATTTTCGATTCTCTTTTCTTAATTTGGAATTTATATTTTTTAATCTCTTATTGTCAAGTATTAAATTTATCGCGGCATGTTTTATTGGGACACGTTTTTGAAGATCATTTATGATTGCTTTTTTTCTTAAGGAAGACATTTTTTCTAAATTATAGTGTTTTTATAGTGTTTTAATTTAGAATATTTTACTTAGGTATTTTAGACCATTGTCGCACAATAGTGTAACAATGGCTGTTGGCGTTGTTGTGTTATTTTCCATTATTTCATTTGCTAACGTTCTCGCTGCTTCTATATTAACACCAGACGACCCACCAACCATAAAACCACACAATGCCATCTGTTTACACATGTCAAACGCCTGTTCATCTTCAACTCGAATCACTTTATCAATCGGATTTAAAATCCCTGTTCCGTGTTCTGTCATGAGTTTTGTTAGCATGGTTTTCCCAGCGCCCTCGACTTGCGTCTTTCCTTCTTTTTTAATTCTTTTTTTTATTGCAGTTAATGATAGTTCGCCCTCGTCTTCACTCGTTTTTTTTTGAAAAAAACTTGACAAGTAAGATTTCGATGGGTCTGCTAACACAATGGATACATCTGGTTTTCTTTCTTTTAGATAATTCCCAATTCCCATGATAGTTCCTCCTGTACTTGCACACATAACAAAATGCGTAATATTACCATTTAATTGGTCAAATAGTTCTGGTCCAGTATGTTCGTAATGCGCCTGTGTATTGTGTATATTGTCATATTGATTTATGCTAAAATATTTGTCTGGGAAGGCTTTTGCAAGCAAAATTTCTTGTTTCATATAATTTGTTTCTTGACCAATAATATCTGGAAATTGTTCTGGAAGTGTTTCGGCCATCCACAATGTAGCTCCTAATGCTTGAATATGTTTGCGTTTTTCAAGACTGCATTTTTCATTTGTAATCACGATAACAGAATATCCTAAACTAGTGCCGATCCAGGAAATACTACATCCAGTATTTCCACTACTAGCCACAAGTATTGTTTTTTTAGTTGAATTTGACTGCAATTGTCCAGACGATTCTGCACCAAGAAGTATCTTTTTTGCAATTCTATCTTTATGACTACAACCTGGATTTTGATACTCGCATTTTCCAATCAATTGAATGGCCGATTCTGGGTGTATAGAATTCCATTCTTGTACTTCTTGAGACAATAAATTCGTCAAATCTACCATTTTTGTCCAATATCTTCTATCAGTAGATGAAACAGTTTCAATTAAAGAGGGAAACATTCTCAATAATATTCTATTATCACATTAACTTTATATCATATTATTTTCATATGTCATCTATAATTTCTTCTTCTAATAAACCTCCTTCTTCTAATAAACCTTCTTCTTCTAATAAACCTTCTTCTTCTTTAACGGGTTCTTGTTTTTGTTCTTCTATTGTTTCATTGTTTTCAATAACGAATGTTAAAACAACAAACCCGCCGATAATAAACAGACAACCAAATACTGTGTTCAGGTCAAGAGGTTGGTTATAGAAAAACAAATCAGTAATAGCACTTAAAGGTAATTGCAGTACTGAACCTACACTAATAAATAATGCCCCCATAAGTGATAATCCGAACATAAAACTAAAATTAAAACAAGTTGCAAACACCGAGTTTCCATAAAGCAAGAATCCATTCATTGTTCTTGGCCACGGCAATTGAAATGCCGAATCATCGACGAGTAGTGCGGGCCAGCAAGTTATACAACAGGCTATTCCCATAAATCCCATTAAACACATAATATCCTCGACGTCTTGACATATTATATTAGACCATTTTGTAAAAATTAAATCGAACACTGCAATTAATACAGGATTTACAGACAATAACAAATAGTTGGATATTTTACCATCGCCAACATCGCCCGTATTTTCTTCGCCGAAATAAACTAATAAAACGCCGAATAAGCAAGAAATAACTGCAAGTGCTGGAATAATTTTGGAGGTGGGTTTTTTGCCCTTATTTATTTCTTTAAAGCAGCACAATGTAAATAAATACACAAAAACGCACGTGCTTTGTTGTGTTGCAATTGATAACGTAACACTAACTCGCTCTACAGACATTGTCCATGCAACATTTGGAACAAACATTATCCATTCTAATACGATAATCTTAAAAATAAGTTCGTGAATAGACCAATGTTCTAATGCGTTTTTTATAAATTTTCGAAGAGGGTTAATGGGAGACGTATACCACGTTTTCGTACGCTTATAACAACATATAACCCAAGCTCCAAACCATAAAAAGACCAACCATGTGTGATTCATATAAATACCTTCTACTGGAACACTAAATGTCGTATTTGTTTCTTGATAACGAAACATTTCATTTTGTATTTGATGACATATCAATTGGACAAAAACCAAAAATATACCAAGTATTAAAGTATACTTCATTCGTTTTTATTTGATTATATTTATAATCAAATTTGCAAAACTTTTGCAAAATCTCAAATTCTCTAAAAGTTTTAGCTAAAACTTTTAGAAAAAAACAAACTTTCAAAATCTTAAATTCTCTAAAAGTTTTAGCTAAAACTTTTAGAAAAAAACAAACTTTCAAAACTTTTTTAAAAAGTTTCTTTTAGAACGACCTATTCGTCAAAATGCCATTTTTGAGGGAAATTTTTAATGCTTAATACAAGGAACCATTTTTCTTTTTGGTAGTGAATCTCGTACTGGGGTTCTGTGTTTTTTGGTCGTTTGATTTTTTTAATCGTTCCTACATACCATTTCCCATCATTATAAAGTGCGTTCACTTTGTCGCCGACTTTGGGTGGGTGGTAATAGTACAACTTACCATTCCAAATTATAGAATCGTCGTCATAATCGTAATCCAAAGCAGAATCGTCGTTAGTAAATTTTAGTTCGGATAGAATACGTGCAGCCTCTTCTTCACGCTTGTTGGTATTTTTTAAATAACTCATCATACATATAAACATAGTGTCTTAAATAGTGTCACATTTCTAAAATTTTAGAAATGGAGTGTATAAAGTCGATGACATATCATTGATGACGAAAGCACCCAAAAAAGATTATGCGTATCGTTCCACTTGGAAGCACTTCGCGCGCCCGCAACCTCGCGCAGCGTGGCGGACTCACCAAGAAAGAGATGCTCAACAAACACGGCCGTTTTCCAAAAAAGAATGAATGGTGGGGTGAAGATGGTAGTTATAAAAAATGGAAAGAGAAATGGATAGTCGATAATCCTAAAGAATCGGAAAAGGATGTCTAGCGCCCGGCAAGTAATTGCGACCCCTATTTGGTCACTTCCTAGTACATATATTAAATAGTAAATGAACAATTTAACCAAATAAACATTAAACACTAATTATGAATTTGAGAACTTGAAACATTTGAACTGACTTTCATCACAGGGACAGCTCTTTAAAAAAATAATACGCACCAGAAACCCTAACATTTGCAGTACCCTAACATTGAGATTTTGCAAAACTTTTTAAAAAAGTTTCTACTTCAATATGGGTTTACGGATTGCCACATCGCTGCTGCTAATATCCCAGCGGCTTATATCTACGCTAAAATGTTTTAATTCGTGGTTCCTGAACAGACTGGCTAAATTGTTAACATTTGAAACATCCCAATTTCCAATATGTACTTTATTTGGGCCTATACAAGTTTTAAATGTTTTATCTTTCTGTAAACACTTGTCTAAAGCACTATCTAGTTCTTGTCGGTTCGCAAATTTATAAGGAGTTTTTTTTGCAAAAATAATGGGCAATAAAACTAATAATTTCAACATTTTTTATAGAAATATGAAAGTTAAATAGTTCGTTTTTATTCGGTATTTTGCATCTTTTTTGTAGCTTTTATTATATTTTTTTCATATTGTTTAAGTTCTTCTTGTTCTTCGGCGGTTAAATCTGAAAATGATTGCGGGGTAACGTGTATTTTGTAAAATTGCATAAGACCAAAAATTGCATGAGCCATGCTGGACCAACCATGTTCAACATTTCCCCTTTCTATATTTGAAACATACGAGTCAATTAACCGTTCCGTAACTTTTCTCGAAATGTCCGAGGGTGTCATACATTCATAATTTAAGACACCCGTAGTTTTCCAACCTTTTTTTGTAGGCGTACACATAACCATTTCGCTGTCATTAGACATCAAAATATTAGAAGGCAATTTCCATTTAGATAATTGTCTAGAAACAGCTTTTTCACGTCCTTTATAAGAAATAGGAATCGCATGCCAACAAGACGTTGGTTCTGCTTCGTATATTTTCCAGGGAATCTCTCTTGTTGAGATTGAAAACGGCATTCTTTTTTTGTAAAATTGCTCCAAAGGGGTCCATTTTTTGTGAATGGCCCATATAGTTCCATTTGGCATTTTTTCGACTATTTCGCCATTTTGACATTTCCATTTTCTATGAGTACCTCTATAAGATAGCATCTGACATTCATGTAAAAAACCGACCACGCCTGGGTTTTTACATAAATATTTGGGCGAATCAAGATGCCATGAAGATGTGGTTTGTGCCAAACAACACATATAGCCCCTCTCATTAAGTATACGCTCTATTACAGGCATGGTCCAATGTCCAGACGCATCGCCAAAATTTGAACTCGGTGTTCTGGTCTCCTGTGCTAATAAAGCCACCGTATTGTGAAATACTATTTCTGGTATAATGTCGGGGTATAATAAGTGTTGTATTGCATCGCGAGCAATGTGTGCGTTGGAAAATACGGACATTATTTAGTAATAAACAAACTATAAATACAGTATTTGAGTTTTAAAAAAAAAATGTATTAAAAAAATATTTTAGGAGGAGTTTCTAAAACAGCTTCTTGCCAAGCTTTTTCGTCAGATTGTGACCATTCTGGGTCACAATCTTCGTTTTTATCGAATTCTCCCGTCTTTGTAGCCATATTCGTATATTCATTTCTTGGGTCTTCCTTTGAGCGCCATTGGTACATCCATAATAATAATTCAAAAGCAAGTGGCAATATAACTACAGTCGAATGCGAATATAAATATTTTACAACGGCAAAAAGTATACAAAATAGCCCACGCATCCAATAATAACGCGATACTTCTGGAAATCTGTTAAAAATATATCCCCATATACATCCACCCACAATACCAAACCCCATACCAGATACAATTTGCAATATTGTATGATATTGAAGGTCGTATCTGACAAAAGGTATATTAAATAACCACAAAATAGATAACGAGATTATCCAACCAATATTCAAGTATTTATTTTTGAAAACATTGAATATTGAATTATAAACCAAAGAAATAGTTGGTTTCGGTAATTGTTCGTTCTTTGCTTTTTGAGGTTTTATTTTCCAAAATAAAACAATACTGGTAGTCCAAAGACCGACGGCCCACATTGCATGCCCAGAAGGTTGGCCATATGATACTTTATCTCTTATACACAATTTATATGCAGCGGGTCTTTCTTCTTTCCAAAGGTTTTTTAAAATAACATTCATCCATGCTAAAAACCAAAATATAATACCGTCCGCAGTAATGCCTTCTATACGATATTGAAACGTAGTGCGCATCATTTCAAAGAAAGGGACCAAATATAACACTATGAAAGGCACTAAAGAAGTTAATGCACTGGTCAATGCGCTTAATGGGTTATTAGACCGTATAGCATTTGTCGAGCTCTCGAAAATGTCCAAGGGTATCTTAATAGTTTCTGCACATTGGTTTTCACGAGCTTGATTACTCAAAACAATTAGATTATTTACCATTTGGTATATAATCCAAACAACAACAACGACTCTCGAACCATTTAATAGTTTATTTAACATTGTCATTGTTTAAATAAATAATAATTACACTTATAGTCTACTTTCGTAATAACACTATAAAACCATTTTTTTTTGTTAATATAAAAAATGAGTAATATGCCGCCACCTCGACTTCCATCTCGAAGTAGGCCTCCACCTCGGCTTCCATCTCGAAGTAGGCCTCCGCCGCCTCGACGTATAAGACAAGCCACGTCTTCACCAACTAGTAAAAAAAAACCCAGAATAAATGCGGATGGGATAAATTTTACTACAGATTGGGTTAAAAGCTTAGACAAAAGTAACATTTCAACGTGGAACATAGGCGATTTTAAATCTAATATATGTAATATATTGAAAATGTCGAAAGAACGCCAATATATACTAATTAAGTATGTGCTTTCGAAAGTTAACTCAACACGCCAATTAAAAGCTTTAACATCGGCATGTAAACATTCTATTATAAATATTATTATAATGCAGAAAAATGACAATATATTGTGGTTAATCCTACAGAAAATCCCAGAGATTCGTTCAGAAATGACATTAGGAGGTGTGCCGCCATTATTTGTGGCTATGGAACAAAATTATTTGTTTGGGGTAAAGTCTCTTTGTTTTAAGGATTTTTTTAGTCGAAACTTATTACTTCAAAATTCTAGAGGTCAAAATATATTTGAAGTTGCTATTCGTTCCAGTTTTGAAATATTTACATTTATTTTTGACAAATTGTGTGGATTTTATTCCGATTTAATACAAAGAACCCCAAATATTTTATTAACCAATACAATGGGCCAATTAGTAACCCATATGCCGTGGTTGAATTTAGCAATTCATTCTAAAAATACAGAAATAGTGAAAAAAATGCTTTCTTGGACACTCTCGATGATGTCACCACGGCGTACAAAAATTAGTCTTAATCATGTTAATTATAGAAGAAATTTTTTAATAGAATCAATTCAAAGTAATAGTATAGTAATGGTCAAACTATTACTTCAATTTGTCGAATGGTCATTGCAATTCGTCGAATATGCCACGGTTCAATCGTTTTATATAACTTCTAACCCGCATTTGGTTATATTTTTATGCGATAATAATAAACCATTTATACAAAAATGGTTATATATAACAAGGGATGGTCGGAATAGAGAACGCGTTGTGTACAATAACAATAATATTTATACTGGTATAATAAGCGGAAGTCCGTTAATATCTGCTGTTTTGAACCAAACAACACCGTCTTTTCAAGTTTTATTTGAATATATTTTGAAAACATATGAAATCCCAGAGGCATGGATTAATGACGGGGGGTACGATGATGTTTGTAGAATACACAGCACGCGTGTTTATAGACGTTTATTTGACCAGACTTTGTTTTTACGCTGTGGCGTTCTTCTTCCTGGGATGAATTATATCGAAATAAGAAAAATAGCTAATACTTTGAATCGTATTAAAGTTTTAAAATTGTCAGATGTGAAAAATGGGTCAAGCATGCCAAATTATTGTAAATTATATAAAGAATATGTGTTGAAAATAGGTCTAAATGTTAGTAAATCAGCTTCGTACAAGCGAGCAATGTTATTATGGTTGTGGAAATTATATTGCGACCGTCATGGCCAAATATTTATAGCATTACCATTTGATACAGATATCGATCTTATGTTTTTTCATGTCTGTGCATTGCAAGGTCCAAATGAAATGTTGTTTCCGCTCGGTGGGTTAAGCCGATCATTAAAGACATTGTCTAAACACCATTCTTCTAAATCGATATTAAAATTTTAACAAAAAAAATTAGGTATTTAGTATAATATATATGTAATAATGTTTTACGATCGATTTATTTATCATATACGTGATAAAAAATCTTCACCTGCAAAAGCTTTTGAATATGCTGCATTTTCTGGAATGTCTTATGGAGAATTAGAGGAAATGGTTTACAGCGAAGACCCTATAAAAAATACATGGTATACGTCTATTTTACTCTATACGCACACACAGGACAAAACCTTAACGCTTTATGAACGATGTTATGCCGAAAGACGAATGCGTACAGTCTGGAGATTGTTTGAAAAATGGCATGTTTATAAAGAACCAACCGTTCCACCATTGCCCGAATAAACTTTTTAAAAAGTTTATTCTGCTTTACTAATGTATGAAATATAAGAAGCAACGCCGCATGCATTTGCCCCACGTTCTAAATAAAAATACCCGTCCGCGCCCCACTCCGGCCCCCAACTGTTGCGAACAATCCAATAATCGGGAGTATATCCCACGATTGTAACCGCATGGTCTAAAGCAGTTCCACAAGCAATACCCGGAAATACATCGCCCTCGTAAGACATTAATAGTTCTGTTGTCCCAACATCAATCGCAACCACCAAAGGACCAAATTCATTTAACATATAAGGGATACGTTTCTCAGAATCAGTGTCTTTTTCATTTTCCAACGTTGAAAAGCGTTGGACACGTACCACTGTGTCGCTGCACGTTTGGTTACAAGCGGCATTTGCCGCTGTATAGGGCTGGTCTGATTCAGATACAACTGGGTATGACATGGCATATTCAAATAGCGTTTCAGACCACCCCCCGTTACAACCATAGGAAGGTCCATTTTCACTCGAAGTACAATCCATAAGTTTTTGTTCAGAAATCGCTTGACCAGCATAATATTCTAAAGCTGCCACAGCTGCAAATGTATAACAAGAACCACATTGCCCCTGATTTTTAATAGGTTGGAGTTTATCGCGCAAATCTAATTCTTCTGGCAACTGATATTGTTTCAAAAAAAAAGATTCTTGGTGTTTTGTTGTTTTTAATTTCTTTTTTGATATAATTTGTTCTCGTAGCCAAATATTTGCATGGAAAGGTTGGTCCAACATTGATGTCATTCCCATATTGTTCGGTATAGTCTTTTGGGCATTTTTAATACGACGCTCAACTAACTCCTTCTTTTTAAAGAATTCTGCCTCGTGTTTATAAATACGTTCGTGTTTTTTCATATATGAACACATCCAATGTGAATTGCCCAACCCTTGTTGACAGTTTTCATATGAATAGGACATAACTGAAGATATAAAACTAACGATTAAAAATATAGAACGCATTTTTTATATAAAAAATAAACTATTTATATACAGTATTTTTTTATATAAAAATGCCTTTAGAGTGTTTTTAAAAACATACAAAGACTACCAATAAAAAAAGACGCGGAACCTATTGTATATAACCAGGCGCTTGGAGAATGTGTATTTAAAATTTGTAAAATGCCATCTATTAAATATAATAGTGAACCTACAGTAAAAAAATTCATGACCAATGCATTTAAAGCCATTGGCTCTTCTTCTTTTCTATGTGTCATTTAACATTTGAAAATATTCTTAAGTACAGTAAATTTTTCAACAATCCATTTAAAAAAATTTTCATTTTGTACATTCTGTTTTGTAAGAATAGGTTTTGCCCAAAGCATTTCAAATAATAGGTTACTACTTAAATAGTGTAGTCTTTGCCGCAAGGAATTCTTCCTCGCTAATATCGCCATCTGTCTTCATAATCTTTAGCTGAGTCAGCTGAGCCACTATATCGCCACCCACCTTGAGCGGTGGACGCGGAGACCGCTTCTTTGAAGAAAGGTCGTGTTCAAGATTCGTAATGACCTTGTGACGAGCCTTATTGAAAGACCACTTTTCGTCAATCGAGTTCAGAACCGCTGCAATTGGCCGTATATTGTGCGTACGAAGACTCTTGTTCACAACAAAACGCTTGTCAGTTGTCTGAAATGTAATGCTGGAAATAAACTCCGGCTTGACACTATATACCTTGCGGAAACTTGCCCATTCAACGAGTCCGTGCACCTTGACATACGCATGGAACTTGTCGTAAAACTGCATGGGAAGACGCTTACAAAGTTCCTGGAGACCCTCGGAACTCGAAATTACAACATTGTCGTCAATAACTGCATCAATAGCATATGTAATTGCCGGAAGACGCTGAGTATTGTGAATATTCATGCAGCCATGCGCTGACGAATAGCACATTTGACGGGGACTAAACTGCGTATTTGCGTCGTAAGAAATATGAATCTTCATGGTACCATATGTCGCTTTGCTCATTAGATGCTTCACGATCGTCAGCATATGTGAAGCATTGGCCGCCATGGTTATCATCTTATCGTTTGACACGGGGAATCGCGTATGGATAATCTTTAGTGGTGCCTTTTCATATGCCTCACACTTACCCAGCTTGAAAAAAACAGGGTTGTCCTTGAGCCACTTCAGAAACTCGCGCTTATGACCGTCTGAAGCTTCCTTGACAGTCATTGAAGAAAGGCGCTCATTCTCCGCCTTGAAATGGTTATAAGCAGCAAGGCGCTCCGACTCTGGAAGGTGGCCAAACTTTGAGTTGATAAGGTCACGCTCCTTACGCCGTCGCTTCTCCGCAGCAATGCGGTTGTTCTCACTCGTGACTGCCTGCCACCAAGAACCCTTTCTTGCAACAATGGCTGAAAGCTTCTCAAGACTTGCTGGTTCCTCACCAATGTCTGCATAATTAATTTGAGAAAGATGGCGCTTATATTTGTGAAGCGTCTTTTGACGCTGTTCCTCGGCGTAATCCTCCCTCTGAATGCCGCGATAACGCCCCCATGTCTTGCTCACAAAGGCTTGCTGCTCCTCAAGAGTGCGTACGTCTCCAGAAATTTGTTCAAGCGCGTGCTTAATTCCGCGTCGAAGGCGAGATGAATTTAGGGCACGAGTGTTGGTCCCAGTCATCTCCGTGCCCACTTTACAATACTTGAGCCAAGCATGGTATATCTGGGGATGGACTGCAGGGTCAACCGAAATGATACGCTCAGGATGTTTGGATGCTCCAGCAGATTCGGCTGAGCAGGTTGGGGAAGTCTTGGATGAACTCATCGGGGAAATGGGAAGGGGTTGGGATGTCGCAGCGACAGATGCCATTTTTAGTAATAGGAACAATTAGTAATGTAATATCTATACAGAATAAGATTAGAATATGATATAGAATGTCTATAAACTTTTTTTATTCCCAGTCAAAATCGTTATATAATTCTAAAATCCACCTTGCTTTATTAGCGTCACGATTTCCAACAACACATATAGGTTTGTGGTGCTGGATAATATCGGAAATTTTTAATTCCTGGTCAACTGTCCCCCTGTCCCAAATATCTCCAAGAAGAACAAGTTTTCCATCATGACACATACTTAAAGATTTTTCGAAAAAATCTAAATTGCCTTCGATATCTGTTATGATATGAAAAACCTCCTTATCCACATCTTGAACACCCGAGGATGTTAATTCGGATGGAATTTTTAATATATAATCAGGAGGAATACGCCAGAATTTAACATCATTATCAACAACAGCAGATTTCGCAGTTCTCCATATTGAATATGTGGTGCCATTGATCATTGTTTCGCCAACAAAGTGTTGATACAATTTTTTTCCATCTTCTACATCTTGAGGAATCTCCGCTAGAGTCATATTATTTTCATGAATACAATAGGACGTTATATTGAGGTCTTCTGAGCCGTCTTCTGAGTCAAACTTCGCCGTAACTGGTTCATTTAACGTAATATCAACTTTCCAACACTCGTTGGAATTTAATTCAGTTCTTATACTCATCGGTGGGCGTTCATTAGGATTCCCATTATTAGCATAAGTTGTATCACAACATAAATTGTTTTGATATACCATTGGAAGTTTTCCAAGTGGTGCATGTCCACAGATACCAATTAATACGTTTTTCGAGCTATTATTGTTTAATTGCCAAAAACGTGTCCATATAGGACCATTATATTCAGTGGCACACCCTGTAATTTTATATATAGCTTCAGGAGCTGGGGTATCGGCCAAATTTACATAAGTTTGAATTTCCGCGGCTTTTAATTGAGATGAGATGTTTACATCAAAACCGTCTGTATAAAATGAAGGCCCCATTAATTTATTCGCTTTGAGCGCAGAACGATCCAATGGTTCCCCAGGAAGATTTGTTATAAACTCTGTATATTTTATATTTAATGTGGTATTAATATCATTCATACCTTGTTGAATACCGCCATGTGCAATTTGAATGTTAGTGTTACCTAATGTTTTTACAAGAGGTTGATTGCCCTGACAACAATATTGTAAATAAGGTATATATGCTGTTGTAACAAGGTTGTTTAATTGTTCAATATCTGATTTATCATGAATGTCCTTTTCTGCGACTCCGTATGATTTCGTATACAAATATTTAATACGTAAACTTTCTTTTTTATAAATGATGTTATTTTTAAGACCATGTGGGAAATTAAAAACGGGTTCTGCCACAATAAAAGAGTTATACATTTAAAAAAAAAGATTAACATTTAAATAGTGCTAAAATATAAATTCTATTAAGATACCATATCAAAATTATTAAAAATAATCTCCACATATTCTTTATATATAAGAGTCTAGACATCTTGGAACCGCATATCGTGGTAAGAATGGAACCGCATATTGTGGTAACTATTTTATTAGATTACAACAACAGTACAATTAAAGATTGGACTACGGGTAGATGTCTAAACAAACAAATAAAAGACATTATTGACACAAAACAATATGAAAAAGAAGCCTACGGAAGAAGAACATTTCTAAAAATAAATCAATGTTCTATTTGTGAAAAAATGGCACGAGCAGAGGATTTTGAAATGTTGAATTACAACCAATTTGATAGACTACATACTTACCATATTGTACATTGTCGCCATTGGCGCTGTCATGTTTCTGCGGTATATTCCATGTTAGACCATTGTGCAAGTATCAACATGTATATATTAAGACAGCCCTTTCAAAATCATAAAGAGGTCAGTATTCCACGGTCAGATGGTTCTATTACACAGGGGGAATGTGTAAATACAGCAGTTATCAAAAGAAATGGAAAAAATTATGTTTATACGTATTGGTATGACGACAATGGTGACCATTTTACAAAGTTAATACCGTTAAAACATTATACAGATGTTCCGGTCGAAGTGTATTAAAATAAAAGTGGTTCTGTATTCTGAAATGTTTTCATTTCGATGTTCGGACTAGCTCTACTAGCTCTACTACTAGCTCTACTACTAACTCTACTAGTAGTTCTTGATTCGTTTACTTTTTTTATAGATTGTACTGTATTATGCCTCGTTTCTTGCGTTTCTTTAATATTGTTGATAATTACAAATTTATAACTATTGTATATATTCTTTAAAGAATCATCCCCCCCGGGGAGGACCCCGGGTGGTGAATTATCTGACGCTGTCTTAATCTTAAAAGTTTCATACACGTTACACCAGTGTTCAATAAAAGTATGTAATTTATCCTGAAGGTCGTTATACTCACTAGTCGTTACTATCAGAGGCGTTAAAAGAAAACTTTCTTTTAAACTACCACAACAATTCCAAGGCCAAGCTATCCATTTTAAATATGTACTGAAAAAACGCCATAAAAATAAAATATAAAACGCTGCGATTAAACAGGTTAATGTCAATGCAATAGATACATATTCGGGTTCAAACGATGACAATGTATTGACACTGGCGTTAAAAACCGGGTTCATCGCTGCCATTCTTGAATCGCCATCGATATAAAAATTAGAAAGGCCCAAGCCAACATAAACCATGGATAATATCGTAAATGGAAATGTGAGAAAAGACAAGAAAAACGTAATTACCACAAACGCAAAACTTTTATTGATACTTGCCAACTCACTAGAATTAAATGTACGAAGATTCTTCCTCGACATCATACCTGCCGAAAACTTTGCTTCCGATTCATAAATAAGCATAGACGTAAAAAATGATTCGACAACAGAACAAACAGATATTATCATAGTAAATACGCACGAAATGACAAACATATCAATTTTCCACTTTACTTGGTTTTCGGTGTTACCCAATAATGCACCAAGTGTCCCTGATGTTACGATTAACATCAGGGTGGCTACTAAAGAGACTTGATTCATCAATTGGGTGTAATCCGACAAAATACAAGTAACTCTTTCTTCTAATTCATTTTTTAAAGATATTAAATCTTGTATATTTGAAAATATTTTATCAAGTTTTTTAGAACTTGTTGTAAAGTCATATAGCATGGCATCTTTTTGTATTTGAAACAATGACATTAAATTTGCACTTAACATTGCCTGTTCTGTCAATGAGTTTGATGTCGAAGAATTTACTTGAGATTGTATTATTGCGCCAATGCTCAATAATCCAGATATGCCAGCAGCATATGCCATTTTTTTTTTGTTCAAGAACTTTTATAGCGCTTTTTTTTAAAAGCTAGTATAAATAAACATACAGTCTCCATAAAATGGATGTATTTACATATTCATATGATTGTCCAAGATGGTATGGAAGAAATCAAGGCACAAGAAATTTATATTTAGACCCCACGAGTACCACAGAACCCATAGACGCTGTCAAAAAAGACGCACAAACAATCACGGGGTCACAATCGTGCGATGTACACCTGATTCAAAAATTTAGATTGGCCATTGAGCATGTTGAAACATATCCCGCAATGGCCACTACACCGATGTATAAATTTAAACAATAATTTTTATTTACCATAAATTATTTCTTTTTTTGTTGTGTAATTGTTTTCTTACCGTTTCAAAATGTTCATTTGGTATGAATTTGTGTTTTTCTGGGCAGGTTTCAGTTTTTACCAAACATATACACGGAGTATGTCTCGAGCACTGTCCTTGTCCCTTATGTACTTTACCAATGTTATTATAATATACTTTTGTTCGTGCATTGTACAAAGAATTGAAATTGTTATGATGACAACCAGGTGGACTGTGCCATTGTAATTTCGGATGCACTTGTAATGATTTTAATTCCCTACCAAGAAATAAATCAGAAGTCTTTTCGCACATATATTGATTTTGTATTGTCACTGCTCCATGAGATTCGCACGAATTAGATATTACACTAATTACACAATTGGTGTCTTGAGGTACTTCGGGATGTTTTAATGAGGTAACAACATTTATAAAAGATAACACCGCAACAACAAATAACATATTACATCTAATATTATTATATTTATACTAACTTTTTATAAATGTGTGTAACTTTTTATAAATGTGTGTCCATTTCTAATATTTTCACACGCTGTATCACAATTGGGGATTGGAGATTGTAGACATAATAAAGCAAATGGAAAGCATCTGTCCCAATTGAAACGTCGGTGTTGCGAATAATAATTGAATTTAAATTCGAATAACCCGCAAAGGCTTTCGTTCCAATTGTTTGAATTCGGAATATCCACAGATGTCAATTTACAATATTCAAATGCATATTTGTAAACCTTCTCGTTCTAGTCCAATTCAAACATACATAAATGTACGACGACAATTAGAAATGACATATGGAGCAGCATGGTTCATAAAAATGTCGTTCAAAGGCATATTATTACAAGAATTTGTAAGATATGCAAACCCAAATTATTTGTGGCATCCAGATTGGGCATCCATGATAAGAACAATACAAAAAATTGACGAGGATAATAATGATAATGTATCAGTATCTGAAATAACAAAGTTTGTCAAAAAGCCGTATAAAATAAAAATCAATGACAAAAGAAAAAACAACGGAGACAATGAGTTGTTCAGATTTCCAGAATGTGAATGACAACTGATTTATAATACCTATATTAGTATAAATAATTAACATTATTATAATTATTCTACTCATATGGACACATACTATACAAAATTATATTTGAACACCGCTTACTTTGTAATTTCTTTTTTGAATACATATTCTTCGTGGGTGTATAAAAGTACTCCTGTGATTCAACTTTTGCTGCAATCGATTTTCAAAATAATAATAGTGTCCTTTATTTGCAAAATAAAAACAGGTTCGGTTCCAAAAATAATATTATACGATAACTATTTGATTTTGGCAGCTATACTGTATAGTGGGTCGAGTTTGTGCACTTTCGAATTGTGGAATTTCCAACTTATTACACCATTTATATATTCTATGGGGATCAAACCTATTTTGTTCCTAACGGATGTTATTCAAAATAGACAATATATGAATTTGGTTTCTTTTTTCTCACTATTTTCATGGGGTTTCGTGGATTACAATATTTTACCATTGTTTTTGGCAAAATGTTTATTGTCATCGATGGGTTCTTACATGTCTTCTATCGGGTTGGGATTCAGTCAAAAGTCAGACTTTAATACAAGATGCTCTAAAATAGTTAGTTTTTCACTCATATCAGCCATTTTTCCAGTTTTGTGGTCGAAGCCTTCAACTCTGGTTCAGAACGAGCTTTTTGAATATTTGCATGCTTTACTAGGTGCTATAAATGGAATCTCTGTCGCATTTTTATTGTCATATAATGGTGCATTAACGAAGGTGGGATTGACATCTGTGAAAGATGTTATGTTTTTGTTAATTTCAAGTAAAGAACTGACGTCAGTAAACGTTGCATCTGTGTGTTTACAAGCTCTCGTATCTACATGGGTGTCATTCAATCCAAGTATCACAGTTGACACTTCACTTGAAAAACTATCAAAAAGTACTTCTGAAGAAAAAGTATCAAAAAGTACTTCTGAAGAAAAACTATCAAAAAGTACTTCTGAAGAAAAAGTATCAAAAAGTACTTCTGAAGAAAAAGTATCAAAAAGTACTTCTGAAGAAAAAGTAGAATTTCAAGTATAGAATCCGAACTATTCGTATTTTTTCTCATCTTCATTTAATTTATTTTGTTCCTGTAATCGAAATAGTTCTTGGACGGAAACCATGGGCGAATCTTTGATACTGTGATTCTGCGCCAAATCCTGACACACGTGTTGCATTGCCAATGTACTCGCACGCAGTTGATGATTAGCCCAAATCACTCCCGATACGCCCAACTCCTCAAAGCGAGAAATGGGTGTATGCATTATTACCGATTGAAGTGACCGAATTTCCAATATTTAACGAAGTTAATGGACATAGTTGAAATACATTCACACCAATTGAAACGACAGAATCTGGTATTGACACTGATGTTAGTTCTGTAAAATGCAAAATGAGAGATGGTTCTGAGAGAATTCGACATTGACACTGAATTTAAACATTTATTAAAAATAAATGACTTTTATACTCATTTAAATAATTTTCTACGTTTCGACGATTCAATGATAGATGCCCGTCCCCGTTTATTTTGAATAATAGTGTGGTTATCGTATATACTTGTGTCACGGTGTTGGCCGGGTTCGTGAGTTATAAAAAAACACGTGCGCGCTTCGTCTTCATCGCACCAATCGCGAAAAGCCCGCTGAACGTCGCGAATTCCTTCTCCGTCCATAGAAGTACAAGCTTCGTCCATAATAAGTAATGGGAATTGGTATGTACCGAGGTCTCTCCACGCCATGAATGATGCCAACTGTGCGCGTCGCCATTGACCTCCTGATAACACTCCTGTATGACTGGCCCATTTAAAATGCCGATGTAAACGTTCTTTTTCATCGAAAGAAACTTCTAAAGAGATGTCGTTTGAATTAAAAAATATCCGTAACCATTTTGTGTTATAAATGGCCAGGTTTTGTACAGTGCGTTCCATTGCATAGGTTTGAATACCTCTATTTCCTGACCATTTGCAAATAGATGTCCATTTCGCATTTTGTTGGTGTGTTTTGTCAATGTTTGATTCCAACTCTGAAATTTTTTCTTTCATAGTAGTTGTTTCTCGATGTAACTGGACAATATTGGGAAGATATGGGCACGTATACTCGTTTAAAGCGTTGTGTCTTTCTTCTTTTTCTTTTAATGTAGACAGAGCACGCTCTTGTAGTTCTTTGGTTTTTTCATACACTTCAATGCGTGTATTAAAAAATGTCAGTGCTTTTTCGAGTTTTTGATAATCCAGTTGGATTGTCGTTGTTTCGTTTTGCAGTGTTGCATAGATTTCTTTCATCTTTATATATTTTTGGGCAGATACGATTTCATTCATAATTTTATCATGGACCATTTGGCGTATTACTGTATCGTCGTGTCTTTTTTTATCATTAGAATGTTTTTTTTTCGAAATGATTAATGCTTCTTTACACGATTCGACATCAGAACGTAGTTTCACAGTATGCTTTTTACGTTCTTGTGGTTCTCCGAAAGTTCTATTACACGTTTTACACGTTCCTCCGTCGATAAAAAGTTTTAATCCTTCTTTAGCTTGCTGATATTTTTCATTTCTTGAAATGTAAGCAGAAAACGACTGATCTGTTTTATCTTGAAGTATTTCGAGGTCTTCTGTTTTTATTTGTTCCAAAGCATCCAGTCTTTCTTTTAACTCTATCTCAGAATACGTTAAACATTTTTCTGACAGATTCTTGATTAAATTTTCCATGGTATACTTTGTTCGTATGGATTTTTCATAAATTTCGTTGTATAATTGTTTAAGATTACTTAAATCAGTCTGTGCACTTTCTGGTGGCATTTCGGGTCTTATTAGTTCTTCGGATAATATTGGATCTATTTTTTCTTTATAATCTTCCAAATGTTCGAAAGATTCTTCTAATTTTCGTTGGTGTTCATCTAACCATTTATTTTTTCGATTTATAAAATTCAACAATCGTGTCTCGTCATTCTCAAATAATTGAATTTGCATTTGAAGAGTAGAATGAAGTGACGTTAACAGTGATTTCGATTCTTTCAATTGAAGTTTGGACCATTGAAACAAATCTTCCCAGATAGTAAGATTTGCAATTTTTTTAATTTCGTTTTTCGCCTGAGCTTCCGACACTTCTAACCATCTAGATACGGAAGATTGACTCCACACACTATTTCTTAATAACCAATCGCATAAACCAGAAGAAGACATATTTTGCAACCCGAATATATTTGAACAAATTGTATTTTGGGTTGCAGCAATAGTTGCCTTCGTCAGGTCAGTGCCATTTAAACTAACATACAACTCGTGTTTACGCTTGGGAGATGTTTCCAGAACGCGCGTAATTGTCCAAACGCACCGGTCTACTGTCCCGGTGACTGTTACTGAGGTTTTACCTACTGATTTATTCACAATAGATGTTTTATCATCTCCAAACAATAATGCGGCACGGCCATCTGTAATTCCAGTCATTGCCCATAACCAAGCGCCCGCAGTTACCAATGATTTACCCGCTCCATTTGAAGAATCTTCACGATCATTTTTTCCAGATACTAATGTTAAACCATTTGAAGTTAAAGGTAAATTTACCGGGCCAATAAATGGTCCAAATCCTTCAATTTGAATACGTTCAGGAATAACTCTTTTCACATCTTGGTTATTATTGCCACGGTATTTGGATAACCATTGTATTGTATCACACCATGCTTCTGATTCTTTATCGATAGAATGTAAATTACCATATTCTTCAAACAATTCTTTATTTGTCATTGTTCCAACATTTTTGATACGAGTTGAAATAGGCTTTGTTAATTGTTTTAAAACAATTTCAATACCTTTTGACTGCAATTCTTCTACAAGTTTTGTAATCATTCCATTAGGTTCAGACAGTGTAATGGATACCCTGTCTTCTTTTTTAAGGATAGAGGACCGTTGAATAAGTTCATCTGTAGTCCATTTGAATTGCTTCCTGCCAATATCCACAGGAATCGTTTCTGTAATACGATAATTTTCATTTAAAACAATAAATTGTTTTTGGTCTTCTGCTTCAGACAATGTCAATTGATATGGACTTCCAATATATTGAATATTCCCGTGGCATTGTGGAGTGTGATAATGTCCAGAATAAACCGGCACATCTTTGGGAAAGGAACTCTCGTTCACGCCTTCCGTTGACAATCGTGCATGTGACAGTTTAAAACCAATGATATCAAAATGGCCGAAAATAACACTGGCATCAGCATTTTCAGTCAATATATGATTAATAGTTTCCACAGAACGCCTCCAAGGAACCCAGAGTTCGTCTCCTATGCGCGTTGGCTCGTCGATTACTTTAATAAGTGGGTTTGTATGTGGCAAAAAGGCCAATCCATGTTCTGTTTCGGCTGCATCAAACATATCATGGTTACCCACCAACATAATAAGCGGTATTTTCCATTCTGTAGAAAAGAAACGCAACAAAGTGTTTAAAATATCTACCGGCAATGTTCCTTTATTATAAACAGTGTCGAAAAAATCACCTAGGAAATATACTGGACAATTACGCGCAAGTGCTTCGGAATGCACACGTCTCAACACTTCCATACATGTATCCAATGTTTTTGCCGACAAATGAAGGTCACTAAACAATAAATACATTTGTTTGTTGGGTTGATACTTATATAATACTATTGTGCAAGATTATGCGTGGAATAGTTTGTAGACCAAATGTTCTAAATAAAAACAAGCAACATGTTCCATGATACATGGCACCATGTCATTGATCTTTTAAATATAAAAGATAGAAATACTCATTTAAGAACATGTAAAGATGCACTAACAATGTCAAAGAATCACGGATGGTTCGTTTTATGCCAACAATTGGTCGGAAATACAAACATATTCAAAGTTGAACGCTATAAACAATTATTAAACACCAACTCGGTGGATATCATCAAAGAATACATTCGAGCAAATTGGTTCTTTTTTTATTGTTGTTCGGGGTCGTTTTTGTTGACACACTGTCGGCCAAAACCGCATAAATTATATTTCAATGGGCAAATCTTCAAGTGTTGGTCGCCTTCTATTCGAATAAACCATTGCAAATGGTCTTCCAACGACATACAACAAAATAAAATATATGCTACATTTTCGCCCACATATCATCCAGAACATGGCCAATTTATACATTGGATAGGCTATATGAAACACAAATTAGAAATATGTATACCGATTCTAACAGAAACCATTTTTCACGGGTTGACAGGGACATCTATGTACGATAGAGTAAGGTTGCCTTTGGATGGATATTTGCGTATTTTAATGTCCTTTTCCATTAACACAACCATTAGCACATGCGTACATAAAGTCGAAATTCGAGAAATTATGTAGTAGAGTTTTAATGGTCTAACGCGTATTATTCCACACAATCTCTTATAGTATTCCCACAGATACTGGTAACTGTATAGTTTTACTAATACTTTTAAATGTGGGTTTAATTGGTTTGTCATTGTTGTGGTGTTGTGAATGTTTCCACCTAACACATTCCAATTCATACATGCACGTTTGCCTTAACAATCGTTGATCGATATCATCTTTATATTTCTTTAAAACATGGTCAATATGTTCTATAGCTTCCAGTTTACGTTTTTTATTATTTTTTTTATTCTTTTGTAATGATTGTTCGTATTGTTTTTTGTAAATCTCGTTCAACAAAGACATATATGTAAATATGACATTGTATTCAAAGAATAGAATATTCTATTCTTCAAAGTTTTGCTTTTTTAGTCAACTCCTTTTTGTGGAATTTTTGGTCAATATTATTGTTTCTTGTAAAAAATTGTATCGTTATTTGAAAATTCCTCTAGCCATTCTTCCAAACATGAATTTTTGCAAAAATAAATTTTGCGTTTTTTTTTCTGTAAAAAGGTCCAGTTTGACACGTCTTTTGTTGTGTTCACACATAAATAATTGCCACAGTCGTAACAAAATTCAAGTGAACGCGGCGATGATGGTGCAGGAGGTTCCAGAGATACATATTGCTTTTGTCTAAAAAGGTAATTCAATATTGTGTTCATACAACCCATCGCTACCCAATTTTTATACTTGTATATTTGAACTCGTGTACCAGTTGTGATTTTTTTCGGTGGGGACTTTTGGTTAATCAAACCCTTTGTTGAAATGCCAAACATTTTATAATATATGTATAAATTTGGCCGGTATGATATGAAATGTCATATTTTGACATTTTAATATATTATGGTTGGCGTGTATGTGTCCATAATTATCATATTCAAAAGCGGTGGTATGGTTATTTAATGATGAGAAACGATGATTGTATCATGTTGGTTGAAAAAGATGAAATTTCTTCTCGTATTACCGCTGATTTAATAGGTCCAATTTTATTAAAAGGGTTTAAATTATATTATGGTTATATAAATAAAAAGGGGCGTATCCGTGGAATTTACCGTTGGAGCTATTCTAATCGAATAGAGACCATTTGTGTGTAAAAATAGTATAAATAGTCATGTATTTCTATAAAAGAATGAATATTAAAACATATTATATTTTGTGTTCGTTTATTATATCGTTGGCCTTATTTTCAGAACGTGGTTGTTTACAATTCGTATATATGATATGGGCTATTCAATTATTTCATTTAGTATGTACTTGCATATCGTTTAAAAAACCCAATTATAAAGAAATTAACAACCGATTTAAACGTCAATATTATAAACAGTGTGCAGTATCCATATTAAAACCATTGAATGGAGAAATACCTCGTTTAGAAGAAACGTTAGAAAGTTATTTTCAACTCGAATGGCCTAAATTCGAATTGATATTTTGTGTAGCAAATGCTAATGATCCTGCCGTTGATATAATCAATACATTGAGTGAGAAATATCCCAATGTATGTCAATTTGTCTCTGTTGGGTCTGAAGATTATTACAATCCGAAATTAGCAAATTTACAATCTGGTTATGACCATGCTAATTTTGATTTAATTTGGGTAGCAGATGCAAATATTGTTGGGTCAGATGGTGCCCTTCAAGATATGGTAGACAAATGTATAGCCGGGGCCGCCCTTGTCCATCAAATACCGTGGGGTATATCGGGTCCGAATGTGACTCCAGAGTGGTCTGCTTTGCCCCATGGTTCTATGCTTGAAAGGTGGTTTTTTGCAACAAGTCATGGAAGACCTTACACCGTTATTAACAATATGTTGTGCACGTGTTTAAACGGTATGAGTATTTTATTTCGAAAATCATCTATGGAAAAAGTAGGTGGTTTGAAATATTTTTCGGAAAATATCGATGAAGATTCTAAAATAGGTCTTACATTTGACCGCCAAGGGTTAAAAACGTCTCTTTCGTGTCATGCAGCGATTCAAAATCTAAATGTTTTTAGTTTTAAACAATATATTGAGCGTAGAACACGATGGGTGCGTTTAAGGAACAATTCTGAAATATCTTATGTGGTCCCCTTTGAAATTATGATTGATAGTCACATTTTTTCATTGTTTGTTATTTGTATACTTTGCATCGTTTATGGATACAGTTGGTTCTGGCCAATATTACACACTAGTTGTTGGCTTTCTATAGACTCTATTATTTTCATGCTATTTGATAGATCGGTTTGTCTGCCAAAAGCGTGGCAAGACCGTACTTCAAATGATTATTTCTTCGATTGGGGACATGTTTCAGACAAACCACAAGGGTTTGTTTTCTTTGGATTAAATATGGTTCAGCATTATGTAATGTGGGTTGTTAGAGAATGTATTGGAATATACATCCGTATAATTGCACTTCGAAAAGAATCCACGATTAAGTGGGGAGGTTCACCGATTCAATTAAATAATGAACAAAAAAAAGACATATAAAAGACATGTAATGTGTATAAATAATGGAACCCGTCCCTGTTATTGTACAAGCTGTATTAGTTGACGAACCCAATAAACATTTAATCAAAAGTGTAAAATTAATTGGAATAAGTTATTTGGCGTATTACGCCTATTTGTTTTCAAATCTTATGATGGACGAGAAGCCTGATTATATTGATTGGACTGTAAATTTATTATGTGCATATGTTTTTGCTATTTGGCTCCCTGTCTACGGAATTACAGCAGCTAAAAAAAACAATGAACGTGCATTATCTATCTTTTCATGTCTTCAAACATTTTTATGTATATGGTTTATACTTCAACTTATTTTTGAATGGAGTATGATGGCTGTTGTAATAAATGCATGTACTGGATGCGAGAAAACATTTTCAATGGGAAACACAACTTGCCAAACGATAATAAAAAATCAGATATATGAAATAAGTTACACCAAATGCCAAGAAAAATTTCCAAATATGAATCAAGTCATAACAACTGTTTTACAAGTGTTATTGGCTTTATCGAGTTTTATGGGAACAATATATGTTCGGAAAAAAAAATCTATGAAAATTGTCTCAATAGTATCACATGACGTACCGGATATTGAAGAAGTTATCCGAGTCAACCAGACAGACACTGAAAACCAGACAGACACTGAAGCAGAACAAGCCGAGTAAAAAATTGTATAATTGGTTGTTAACTTATCACACATTGATAGGTGTCGTCTACAGGCGAGTTTAAACGTTCAGTGTTAACTATAAAAACATCAAATAACAATTAAATATGGAAGAATATTTATATATGATTGGAATTTTGGTTGTTTTATTTTTTGTAACATTTCTGATATTAATATGGTTTAAATTTTATGTATGGGCGATGGGACTCGCGGGTGGCATTTTTGTATTGTTATGTATTTACAATGTCTGCAGAACTCGTCCTAAAATATTATTTACACACGAAGCGTCAGACGATATACATCAGGTAAATCCAGACGATATCAAAATCATTTACAAAGGAGAACACAAAGGAGAACACAAAGGAGAACACAAAGGAGAACACAAAGGAGAACACAAAGGAGAACACAAAGGAGAATACAAAAGAGAATACAAAGGAGAATACAAAGGAGAATACAAAGGAGAATACAAAGGAGAATACAAAGGAGAATACAAAGGCGATATTATAAATGGTATATCCTAATATAAATATCATGTATGTTTTTTTTAAATAATGGAACAGGCATTCGGATGGACTGCTACTGGGTTATCACTCATTTATAAAATTCCGCAGATTATAAAATTATATAAAACAAAAGATGCATCTAGTTTAAGTTTTTTGTCGTTGTTTTGTCAATTCTTAAGTTATTCCTTTTATGTTATCCACGGTATTATTATTGATGACCTTCCAATTGTGACAATGGGTGCTGTTTCTATCGTCCAATCTTTGTTGTTAGTTGCAATGTATTGTTACTATCAAAAAGCTTGTTCTTATTTTGTATAACAAAACGGTGTACCTCCAACATTACGCGTTACTCTATAACCAAGTGACGTTAATAATGACCCAAAAGAAAGTTCTTCATAGTTTCTTTCCGTAAATGTTGGGTTTACGCGCAATAGATGTTCTTTCAGTGCTCCACAGTTTAGTCCGACGTAATCACTTATTCTAAATTGTGCATCGATGGCCTTTTTAATGGTTTGTGTCGATATTTTAGAAGAAGAAGTAGAATTAGGTGTCCATTTAATAAATTCGTCACAACAATTCTTTAGAATATTGGAACAACTTGCTTCAATACCCATACAAATAACATTTTTTTCATTCCTCTTTAAATCTTGAATCACTGTGGTAAAATCGCCATCTCCAGTGACTAAAACATACTCTTGTATATTTTTGTGTGTGTATAATGTATGTACACACGATTGACATAATTTTAAATCGGATGAATTTTTACCTGATTTATGCCAGGCGACAATAGCCTCTAAATTATATTGCAAACAAATGGTCTTCCAAGAAGCGAGAGCAGGCCTTGAAAAATCTCCAAACACTTTACATACCACAATACTGCCCCTTTCTTTTAATAATTTAAATAAATCTGGAATAATTTGTGCAGGAACGTTATCTGCATCAACAAAGACTGCAAATCGGGACATTATTAATATAAAAAATATTATATTTATACTAATTTCTACACTATAAATATACACGCTAAATATTAAATGTCAAGGTTTGAGGATTTTCAAACTGCAGAATCAAATATATCTGGTTTTCAAAAAGAAAAACAACGAACTATGTCTTTAGAAAGAGAAAATGACGAACTAAAAGAAGAATTAGACATGTCAAAAGCAGAGATAGGACAACTGAGACACCTTGTAAAACTTTTAAACCACGAAATTGCAAGAATATGTGGCGAAATAGAAGAAGATGAAGAAGACGAACCAGAACCTTTGGGGGGATTTAAGGAAATTTTTGATTTCGTTCCAAAGCCTAAGCGACCACCAAATGTAAAATTTAATTTTCCACGCCTAAAAATGTAATGAAATTTAATATAATGACACTATATAATAATTTTTTGTAAAAGAAATGCCGCCAAAAAAAAGGAAAGCACCAACGCCAAAAAAAGTTCAGCAGCAAAAACAACAAAAATTATTGGATAGCACTATCCTAATAAAATTATTAAATGACAAAGGGATTGTGGATTGCTCCAATGAAGAAATTGAAAACGCGTTGAATGACTCTACGATTATTGATGCATATAATAAGATTATTGAAGACAGAGCTCTGTCTTCTTCGACTGGTGAAACAAAGTCGGCAGAAACATACAAATTCACGACTAAGATTTTACAAAATGATAAAGAAGAAGATATTATTCCACGATATAAAGAAACAGATACACACATCGCTATGTATGTTGGTGATGGCCATGGTGGAAAATATATAAAACTTCTAATTGATGATTTGGGGGACGTCATATTGAATAATATCTTAGAATCTGGTCCTTCTCAAGCTGTTCAGATATTACGCACAAAACTCAAACAACTAGCCGGAAATGATGTTAAAGAAAAAGACAGTAACAAAAGATCGCGGGCCTTTCGAACAACGTATACAGGTAATGGTTTGGCGGCTATAAAAAGACCGGGCGCTATGTTCTGTGCGGTATTATATGAAAAAAATACTCGCAAAGTGTCTATATGTTCGTTGGGAGATTGCACGTGTAATATTTATAGAGACGGCTATGCTCCAATAATACAACCCTTCCAAGATGGCTATTTGTATGAAAACGACGCAGATGTCCAAAAAAAATGTACTAGTCTGGGCATTAGACCTATAGATAAATATGGTAAACTTAAAAAAATGCCATCAATGACGCCGCGTGTTAAAGATGCCGAAGGACATGTATATATGGATTACCCGGACGAGTGGGCTTATTTCTATCCATCTATAGTAGCATGTTTTGGGTTTTTGGGACATTATAATATGGATCGATTCGGTAAAATTCACGAGGTTCCAAGATTAAAACCTATTTGTAGAGAACATATATTAGGACCTGGGCCTTTTCGTATTTTTATGGGAAGTGACGGAATTTCAGACGTGATGAATCCTTGTTCTCCGATATTAATGACAGAGAGTGCCTCAGATATTGCAGAAAAATGTAAAAAACGATGGAAGACCGGATTTTTTACAATAACGAAAGAGGTCCAAGATCGATTTGGGTTATCGAGTACAACAATCCCAGCAGGTGCATTGGGTATAGACGATATATCTTGTTTAGTATTAAGTGTATCTTAACCAAAAATACAGTCTTGTACTATGTACTTTTATATAATTATTCGTGATACATTGGATATAATTTAGACCATTCTAGAAACGATGCCATTTTTTATAAATAACATAAAATTTATTATATTTTTAGTTCTTCAAAATGGCCATAACCTTCTGATGAGCGTACTGTATTTACCATTTTAATAAAACTCTCTATCCGACAAACAAGAGGGAGCCATTAGAGTCCATGCGTATACTATAATAGATATCCATTGTGAAATAATAGACACCCACATTTGAGCATTGTTTTTTTCACCGCTATGTGTTCCCCAATTAGTGAGCAACATTGCCATGTATATGGAACCTGTTGCCATCATTAAATGGAAAAACCATAGATATTCCATGTCTTCATCGTCTTCGTCGTCTACGTCGTCTTCGTCACCTTCTTCACAATGCATAAGTTGATTATTAGTATTGTTTACAAAATAATTTCGTGTACTCGCAGAATAACAAGTCCAACTCAATGAAAATACAGTAATAGCCATGCCTAAAATAATAGATTGTGGGTCGTCTGAACCCAGTGATACTGTATTGCATGTGTCCGGGTTCGCATGAACAGAAGCCCAACATAAATAGACGGCATATGTCGATACAATACAGGAAGTAAGAAGTGTACTATCTGTCTTTTCTGGAGGTGTGTTTAATTGCCAAACGGTTGTTCCTATGCATGTTATTGCCGTAATCGTTATAAACATGCTAGATATCGTGCATTTGCCGTAATATACATATAATAATACCGTGGAAGTTGCGAATATCGTTATTAAAATGGCACAAACAAGGATAGCACTTGCCATCCATTTCTTATTGTATTCTGTTTCATCTTCATTAAAGATATGCCCCGTTACCCACGAATTCCAATGGTATGCTGCATCAATAAAGGCAACGATTTGTAATATGAGGAATAAAGCAGATACAACTCTAGCAACTGGTATGAATCCGTTAATGGCATTGATTGGAACAAAAAACAATCCTGTAATAAGAACAATCAAAAGTAATAGTTTGATAAACCAATGTTTAATATGGAAAGATTTTTTGCCAAGAACTGTTCCTAATGTAATGAGTACAAACCAAGACGTAAGACCGATAGATATGCGATATACTGCACTATCGCCTTTACAAGCGTCTACGTCAATGCCTGGTATATCTGTACATCCAACATCGAAAGAATAAATTTGAAACTGGGGAGCGCCCCAATATTGAAGAATTACGGCCAATATAGTCGATAAAATGAACGTCATTAAATAAATAATATTTGCACATTTGATAGACGGCGAAGGTAAACAACATTTGAATAAACTACATGCACAAGATGCAGTTTCACAAGCTGCACAACAAAGTAGACCACCCATTCTATTTCTTATTTTAAAACATTTATAGGGTATTCTTTTAAAATCTTATTCTTGTCTTTCTTGTCTTTCTTTTTTGTTACAACGACACAATGAACACAAACATCGCACGGGACAACAAAGACATTTACATATCGCACACCACACGTGTATAAACCATAAAAAACAAAATAAAAATAAAAAATACTGCCAATAGCGTACTATGAACCACATTTGATTAAAAAAAAAATATTAAATACTATTATTTATTGTCTTTTTTCGCCTTTTTTTTACGTTCTGTTGAGCTCGTACTACGTTTTCTTTTTTTGGGTTTGGGGTTCAATTTGGCCTCAACCCAATATAAAGCCATCAACATTGCGTCGGCAATGTCATCTTTTTTAGATTTGTCCAATAAACGAAACCAATCTTTGTTTTTATCGGATATTTTTAGTTTGGGAATGATATCAATCGATGCTTTTTTGTTTGTACTGTATTTGCCCGTAGAAATATTAAAATGAACGCGCATCGACCTAGGAGAGACCATAACGGCCTTTTCCCAATTAAAACACCGCAATGAACAGGCGATAACTTTAAATTTCGCAACCATTTGGCGTTCAATACAGATAATGTCTGCTGATTCCAGAACACTCTGGCTATTTTGGCAAAACGAATAGACGAGCTCTTCGTATTTGGTTTTCATGGTTTTGGGTTGGTCTTTCATCATGTCATAGCATCCAAAGCTAATAAACTCTTTTTTTTCAGTGTCGAATACGCTCCACCCCATGTTTCTTAATCCGGGGTCAAGTCCTACAACAATTGTCATATAATAAAAAAAATACTGTCTTTTATAGTTTGGTATGAAACTTTTATATAAAAGTTTTGCAATAATTTAAATTTTTTTAATGACAAAACATTGTACTATAAATGCAATAAAAAGCATGCAGCCAACCCACGTGTACATATATTCCATATTCTCGTCTGTAATCTGTAAAAGAGCAAAAACGACAATTAAATTAACGCCAATACGCATTATATTCGAAATAACGCCTCTGTGTTTTGAAGGTATATATTTTGCACGCATAATGCCTTGTAATGGATAATACACACCATATGAAAATTCAAAGAAACTATACACAACTAAATGCGGATAAACAGACAATATAAAAAAACACACCGACGCAAAAACTATATTGATGGCCAATAATTTCTCCACATTGTCGTTTTTATGAATAAATTGTGTCCCACTCATGATACAGAGCATAAAAATGGTAAACGAAATACCATCTGGAACATGTTGGCGTTCTAATATGGGTGCCCATGAAAAAACAAATATGTACACGGCTGCTTCAAACACACATTGAACGATGCCCAAATATATAAGCATGTTATTACAATATGGTTTTAAGATGTAAGTGATTTCGCCGTGATTTTCATTCCATAAAAAATAAACAAGAATACCCCCAGCTATTTGAAGTGTCATGGCAGAATCAAAGACGGCAATGGGCGTATATTGTTCTGCAAGTAGCGTAGATACAAACCCGGCGATAATGGCGGTTAAACAGTTTAACGTAGACGCCGTTTTGAATGTTAAATTAAGCCAAGACCGCGGAAAGCCCATTTTTTCATGGGCTGAAATCATCCAAGATTCAAAAGAGGTCATTAATATGGAAGATGCGATTCCACCCAATATGCGTCCAAAAACCAGTATCGTGTATGAATTTGACCTTTTGGTCGAGCACGACAATATAGATAAAAGGAAATATAACATGCAGCTTTTTTTGCGACCATATCTATCGGACAAATATCCAACGAACGTGCCAAATATCGCCGAAGACATAAATTCAGATATAAATAAATAGGAAATATCTTTCATAGTAAATCCGTGTGACGTATACATAATGTACAAATATGGGCCCTGTAACCAATCTGAAAAATTAGCAATCACAAAAATAAGCAGGAAATTGCGCTGAAATTGGATAAATTCTTTGGACACGGGTGTTTTTCTAGAAATATATTGACGAGCTAATACAACGCACGCACATAAAACACTACATATAGTAATAAGCCATATGTAATATTCCATATATCTGTACAAAAATCGATATTATATATTAGATATGTTTATTTTTAAAGGATTAAGGATTTAAAAAGTTTGTTTTATAGAATATATTTCAAAGTGAAAATCAATATTTTCGTGTGTGAATGTTTTTGAACGCCAATGTTTTTGCATATGAATAGGTAATATTAGATGTTCTTGGCGTCTTCCACGTGGGGCCTTTTTATGTATTCTCGTCAAAATAACGCCATTTACTTTACGATTTAATAGTGCTAAACGAAATATTTCGCCACCGCCAATGCATACAGGCCGTTTATTACAATAATCAGCCAGTGCCAAGGCTTCTTCGAGTGATGTTGCCCAATATAGATTATTGCCCACTCTTTCGTGGCATGTCCGACTTAACACAATGTTTAAACGCCCAGGGAGTGGCTTGTTAGGCAGCGAGTCCCAGGTTTTACGCCCCATAATAATGGCACATCCATAGGTGTTCATTTTAAACCATTTTAAATCATACGGAATGTGAAAGGGCCAATTCCCGTCAACGCCTATAATATTGTCTTCGGTCACGGAGGATATAATATACATTGTAGTCATGTAGTATAATATTTATATGATATTTTATTAATAGATGGATTTATTTTTTTTGGTGTGCTTTGGCTGCATGGCGTAACATTTCTTGTACAATAGGGTGGTCTTTATTATCAATAAATTCTCTCAAATCTTCCTCTACCCAATCCATACAGGTGTGAACTTCGCGAATATATGCCGGAACAACTTCTCCCATTGTCGTCCCCGACGCGATAACGCGCTGTTTCGCTGCTTCTAATTCTGAATCGCGTCGAGGTGTTTGTAATTGGGCAATCCAACCAAAGGTAGTGTTAATTAACCCTGCCATGGATTCCCCTGAGAAATTATTTGTTCTTAACAACTGATCAAAAAATTCAACGTCAAAATCTTCATGGATACGCTTGAAAGAAGGGCCATCTGGTCTAACGACCGCAGCAATGCGGTCACGTACTTCCGTATAAAGACGTACGATGTATTCGTAATCAGAAGGTTCCGCCGCCACTGCCTGTGCAATGACATCATAAAAGGCCACGTGGAATTGTTCTTTTATTTGTTCTGTTAAACGCTGGATATTTTTTTCCATTTACGTTTTAAAGAAGAACTATTTATAGAACATGGAATATAAAATTACGGATTAGACATTTTGTACTGTGTTAAAACATATTTTTATTTCTATAATGAATATTAATACTCCAATCCACCAAATATTATTTTAAGAGTTTCGTATCATTATATATAATTAATAATGTATACCATCAAATGCATGTTTATATGTGCAGAAAATATTTAGTGCAGAAAATATTTATTATAATAGTCCTTTATGGTATATATGTATTATTTTTTCAACAAAGTTTCAACGATTGTCCATCGACTCGATTTGAAATGTTAATATATGTGACTGATTTTTTACAAAAACATAACATTCAATATTTTATTACATATGGAACTCTTTTAGGGGCTGTGCGTGAGCAAAATATAATAAGTCATACTCCAGATATTGATATATGTGTACCTCATCTAGAACATGAATTCGTACAATCAAAATTTCATGAATTAAAATCTTGTTGGGAATTTACATTATCAAAAACAGTGTTTCACATGTATTCCAAAGCTAGCATGGTCGAAATAGTATGGAACCCTATTCCACATACAACATATGTTGACATATATAATGTGTATTCTCGTCAAAATAATAAACTTCGCATGTCCGTAGATTTTAATATATATAACCGTGATAAATTTTACCCGTTGAGAAAACTATATATACGCAATCGAACATTTTGGGCACCGAATAATCCTGAATTATTATTGAATGGACATTATTTAGATTGGAAAACACCGACACGGTGGTGGCAGCCTGTCGGTGTGGGACAAAAATACCCGTGACTTTATGACAAGTTTTAACCATATTAAACTGTAAAAAAGACTATAAATTCTGTGAAACTTTTTTGAAAATGGAAGAACAATATCTTGCTTTGATGAGGCGTGTCCTCGAAACCGGAGATATTCGTCAAGGCCGTAATGGAAATGTAAAATCAGTGTTTGGTGCCTCTTTAGAGTGTGATTTGGCCCATGGGTTTCCATTATTGACGACCAAAAAAATGTTTTGGAAAGGCATTGTGGAGGAATTGGCATGGTTTTTGCGGGGTTCCACAAACGTGCAAGAATTACGCGATAACAAGGTTCATATTTGGGATGGGAATTCAGAAGCACGCAATTATGACGCTGGGCCTGTGTATGGATTTCAGTGGCGTCATTTTGGCGCCGAATATACGGATTGTCGTGCGGATTATACCGGCCAAGGTGTGGACCAAATCGGCAAAATTATTCATTTGTTGAAAAGTTCGCCAACTTCGCGCCGATTAGTATTGTCCGGATGGTGTCCAACACAACAAGAAGAAATGTGTTTACCGCCTTGTCATATATTGTATCAGTTTTATGTAGAAAAAGACGGACGTTTATCGATTCAGATGTATCAACGTTCTTCTGATATTTTTTTGGGATTACCGTTTAATATTGCGTCTACTGCTTTGTTGTTAAAGTTGGTAGCGCATCAAGTGGGGTATGAAGCTGGTCGCGTCCTCGTCCAAGTTGGAGACGCGCATATTTATGAAGAACATTTTGAGGCTTGTCATGAGCAATTATCGCGTACTCAATTGGCATTTCCAACTGTTATTATTGTTCGTCCAAACAATGATTTGTTATGGAGTGTCCAAAGGAATGAAATAGCACTGACAAATTATAGTTCTGCAGGAAAGTTATCGGCACCAATGAAAACATAGTATTAAATGGACATAAACTACAATATGATGTTAAGACATCATATTTTAGTTATAGGCGACAGTCAAATAGGTAAATCGGGGTTTTGTTTACAATTAGTTGAAAATAAATTCACAAATTCATATATATGTACCATTTTCCCAGAACAATATCATTTAAAGTTAAAAAAACATTTATTAGTGTTTTATGATACACCAGGCAAAGACCGATTTCATATCGGTTTAGAACCAAAATACGTACAAAGCGACGTTGCAATCTTGTTTGTAAACGAAGAATCTGAAATTGAAGAATGGTTTCAACGAGTTAGAAGATGGGCTCCGTTAATTTCTTGGATTGTTGTTGCAAATACGAGTTCTAACAAAGGTAAAGAATGGGCAAAGAAGCATAATATTCCGTTTAATGTTATAAATGTTCAAACAAAAGAAGGGTTTGACGATGTTATTCGTCAGATTTTAAATCTAACTCAGTTTCATGCGTCTCGTTCAACGGGGCTTTCTCTTCGAACGCAGGATGAGGAACATCTTCATTATTGTACATAAGTTGGCAGGGTTCGATAAGCGATGGGGCTGCTTCTACTTTATGAAAATATATACTTTCGTTGTCTTTTTTACGTTCTGACAATAAAAACAAGAGACCGGTAAGTTGTTCTTGTATGTTTTTATAAGGACCAGCGTCAAAATCACCCATTAACCAATGTTCAATTCGATATATAGACTGGCCATATTTGGCTTCGGACCATAACATATTGGATGAAAACAAATAACGTAAAGCTTCGCTTAAATGCAATACTTTTTGATTATAATCTGATGGCCATGCTTTGTAAGCTAATGAGGCATGACGAATAGCTCTTTGACTTACTGTAAATAATGTTTTTGATGCAGAATGTTTAGATATTCCGACGTCTATCATGGCTAATGATTGTTGTGTTTTGAGTGTATTAATTTTAGATATATTCCATTCTTTTTGCGTAATATTATTCCTTATATGTTTCCATTTCCATCTATTTAATACCGTTATCAAGTCTTCTCGGGTTTTGACGCTTAATTTGAAAAATTTATTGGCTTCTTTTACATTTTCGCGGAGTAGACTCATTCCTTGTTGTTCATACAGTGTCGAAATGGCATGTTTAATTAATATTGGTTCTAAAAGCCAACAAGAAGACTCAATTGATGTATTATTGATATACCAATGGAAAACTGGTTGTGTATTTAATTTAATTTGACGATTTGTTGTTAAAAAATACAACAAATCGTTATAATGTGTATCATACTCTATAAATTTGCCTATGAGTTGCATAGTGTCGGGCGGGTCGTCTAACATTTGTTGTAAAGACATCCTCGAACGTGATACTTTCATTGCGTTTGAAAGTTTTAAATATTCATCTGGTAAGATATCCTCAAATATAACTGATTCACGGATATGAAATCGTTCCATATGATATATGATATATGATGAATGTCTATTTAAATACTGGTCTATATTGTTTCATGTTCGTAATAACCCATATCCAATATCGCGGACGAATCAATCGAAAACATAAACCACCACAAAATTATATCAAAAACAAGGTGGTGGATTACAATATAAAATCCAGAAAATACTAAAAATATTTTATAAACCAAATCTGTTGTCACGTGTATAGAAAACACACATAAACAAATAGAAGCAATAATCATTAACCCCAACGAAATATACACAATAACTAATTTTTGATTCCTATACACCGATAATAATGCCATAGGTAGACATGTAATTGTACCACTAAAAAATAAAATATAGGTATACAGTAATAACGAATTATCAACATTCTGTGTATTTTCCGGTGGCCAAATATAAAATGCCATTGTATAAATATGACAACATGTAACTAAACACGACGAAACAACACGACTTTTTGAAACATGACATATTGATTTAGGCGTCGAATAAGATGTTAAAGCCATTGCTAAAGTGAAAAGTCCAAAACATATAATCAAAATCAATAATTCTGTAAACATTTTTTAAGTATTTAATTGTATTTATAGAGTAAAATGCCTTGTAAACAATGTATACAATTAAAACAAAAAATTAAAAAACTTCAACAACAACAAAAAAAGACAGCAAAATTTTCAACGAAAACCAAACAAACAAACAAATTCGATTTAAAATACATGTTATCCTGTCATTTCTGTTAATGAACCGGTGCTATATATCCGGATAATCCTCGATTATCTGACCATTTGAAAACCCCATTTTTCAAAAATCCAACGGATATAAAGGAAGCATCCGTGTTAAATAATATACATAATCTACGCATAGCTTCCGAATCGCAAACGATTTGAACGTCTTTGTCTAATTTTTCTTTGAATTGTATGGCGGCGGTCCACCTTCCTCCTTCGTGTTTTAAAATACATGCACGTTTGCGTAATGTGCCGTTGATGGTCATTTTGCCCAAAGAAGGAGCCAATGAACACAATAATTTGAAATCTTGCCAAGGTGCTTTAACTATAATGTCTTCAGCATCTGGTTCTATTATTTTTTCTTCGTCAAAAGTTACATTTTCAAATGTATATTTTAAAGCTGAAGCGACGGATTCTAGAGTAATCATTATTGTATTTTCGGGGATATTTATATCTATAGTCAGGGAACTGTGCAAATCTTTTATCCTTGCGACAAACCCACGCATTGCGTTTGTAACAATAAAAGTAGTGCCTATTTCTTGTTCAGTAATCGTTGGTTCGATAGAAGTCTCACAAATGCGCATAGCAACACCTCCTTTGACAAAAACTACCGTCTTAATTGTATCTTTTTTAATAGTACATTGTGGTAAAACATCAAATGCACGTAATTTACACCAAGATTTATACAACCACTTGGATGATATTGTAAAATGCATATCTTATTTAGAATAAAATATACATATATATACGACAGAATATAATTAAATTAAGATTTTTTTATGAAAATTACTTTTTGGATCGGAGTGGTGGGTGCAATTTGTTCCACAACTGCATCTCTCCCACAATTGTGGACATCATATAAACACCACGCAACAAAAGACTTACACGTTTTTACTTTGTGTATAAGAATTATTGGATGTATTGCGTGGTGTACTTATGCCATTTTATTAAAAGAATATACACTTGCAACGTCTTCGGCTATTGCCTTTGTCATTGAATGTCTACTCTTTATTGCGAAATATAAATACAACTAACGACAAATTTGATGAGGTGTCGGTTGTATTGCCAATAAACGCCATTTAGTCATATCTAATTCACGACGAGACACATGCAACTCTTCTGTCAATTCTATATTACTTGCATTTAAATTATGCACCGCATTGGCCAAAACTTTATTATTTTCTTCAAGCTGTTTGACTTGTTGTAACGAATTTGTATACAAGTTTTGAATTCGTAACAGATGTGGTAAAAGAGCCGCGGCTACTTGTTCGGGCGTAAAACGCGGTGGTAAAACGCGCAAGCGCTTGTGCAAATGCGTTAATTCATTGTCAAATGCTTTACGCTTACCCAAATGACTCTCACAAGGTATAGAAAAATTATCAAGGCGGGCTCGTTTTAAAAGGAAATTGTCGTCGTCATCGCGTTTTCGACGACGACTCGACATTACAACTACAGAACCATCTAAACGACGTTTAGACATTTTTGTTAAAAAAAAAAATACTTAAATACTACCAATCTTATGATAAACTTATGTCTAAACATTGATGTAGAAATGGCTTTTCCGGACCTTTTCATCCGTAAGTGGTGTCGTTTTTGGAAGGGGTTTTTTCGGACGCTGTTCTACCCACTTCACAACATTACCCTCGATACGGAGGTTCTTTATACGAACATTCACAAACGGACGTGGCAATTTACTCGGTTTGCGAAATATATCAAATCCTTCCTTCAACCAAATGCGCAAATCTTTAACAGACTTGCACATGATTTTTTCACGCGTGCAGTCGAATTGACTCTTAGGGAGGACGCGCAAATGCTTCACGAACCACGCCACGTGCTTGTCGAGCTCCGTTTGGTCTTTTATGGACTTCCCATTGAAGGTAAGCTTGTCATTTTTCAACGCTTTGTTCAAACGTTTCAAACTTTTGATCCTCTTTGTTCCATTCTTAAATTTTCCAAGAATAATGTCCAAAACATTGGGAATGATGCGTCCCTTCTTGGTGCAGACGTGCCCATTCTGTTTACTGAGCCCGTCCAATGTCGTGGATGGACTCAAATGCTTCAAAAGCGTCGTTGTTCGCGTATCATAGGTATGCACCTTGACAAGTGGGGAAAACTGTAGTGGCATGGTTGACTGGTTATAAAATAATGGATTGTAAACAATACTGACCATAGAATTTCTATCACCACAACCACTCATTTAAAGTAGCACTACCAACATAAATGTACTGGCTATTAACCTTAGGACAAGCCGAAGAATATCGTATTTCTTTTGGACCCCTGAACGAATGGCTGAGATTTTGCAAAATTGGACCATCTATTAAAATCTCAATCATGACCACCCCACCATCAAAAAAACGCCGCACTACTGGACGTGTATTCATTGGGTCAATGAACATGAGAGGAGCCTGGGCGGTGCGTCCAAATGATTCCGTTTCCATCAACGTTACGTCTGCGCAGTCCAAAACGTCTCAAAACCGTCTCGATTTCTCTCCAATGACACAAACCAACTACAAGGGCTACCACTGTTTTGAAAATTATTGGCAGTCTGGCAAAAAATTTGAAGGTATCTCTCTTGAGAAAAGCAAGGCATGGTGGGCCAAACAAATCAAAGGAAAACGCCGTTATCCTGCTGGAAAGGGCAAGGAGGTGCTCTGCTCCAATTACGACGGCATTGAAAGAGGCTACATCGATTCCAGAAAAGAGATATATGTGCCGGAATATGACACATTGATGAGAGTCACCGAAAGTTTTTCAAAATATAAAACAATGATTGAAAGAGGACAAGACGTTGTAGTTATGGACTTTGACGGGCCAAGAACGCCAGAGAGAGGCGTCTGCTGCGAAGAGGTCACTCTGGAGCTATTAAAAGAGAAAATAAACGATGTAAAGTTTCCGTTTGGCCACGGGTATGTCGTGGCTGCGGGATTAAAAGGATATGATATTAAACAATATATTTAATTTTTTCTACACTTGCTACGCTTGTACCGGGCTTCACGCATTCCCAATGTCGTTTCTTTCGCGCTCAATTCGTTGTCTCGTTGCCTGAGTAACTCTTCGCGCTGTACTATGGCGTGTTCGCGCGCCAGTAGATTCTGCTGTAAACTGTTCATGTTTTTGAACTGTGAGATTAACATCGCTTGATTTTGTTTAAGCTGCTGCTGTTCCATGTAGAGAATTTGATATTCGCCCTGGCCGAAAAACGCTTCAAACGTGTGTATGCGCTGCTGTAATATTGCTTCTTTGTCTGCTGGCCATCTTTTCTCACCTCCCGACCATCCTGTCGGCATTCCAAACGCGTTCGGATTGTTACGAATAGCAGCAGAACCTCCCAAACCTTTGCCGGAGACATTATCTCCAAATACTAATAAATTACTTCGTTCACCAACCAATTGTCTATAATTTGTCGCCGGTTCTTGGGGGTCATATTGGTTTAATACGACTCTAATACTTTCTTTTCCGTGGTATTTCTGTTTAAATTCTAGAGCCAATTGTGTTAAGAGCGCCTTTACATCGTCACCGACGACAAACAAGTCAAATGCCCAAGAGTTATCGTCATTAGACCACGGGAAATAGACTGTGCATTTGTTCTTAAAAACAAACATACGTTTTAATGTTTTCTCAAGTTGCTTGAATGTGTACCGAATAAGCTTTCCGGCGGTATTTACGTTGGGTGATGGGCGTAGTTTGGGTTCAACGAGTTCGTCCAGAGACTTAAATCCACCGTATTCGTGCACGTTTGTCATTCTGACAGGCATTCTGTTAAAGGACATGTTTGTGTGTGTGATAAGTAATATATAGTGTACAAAAATAGAATTCTATTTGGAATATTTATCTTGTATTTTTTAGACATGATATAATAATATATGTAGGTAATATAATACAAGCACTGGCCACACAAGAACACATAAAAAAAGTACCTGACCAAAACACAAAGATATCTTCAATATCTTTGTGTCGATATACTTGAAATACTAATTGGCCCACTATTCCCATTGTGAAATATAGTAGAAATATTATTAGAACGATCATTTGTATAGGCATATAGGTACGCACTACGGGTTGTTCTGAATCACTATCTGAATCACTATCTGAATCACTATCTTCGACAATACGTGTTTTACATATAGTACATGTTTTATTGTTTGAAATATTTGTGAATTGTTGTAAACATGTATTATGGACATAGGCTTCACATTTACAGGGTGATTTTTCATGACAAAGTTCATGACAAATGTAACAGTCGCCCTGTAATAAATTGTCGCCCTGTAATAAATTGTCTTCCATAATTATATAAAATATGAATGTTTATAGGCCAAATAAACTTTTTTAAAAAGTTTTGCAAAGTATTCTCTAAAACTTTTAGCTAAAACTTTTAGAGAAAAAACAAACTTTCAGAAACAGAAATTCTCTAAAACTTTTAGCTAAAACTTTTAGAGAAAAAACAAACTTTCAGAAACAGAAATTCTCTAAAACTTTTAGCTAAAACTTTTAGAGAAAAAACAAACTTTCAGAAACAGAAATTCTCTAAAA